>JGI12210J13797_10021164_pt1 | contig 29789 bp, 28 predicted proteins | sample ElkSlonscriptome_3_FD_13797 | JGI IMG/M metagenome (IMG submission 13797) | reverse complement strand
CTGTTCGGCAGCTCGACTTCGGTCGAGTGGCTTGAGATGCCAGGGTATGCCTCATTCATCATGTTCATTTCATTTGCGCTCGTAGCCATCTGGGGGATCCATATGGTGGTGCGCCGGCGTGAAGGTCATATCTATGTGTCGCAATGGTATCTCTTCGCTGCACTCTTCTGGTTTCCCTGGTTGTTCGCCACGGCCAACATTCTGTTGCATACCTTCCAATTGAGCGGTGTTTCCATGGCAGCAACGAACTGGTGGTATGGCCATAATGTTCTTGGGCTTTGGTTTACTCCCATTGGATTGGCCTCGGCTTATTACTTCATTCCCAAAGTGGTGGGCCGCCCCGTTTACAGTTATTACCTTTCCGCCCTCGGATTCTGGTCTCTAGCGCTTTTTTACAGCTGGAATGGCATGCATCACCTTATTGGTGGGCCGTTCCCCGCCTGGTTGGTGACGGCTAGTATCGTGGCCAGTTTCATGATGGTGATCCCCGTCGTCGTAGTGGCGATCAACCATCATATGACGATGAAAGGCAGCTTCCATCTTCTGAAATATAGCCCCACCTTGCGGTTCACCGTGGTGGGCGCCATGGCATACACCCTGGTCAGTTTGCAAGGCATCTCGATGTCTTCCCGCACCCTCAACGAATTCACTCACTTCACTCATCATACCATCGGGCACTCGCATCTCGGTTTGTATGCGTTCTTTAGCATGGTGATGTTCGGTGCCATGTATTACATCGTCCCTCGCCTGGTGGGATGTGAATGGCGATCAGCCATGATGATCAAAATACATTTCTGGATGGCTTTCTACGGGATTGCTCTGATGTTCGGGGCGTTGACTGCTGGCGGTTTCGCTCAGGGGTTCAGTCTCGAAAATCCAGCCATTCCCTTCAATCAAGTCGTTGAAGGCACCATTCCTTACTTGGTGGCGCGGACGTGGTCCGGCGTGATGCTCACTATTGCGCACTTCGTGTTTGCCATTCATTTCGCTCTGATGTTGTTCCGGCTCGGAAAACAGCAGGGGAGCCCCACCATGTTTCAAGATAGTCCAACTGCTCTGGAGGAAGCGAAAGCTTGAATAATCTACCTAAAATCTTCTTTGGGATCTTCGTGATCTTTGCCTCGGCTTGGATCGGCCTGGTGGCGTTGCCCTATTTCAATCTCGGTTTTCTTCAGCCGCAAGTGCAGGAAGATACCGGCGATGTGGTGCCTCCGCCACTCTCGGGGTTGGCTGCTGCCGGCTCGGGGGTTTATGCTGCGGAAGGCTGCATGTATTGCCATAGCCAACAGATCCGGCCAGAATGGGCCGGCGCTGATATCGCGCGAGGTTGGGGCCTGCGCCGGACTGTGCCGCGTGATTACATCTACGAAAAGCCGGTTTACCTCGGCACGATGCGCACCGGACCGGATCTGACGAATATCGGGGCTCGGCAGCCTAGCAAAGACTGGCATCACAAACATCTCTACGCCCCGCGTGTGATGTCGGGCGAATGGTCGACGATGCCGGCTTATCGTTATCTGTATAACGTGCAAAAAATCGATGGCGAGCAGGCTGCAGATGCCCTTGTTTTCGACGAAGGTGTCGAGGTGCCGGAAGGGTACGAAATCGTACCGACGCAACGGGCCCGCGCTTTGGTGGCCTATTTGGTGTCGTTGAACCGCAACTACTCGCTGGAAGAAGCTCCACTAGAATAATCAAGAGACCATGGCGACTGATCCCAATTCATCCTCCAACGAGCCCACGATCGATTACAAAGAACCGCACGACATCGATCGGATCCATTCCGCGGTGACCCGGGAAGAAGCCGAGCCCAAAGATGGTTTAGAACCGATCTCCATCTGGGTCGTCTCTTTGTGCGGCATCGCCCTCTTCCTTGGTGGTGCTTATTTAACCCGTTTTTCGGGTGGCTTCCAATGGGATGTTTACAGCGAATATGCCGGAAGTCTGGGCGGGCCTCCAGGAGCCACCCAAACGGCCGGTGGCGAAGAGGAAAAGAAAGAGCTGACGTTGATGGAGATTGGCGAGCGGACTTACAAAGGATGCGTGGCTTGCCATCAGCAGAATGGGATGGGGCAACCAGGCGCCTTCCCGCCTCTCGTCGGAACCGATTGGGTGCAGGGCAATAACGCGCGCCTGGTGCGGATTTTGTTGCACGGATTAAATGGCCCGATCGAGGTGAACGGGCAGATGTATAACGGCAACATGCCGGCCGGCGGGGGCGCCCCGTTGACTGACGAAAAAATTGCCGGTGTCCTCACCTATATCCGGAACAGCTGGGGCAACGATGCTCCTGAGATCACCCCGCCCATGGTCGCCTTGGTTCGGGAAGAGACGAGCGACCGGACCGCGCCTTGGACGGCCGATGAGCTGTTGCAGATTACCGAAGAGGTGGAATATATTCCCGTCGAATCGGAGGAGCCTGAAGCCGTGGAAGGGGAGGCTCCGGCGGAAGGCGAAGCTCCAGCAGATGGCGAGGCGCCAGAAGGTGACGCCCAACCAGCTTCCGAAGCTCCGGCCGAGTCTCAACCTGCTGAAGCGCCCGCGGCTTGAACCCCTTTCCAATTACCGGTTGCGACGTAAAGCCGGAAAGTGAAAACTGACAGACCCCCAAATTCCAAAATTATGAAACCACTCGATCAGGAAGAAGCTCACGCTGATCATCACGATGCCGATCATGGGCATGATGATCATCATGAGCTTGGCTTTTGGCAGAAGTATATTTTCTCAACCGACCACAAAATCATCGGAATCCAATATGGCTGGACCGCGTTGGTATTCGCGCTGCTAGGCTTCGGGTTGATGATTCTGATGCGTTGGCAAATTGCCAACCCAGGCGAGCCGTTTCCTTACCTCGGCAATTTACTAGGGTTATACGCCCCGAATGGCGTGATTACGCCGGAATTCTATAATTCGCTCGGAGCGATGCACGGCACGATCATGGTCTTCCTTGCCGTGGTTCCTCTCGGGTTCGGTGCGTTCGGGAACTACGTCATGCCTCTCCAGATCGGGGCTCCCGACATGGCGTTTCCGCGTCTCAATATGGCCAGTTACTGGTCGTATTTGCTCGGCGGCGTGATCATGCTCGGCAGCTTTTTCGTTCCGGGCGGCGCCGCAAAATCCGGTTGGACCAACTACCCGCCACTCTCCAATCTCGCAGATAACCCCTCGCTGGTGGAGTCTCTCGCTGGCTCCATTCACCCAGTTTGGAACGGTCAGACGCTCTGGTTGATCGCGATGGTGTTTCTGATCACTTCCTCGCTGCTCGGCTCCGTCAACTTCATCACAACCGTCATTCAGCTGCGCGCCAAAGGCCTTTCCTGGATGCGGTTGCCTTTCTTCGTCTGGGCGCAGTTGGTATCCGCGTTCCTGTTGCTCCTCGCATTCCCGCCATTGGAAGCCGCCGCCATTATGCAGCTGATGGATCGTCTGTTCGATACCAGCTTTTTCATGCCGACCGGGTTGGTCGTCAATGGGCAGACCATGGACGCTCTCAGTGGGGGGGGCAGTCCGTTGCTCTATCAGCATCTCTTCTGGTTCCTTGGGCATCCCGAGGTGTATGTTCTGATTTTGCCGGCGCTCGGGATTGTGGCCGAGATTGTGGCGAATAATACCCGCAAACCGCTTTGGGGGTATCGGACCATGGTTTACGCGGTGATCGTTCTCGGTTTCCTCAGCTTCATCGTCTGGGCTCACCACATGTATCTCACCGGCATGGGGACGAAAGTTTCGATGTTCTTCCAGACCACGACGATGCTGATCTCGATTCCATCGGTGATCATCATCACTTCCCTGCTCATCTCGCTCTGGGGAGGCTCGATCCGTTTCAATATTCCGATGCTGTTTGCCGCCGCGTTCATTCCGATGTTCGGCATCGGCGGTCTGACCGGGTTGCCGCTCGCGTTCAACACGACTGACCTGCATTTGCACGATACCTATTACGTCATCGGACACTTCCATTACGTCGTGGCGCCGGGCACCTTATTTGCTCTCTTTGCCGGGATTTATTATTGGTTCCCGAAAATGACCGGACGCAAAATGAACACCATGCTCGGTCACCTGCATTTCTGGCCGTCGCTGGTCTTGATGAACGGCATTTTCCTGCCGATGTTCTTCCAAGGCATGCATGGCTTCCATCGCCGCTGGTATGACGGCGGTGCCATCTGGAATTTCACCGACGAACCGTTTGCGTTCGGAATGACGTTTCTCGATCTGAACCATGTGATGACGTTCTCAGCCATGTGGCTGGCGGTCTTCCAGATCCCCTTTATTCTGAATCTCTTTTTCAGCATCAAGTTCGGTAAAAAGGTCAACAGTGACAACCCATGGGAAGCGACTACCCTGGAATGGGCGACCCCGACGCCTCCTGGACACGGCAACTTCCTCAAGGAACCGATCGTTTACCGCGGCGCTTACGAATACAGCGTCCCTGGTATGGAGAGGGATTATCTCATGCAGAACGAGCCGCCCCTCTCGGATGAGGAGAAGGCAAAGCCGGACGCCCCGGCAGCTGCCACCTCGGCGACTGGCCATTGATGTGATTAGTTGATGATTAGTAAGTTTTAATCTATGGAAATTCCTTATACTGTCAGTGCCCGTCCCGATACGGGTTTGTGGAACGCGAAGATCGGCATTTGGCTCTTTCTCGCCTCGGAAGTGATGTTGTTTGGCGGTCTCTTTTCCGCTTTCGTCTTTCTCAAGCTGGGCGCGGATGCCAACCCAGCGATCAAATGGGGGGGGGATCTGAATACGCTGCTCGGATTCATCAATACCTTGATCCTGATCGGCTCGAGCGTGACCGTGATCCTGGCCTGGACAGAGTTGAAGCTGCGGAACTGGAAGAAATACCAGTTTTACATGGCGCTGACGATCGTTTGTTCGCTCGGATTTCTAGTGGTCAAATCGATCGAATATTACATGAAGTTCAGCCACGGCATTTACCCGAAGACGAGCACCTTTTACTCCATTTATTTCACCATGACAGGATTGCATGCCTTGCACGTCATCGGTGGTGCGGTGGTCTTGGCTTACTTCTGGCTCTTTGGTTACAAGATGTATAAGGAGCATCCCGAGCACCTGGCCAACCGGGTCGAGGTCGGCGGTTTGTTCTGGCACTTTGTCGATCTCATCTGGATTTTCTTGTTTCCGTTGTTTTACCTGCTCTCTACAACCAGTTCTATTTTCGGCGGCAGCCCCGCTCATTGACCGACCCTTTTTGTTCCCATGGCTCATTCCGATTCACCCGAAGCAATCCGCAAGTCGCAGAAGTTTTACATCAAGATCCTCGTTTGGTTGATAATCTTGACTGTCGTCACGGTGGGGGCGCATGAACTGCATTTTCCAGTCCCGTGGAATTGGATCGTTGGATTGGCGATCGCTGTGGTGAAAGCCGCTCTGGTCGCCATGATTTTCATGCATATGCTCGGTGAAAAGCTGATGATCAACCGCATGATGGCGTTCACCTTATTCTTTTTCGTGGCCCTAATGGGACTGTGCGTATTCGCTTATTGGGACCATGTCGCACCGATTTTTTGAACCATCATGTCGCTGAAATATGTCCATCTCATTTTCATCACCATGGCCACCTTGTTACTTGGTGGTTTTTCGGTATGGTGTTTTACGCGAGAGGACGGTGGCGCTGGGTTCATCATCGGTGGGATCATCGGTGGTATCCTGACCGTCGGCCTCGTCATTTACGGCGTGTTGTTTTGGAAAAAAATCAATCGCATCATCACATGAAATCGATATCTCCCTCTTCTTGCTCACTGCTTGTCGCCTCCGTTCTGCTCGCGATCAGCTCCGCACCGGTCCAGGCCTGCACGGTTTGCTTCAATGGCAACGCTTCGCAGGATGACGTCACAGCTCTGAATGGGGCCATTTTTCTGATGTTCGGAGTGCTCGCCCTGGTTTTGGGCTCGTTCGTCGCTTTCTTCGTCCATCTGGCCCGTAAAGCGAATCAACCGCTCCCTGAGCACGTAGCGTTCATGCATTCCATCAACGAAGACGATTCCCACAGTTCATGAATCTTCCTTTCACACTTCCTCTCGCGACCATCATTGAATGGATGGGTATTCCGGAGCTGGCTTCGGAACATGGCGCCATGATTGATCACATGCTTAATGCGGTGCATTATTTCATGCTCTTCCTTTTCGTCGGCTGGACGGCATTCTTTTTCTACGTCATTTGGCGATTCCGCCAGAAAAAGAATCCAAAAGCCAAATATCACGGAATTCGGTCGCATTTTTCGACGCACCTCGAGATCGGGGTTGTGATCGTGGAGGTCATGTTGCTGATTGGATTCGCCTTTCCACTCTGGGCGAGCCGCGTGCATGACTTTCCCACCGGCGGCAATCCAGTTGTTCTCCGGGCAACGGGATGGCAGTTTGGCTGGACCTTTCAGTATCCGGGACAGGACATGAAATTCGGCCCCCGTTCGGAGACCATGGTGGAGCCGGCCAACAATATTGGGCTCGATTGGCGTGACGAGACAGCCCGGGATGACGTGGTGGTTTCCCGCACCATGGTGGTGCCCGTCAACCGTCCCGTCATCATTCAATTGACCTCGCTCGATGTCATTCACAACTTCGCCATGCCCAATATGCGCATTGCGCAGGACGCCATTCCAGGTTCTGAAATACCGATGTGGTTCACCCCCACCAAGACCGGCGCCTACGACGTGGTCTGCGGTCAACTCTGTGGTTCCGGCCATTATGCCATGCAAGCCGTGCTCGAAGTCGTGACCGCCGAGGAATACGAGGAATGGGTCAAGATGAATTCCGACACTGCGTTGAAGACCAATACAGCCACTTATGAAAAGGCCGTAGAAGAAGGCACGCTTCCCGTCGATAAGCCGAAAAAAGGCGACAAAAACTATGGCGATGATCATAGCGACGAAGGCCAGCATGGTGGTGATCACGAGGAATCCACGCACTAAGAGGAAATCGAATGGCTCGTTGAACCGGCGCGAACGCCCGTCTGGATGAGCGCCGAATTGAAGCTCATGACTGCTGCCGCTGAATCATCGAAAGCCTGGATCATCATCAGTCGTTTGGTGGTCGTCAGTGTCTTCTGGATGATTCTCGTGGGCGGCATGGTGACCAGCAAAGATGCGGGCATGGCGGTGCCCGATTGGCCGCTGAGTTTCGGCAGCTTGAATCCGCCTGGCTGGTGGGAAGAGGAGTTGGTGGCTCTGGAGCATGGTCATCGCTTGTTTGGAGCGTTGACCGGGATTTTTGTCATCGCGCTTCTCGTGACGATGTATTTGACACCGAAAGCGCGGCCTTACCTCTGGCTCGGTTGGATCGCCATGGTTGGTGTGGTGGTCCAAGGGTTTCTCGGCGGCTATCGGGTTCGGCTTGAAACAGCTGGTTTCATCGAACTCGCGACATTGCTGCGCATTCTGCATGGGTTCCTGGCTCAAGCCTATTTCTGTTTGGTGCTCGGCATTGCTGTGCTTGCCAAACCGCCACGGTATGAACCCTCGGAACGGAGCGAAGATCGCCGTTTGTTGGTGCCACTTTGCGGATTGATGGCGGCCCTGTTTATTCAACTCATTCTGGGCGCCACTATGCGTCATCATGGATGGGGGCTTGCCATCCCAGATTTCCCACTCAGCAACGGGCAATGGGTGCCGGCTTTCACCAGTTTACCGGTCGTGCTCGCCTTCGCTCATCGCGCTTGGGCGTTCGTGATTTTAGCTGGGATTCTCTGGCTGGCATCCCAGGTATTTCTTAGCGAACAACAAGGCAAACGGAGCCGCTCGCTCGCTGGCTGGATGACGGGGTTAGTTTTCGTGCAGGTTCTTTTGGGTGCCTCGGTGATTTGGATGAAAGAAGCGCCGATTCCCACGACTTTCCATGTCTTGAACGGGGCGTTGCTCTTGGGCGTGACATTTGTTTTCTTGATGCGTGCACTTTTGGCCAAACGAGATGGTGACCCCGAATCTGCTAACCCGGAAAATGTTCAATCTGAACTCGAACGTGCTCACGCATGAAAGTGGCAAGTGACAAGGCCCATATGATGGCAGGCGGCGAAGAGGAAGTGGCCGCTGAACCGCGGTTTTGGACCGATCTCAAGGATTTAACCAAAGCACGGTTAACTGGGCTGGTATTGGTCACCACCTTTGTGGGGTTCGTTCTGGGCAGTCCAGGCGGGCTTTCGTGGTTGCTTTTACTGCAGACCCTGGCTGGGACTGCGCTCGTGGCGGTTTCCTCCTCTATTTTCAATCAATCCATCGAAATTCGCCCCGATTCGCTAATGAAACGGACCCGCAACCGGCCGCTGGTGGCCGGCCGGTTCAATCGGATGGTGGCTCATCTGGCCGGGGCGGCCACCGCCCTTCTCGGGGTTGGCTGGCTCTGGTGGGCAGCCGGTTTCTGGGCGGCGTTGGTCGCTGGGTTGACCTGGTTCATTTATGTCGTGATTTACACGCCGATGAAACGGTTTTCGAGCGCCTGCACCCTAGTCGGAGCGGTCGCTGGCGCCTTGCCTCCTCTGGTCGGTTGGGTCGCTGCGGGAGCGAGCGAACCGCTGATGGGGGTCGCCTTGTTTGGCATCCTCTTTTTCTGGCAATTACCCCATTTTTTGGCGATCAACTGGCTTTATCGGGAAGATTACGAACAGGCCGGGTTCGTCATGTGGTCCAACGGGGATGCCTCCGGGCGGCGGACCAGTTTTCTCGCGGTTATCTTCAGCCTCTGCCTGATCGCTTTCAGTTTGCTGCCTTGGGCGACTTTGCAATGGTGGGGCAGTGTGGCGCTGTTGATCGCTGGTGGTGCGATGGCCGTTCTCGCCATGCGTTTCCGGAAACAGCCAACGCCTGGAACCGCTCGAGCGCTTTTCTTTTATACTCTGGCTTATCTTCCTTTGGCGCTTGGGATTCTCATGGTTGCCAGAAGTTGAATCTTCACCGATTAGTCTGCATGAAACGCCTGCTCCATTGCCGCGCCGCGGTGAATCCCGTCCTCGTTTGGCTGATCCTCATCATGATGTTGAGCGGTCTGCTCGTCGGATACAATTACATGGTCTTCCGCAATGAACAGCTCTCCAAAGCGAATCAAATGCCGCCCGTCAAAGAAGTGCCCGGCTTCGAATTGAGGGATCAGGAAGGCAACACCGTCAAACGCGAAGATTTCATCGGCGACCTCTGGGTGGCCAACTTCATTTTCACCCGTTGCCCGGGACCCTGCTCGTTGCTGAGTCAGCAGATGCTAAAATTGCAGGAAACGTTGCCGTCTGAAGTCAAACTTGCCTCCTTCACCGTCGACCCGGAGTTCGACACCCCGCCTGTCCTGGAAGATTACGCGGAAGCGCACGGAGCCGAATCAGGGCGCTGGTTTTTTCTGACCGGCGACCAGGAGTTGATGAAGCATATCATCGTGAAAGGCTTTCAGGTGGCGGTCGGGAAGAATGACGAGGCCATTGCCGAAACTGCCGGTCTTTTTGTTCACAGCACCCATTTGGTGTTGGTCGATCGCAATGGCATGATTCGCCGTTATTATGAAGGCACCGATGAGAGAGCCGTGGCTCAGTTGAAGCGGGATATCAAGTTTTTGCAGGAGAAGAACGACCCTTCATGAGCGCCTCTGATCTGCCCTTCATCAATGCCATTCTGAATAGTGCCAGCACCCTCTTTATCGTCTGCGGGTTAGTCGCGATTTATCGGGAACGGAAATTGGCGCACATCACTTTCATGACCGCGGCTTTGGTGACGTCAGCCGCGTTTCTGACTTGTTACTTGGCACATAAGATCTTGGTGGGCCCGACGGCCTTTGCTGGTGAAGGTTGGATTCGGCCGGTTTACTTCACGATCCTGCTGACTCACACCATTCTGGCCGTTGTGAATCTTCCGATGGTGATCATGACGGTCATCCCCGCGGTGCGCGCCCGGTACGACAAACATCGGCGGATTGCCCGCTGGACTTTCCCCATCTGGCTTTATGTCTCGGTCACCGGCGTCATCGTTTATATGATGCTGTATCAATGGTTCCCTGGGGAGCATTGATCCGGATCGATTCAATCGCTGTCTCGCATCAACGGGTAATTCTCGTTTCTGCACAAAAAATGGCGGCGATGGACCGGGGCGCCTCCAGAGAATATCGAGCGAGGAGCAATTCACTTCTTGATCTTGTCGCTCCTCTCCTCGACTTATCCTTTCTCTATGACCCAGGACTGGAATATTGGCGGACGCGCCCGAAAATGCATGAAGACTGAACGGCCTTTCGAGGAAGGCGAAGTCTTTTACACGCTCTTATTCCGCGAAAAGGCCGGGTTCCGGCGGGAAGACCTGTCGCAAGAAGCTTTCGAAGCGCGGGAATCCGAGCCGGAACCATTCTCCTTTTGGCGAAGCAAATTCGAACCGCCGACGCCGCCCCCGCCGGAGACCTTGCCGAAACAGAGCGCCGAAGAGTTGTTGCGCGAGTTCACGATCGAAGCCCGGCCGGAGCATCGCAATGTCCGGTATGTCCTGGCTTTGATGCTGGAACGAAAACGGCAACTCCGCCAGGTCGACACCAAGGAGTCGGAAGACGGCCCGATCCTCATTTACGAACACGTCAAATCGGGTGAAGTATTTCTCGTCGAAGATCCGGAACTTCGCCTCGACGAACTCGAACCTGTGCAGGACGAAGTCGCCAAGCTCCTGGCTGGAGGTCCGGCAGCCGGGGGGGCGGAAGAAACCGGTTCGGCCGAACCTGAGATGGCTCCCGAAGAACCTGCCCCCAATTCCTGACCATCGTTGCCCGCTGGAACCCCGGGGTTGCCCCCGAAGCCGGTCATGACTGCGATCCCCACCAATCGACCTGACTTCCCGGATCACCGGGACTTCCCCCTTTACCTGGCGCCGATGGCTGGTGTGACGGACACCCTCTTCCGGCAGTTTTGCAAACAGCAAGGCGCGGACGTCATGGTCACGGAATTCGTGTCGGCCGAGGGAATTTTTCATCGGAACCGGCGCACCTCGGAGTTTTTAGAATTCAGCGAATCGGAACGGCCGCTCGGCGTGCAATTGTTCGGTGCGGATGCCGGCAACATGGGGGATGCGGCGCAGCAGGTCATCGATTGGGTGCGGCCTGACTTCATCGATATCAATTTTGGGTGTCCCGTGAACAAGGTGGTCTCGAAGAATGGGGGATCAGCTCTGTTGAAAGATTGTCCACTGTTGGCCAAGGTGGCGTCCACCGTCGCCAAGGCAGTGGCGCCTTTTCCGGTCACCGCCAAAATTCGGATCGGATGGAATGCCTCGATGGTGAATGCCGTGGAGGTGGCCCGAATTTTGGAAGACTGCGGCATGCAGCGAATCGCGGTGCATGGGCGAACGAAAGATCAAGGATACAGTGGCGAGGCGGATTGGGAGGTGATCGATCAAGTGGCGCGGGCGGTGTCGGTCCCGGTCATCGGGAATGGGGATATCCAAGGGGCGGCTGACGTCGAAAAACGACGGCGCGAAACGGCCGTGAGCGGTGTGATGATCGGACGCGCTGCGATGAGTAGTCCCTGGATTTTTCACGAGATCCGCACTTACCTGGAAACTGGTGAGGTGCCCGAACCACCTCGTTTGGAGGAACGCTGGACCTGGATCCGGCGGCATTGCGAGCTGGCCGTCGAACGGCGCGGGTCCGAAACGGCGGCGATGCACAGCATGCGTTCGCGCTTGATGGCCTATACCCGCGGATTACCTGGCAGCCGGCAATTGCGTCTGGCCTTTTCGAAGGTCGAGACACTGGAAGGCTTGGATGCCATCGCGGATGCGCATCTTGATGAGAATCCCGAGCACCGAGTTCCCAGTGCCGAGTTATCCGTGTAGCGGCCAACGGAGAACTCAGACCTGGGAACGAAACGGTCACCCCTTCATCTTCTCCCAATAAGGATTCGGACGCGGCACTAACGCCTGCACCGATTGACGCCATTCCTCCAAACGCTGTTGCATTTGTTGAGTCCTGGCCGGTTCCTGATCCGCAAGATTCTCCGTTTCACCGGGGTCATTCTCCAGATGGTAAAGTTCCAACCGGTTATCCTCGAAAAATTCGATTAGTTTCCATGGCCCTTGACGCATGGAACAGCCCGGCGTCCCGCCTTGATTGGAGTAATGCGGGTAATGCCAGAAAATGGCGTCCCGTTTCAACTCGCCGCCGCCTTCGAGCAACGGCACTAGATTTTCGCCGTCGACATGTTGTTGCGGCAGAGAGGGAAGACCGGCGGCCGCCAGGCAGGTCGGGTAGAAGTCTGGAGTTGTCACCGGCTCCGCGCAGGTTGACCCCGGCGCGACTCGGCCGGGCCAACGCACGATTAACGGTTCGCGCGTGCCGCCCTCGTACATCCACCCTTTGCCTTCGGCCAATGGAGCGTTGCAAGTGGGCGCTCCTTCGGCAGTCGATAAACCGCCGTTGTCCGAGGTAAAAACCACCAGCGTGTCATCGGTCAATCCAGCGTTTTCTAGCGCATCGAGCACACGGCCGATGTTCGTGTCGAGATTCTCCACCATGGCCGCATAGACCGGATCCGATTGCAGCAGTCGGCGCCGGATGTGTTGGTGCCGTTTGTGGTAGACAGGAAAAGAAGCGCCCTCCTCGTAGGTGACTTGCTGATCGAGTCCTAATCGTTTGGCTTTCGCCTCATATTTTTCTACCAACGCCGTTGGCGCCTGGATCGGGGTATGCACCGCGTAATGCCAGAGGTTGAGAAAAAAGGGTTTAGTCGAATCGCGCTTCTCGATTAACTGAATCGCTTCATCCGTCAATCGGTCGGTCAGGTATTCGCCCTCGGGCCCATCTTCCAGCGTCGGGAATTTGTAAGGACTGAAATAACCGTTCGGTGGCAATCCCACGTCGAAGCCCCCGACATTCACGTCGAACCCGTGATCGGTCGGCATGCTGCGTCGGCCGCCAAGATGCCATTTGCCGACATGCCAGGTCTGGTAACCCTGGTCTCGCAGGGCGCTGGCGAGGCTGTATTCGGTCTCGGGCAATTCCCGAAAATAGGGGACATCACAGAGTTGCCCGCTGGAGAACCCGCCGATGAATTGAGTGATGCCGACGGTGGCCGGATATTTACCGGTCAACACACTGGCCCGGGTCGGCGAACAAACCGGGCAGGAGGCATAGGCATTGGTAAACATCATGCCTTGCGCTGCCAAGGCATCGAGCCGCGGGGTTTCGTAAAAATCACTGCCGGTGCAGGCGAGATCTCGCCAGCCCATATCGTCGATGAGGATGAAAAGGATGTTGGTCATAATGCCGGAATGGTCAGGTAAGCCCGGTGCTGTCGTCAGATTGAATGCGGGTCTGAAGGTGGTGAGCGCTTGGGGCGAAGATCCTCCTCGAAACCCGAGTCCATTTCCAGCCTTTCCAGCCTTGCAGCTTTCGGAACTTTCGCCTTTTATCCTTGATATGGCTACAGCTACTCCAATGCAACTCGGTATGGTCGGCCTTGGCCGAATGGGCGCCAACATGGTGCGCCGCTTGATTCGTGACGGTCATCGCTGCGTGGTTAATGATCGCTCTGCGGATGCCGTCGAAGCCTTGACTGAAGAGGGGGCCACGGGCTTCACGGACTTGAAGGAATTCGTGCAAGCTCTGGAAAAACCGCGGGCGATCTGGTTGATGGTGCCAGCTGGCGTGGTTGACGCTGCTTTGGGTGAACTGAAACCTTTACTCGAAGAAGGCGATGTGGTCATCGATGGTGGGAATTCTTATTACGTCGATGATATTCGGCGCTCGAACGAACTGATCCAATCCGGCATTCATTACGTCGATGTCGGAACCAGCGGCGGCGTCTGGGGCCTGGAACGGGGTTACTGCATGATGATTGGGGGCGAAGTGCCGGTGGTCCAAAAATTGGATCCTATCTTTGCCAGTTTGGCCCCCGGCATGGGCGAGATCCCACGCACCCCCGGGCGCGAATCGATGTTGGGCACCTCCGAACAAGGCTATCTGCATTGCGGCCCCAACGGGGCAGGGCATTTCGTCAAGATGGTCCATAACGGAATCGAATACGGTATCATGGCCGCTTACGCCGAAGGGTTGGGCGTGTTGAAAGGCGCTAATATCGGCAAGAAACAGGGAGATCTCGATGCGGAGACCACGCCGTTGCGCCATCCGGAAAATTATCAATTCGACCTGAAACTCGCCGATGTTGCCGAAGTTTGGCGGCGAGGCAGCGTCATTTCTTCCTGGCTCCTGGATCTGACCGCCACTGCCTTGGCCAAGGATGAACATCTCGAGGGATTCGCCGGTCGCGTGGCGGATTCGGGCGAAGGGCGTTGGACGATCAAAGCCGCCATCGACGAAGGCGTCCCGGTGCCGGTGCTGACGACCGCACTTTACGAACGGTTCGCCTCTCGTGGCGAAGCTGATTACCAGGATAAATTGCTTTCCGCGATGCGTCTCGGCTTCGGCGGACACCAGGAGAAAAGCGGCGGCACAACTAAAGTGCATTGAGGCCTCGCCTCGGTGTGACGGCTTTCCCGATTGATGGCAACGGTTCCTCGTGATCGGCGTGAATTTTTGCCGCCAGTCGATCTGTCGCCGGTTCCAGAGGGATGGCTCGATGGGGAAGTCGCCATCGATCTCGGATGTGGTGCCGGAACCTTTTTAGCCGGAGAAGCGGCGCGTTATCCGGATCGGCATTTCATTGGAGTGGAACGGCTGCTTGACCGCTATCGTCGGACCCACCGGCGGGTGATGCATTTGCCAGCGAAAAATGCGGTTGTGGTCCGGGCTGACACCCTTTCATTTCTCGAAGTGTTGCCAGCAGCGTCCGTGGCGCATCTACATTTGCTGTTCCCGGATCCGTGGCCCAAACGCCGGCATCATCATCGGCGCATGGTGCAGCAGCCTTTTCTGAAAGAGGCACACCGGGTCTTGCGTCCTGACGGTTGGCTCGATCTGGTGACCGATCATGCGGAATATTTTCTCTGGATGGAACGGGAACTAGCGAAATTTAGCGCCTTCGAGCGCCAGCAATGGCCGCAAGATCCGGGCCGTCCTCGCACTGATTTCGAACAACGATTTCTGGCCCGGGGTCAATCGATCCACACGATGCGGATGAAAAAGCTGTCGGCAATGATGGGACCATTGATCCACACGGCGCACTTGCTCTGAAGCACTTCTTCAGCTAGTTTCTCAGTTAAGTTCCGGGCGAATCTCCCAGTTCATCCCTCCCCCCGTTTTCATGACACCTCCCAAGTCTGTTCATGTGATTTCGCGTGCGCTCGCACGCTCCTCGCGACTCGTTGGCAACCAACCAGAACCACAATCTCCGTCCGACGATGCCCGGCATCCAAGTTGGGAAACCAACAGCTCGGCCTTGGAATTGCCGCGCGCATTACCGTCGGGTCGGCACAGTAATAAACGAAAAATCGGTTGGATCGCCAGAGGAGGTTCCGTGAGGCAAGCGGCCATCAAGGGATTGATGGATTGTCTTGAAAAGAATTGGCCAGACGCAGAGCTATTGCGGTTGGAACCCTCCTTGGTCAAAGGGAAAGAGGGCGAGCTGCGAGCCTTCGAAGGCATCCTGATCTCGGGCGACTCTGAGATCTTGAAACTCCTTGAGTTGACGGATGGAATTCCTCGAGTTGTTACCAATCACGGACCGGGCAATCCCCCGATCCCCTGTCCGCTGGTCACCGAGGACGAAGAAGCGAAAGCGGAGTTGGCGATCGATTTCTTAGAGCGGCGAGAGGTCGTTTCTTACGCCTATGTAAATTGGAAGGGCGGCGTTCTCCCCGCCCGGCGTGACGCGATGATGAGCGCCATGGCAGCGACTGGGAAACCGACGCGGCTAGTCGAAGCCAGTCCCCATCTGGATGGTAGCGATGCCGCTTTGGCGCGCAATTTGTCCGACTTGCCTCGCCCTGCAGGAGTGGTGGCCTTTTCAGGCCGGTTGGCGCTTCCCGCGAAATACTCAGCTGCCGCGCTGGGTTGGCATATCCCTCGTGACATCCGCTTGCTTGCGTGCGGGGAAAGTGAGCTGAGCCAAGAGTTGTTTACCCACGGGATCTCGACCATTGATCCGGACGCGGAGTTGATCGGGTGGCGGGCTGGCGAGTTGTTGTTGAAGGAAATCGAGATGCCCGGTTCAGTTTGTGAAGAGGAAATATTAGTGAAACCGAAAGGCATTCGGGAACGGGCGAGCACTGATATTTGGAGCGAACGCGGAGGTCCTCTGGCTCGTGCCTTGCAATACATGCGGGACCATTTGGATTCGGAGCAGATGTCGGTGAATCAGATTGCGAAAGGAAGCGGGATTTCCAGTAAAGGCTTACAGGATCTCTTCCGGCGGCAACTCGGACGCTCGGTCTGGGAAGAGTGGCGGGCGATGCGGTTGGAAAAAGCGTTGGAATTGATTGATAGAACCAAGCACTCCATGGCTGAAGTTGCCGCCACATGCGGCTTCAGTGATAGTGCCCATTTTTGCCGCGAATTTCGACGACGCTATGGCGAGACGCCGACGGCGCGTCGGATCGCCAAACGCCAATCGCCTGACGCCTGAAGGTTAATCGATGGTAGGGGAGGGCAACGCTTGTCAACAAACCCTCGCCCGCGGATCGTTGTCCTTCCGCCACTTACGCGCTGTGCGGGCCCGTGGACACCGGAGGTCGATAAGGAGGGAGGTTCGGGCGGCGACAGCTACGCTTTGAATGTCCCGGGAAGCCGTTAAGGATACACCAGATCGTCTTCCGTCCACATCGTTCGATCTGGCCCGGCGGAACGGACGGCGATGTGGTCAGCGGACTCGACGTGGAAGAAGAACGGGAAACCCCACGGGTCATTCAAACGGCCTTGCTGATCGAGCGCGGGGTGCGAGGGAGAGAATAACGGTAGTTCCCAGGCGTTGCGCCCAAGCAACACATCGAGGATCTCTACATGGCTGCCGGTAGGCAATCCCTGTTCCGGCTTGAGCAAGAGTTGGTATTGCTCCAGCAGCGCATGCACCGCTTCGGCGGCCTCTTCCGGATTTTCATCCATACGGGCGAGAATTTCATCGCCTCCCACGATCAATGATTCCGCAAATTCATGCTTTTCCTCCGGGATCTCCTTCACGCTGTCGATCCGGCGGGGATGCGGTGTGATAGCCATCGCGGCAGGTGAATAAGAACTAGGAACCGGCCCGCTTTCTTGGTAATGGGCAGAAGATTCTGTCCGGGTGGAGGCCGGCGTTTTTCCATCTTCTGCTGATGGGGAAAAGAGAAGTAAAAGGAGGAGAATAAAGCCGCCCCCCAATACCACGCCCCAGGCCACGAGGCGCCTTCGTTTAACCGATGGGTTGGAGTCGCTGGGTTGATTCGAAACGTTCATGGTAGACGTTGCCTGCCGTCTGGAAGCCTGGACATATGCTGGGGCCTGATTGGTCCCGCTCAGGGGGCAATGGAGAATTCGTATTTCGCGCCCTCGAAACGGTCATTGTCGAACTCGAATCGTTGGTAGTTGCTTGAAGCTGCCCCGTTTTGGCTTACCACCACTGCGACAGCCAAATAGTGGCCGGAAGTATATCCGCCGCTCTGAAGAAAATCGATCAAAGCGGCCTGGCCCGCGGTGTTCAAAGTGAGGTTTTGATTTCCGCCCGTATTTCCGGAAGCGAAGCCCGCTTGGATCAGCGTCCATCCTGCAACGGTAGGATCAGCGTCAGGCGCGAAGTTATCGGCATTGGAAGCGCTGTCAGTGGAGCGGAAGCGGACATAGAGATCCAACGTCTCGTTGGACGTGGAGACTGCACGCCGGAAAGCCAGCGCGAGATTAGCTTGCGAGTAGAAAGCGACATCCACATCGGGCAGTTGAAAGGTCCAGAGCGCCGTGTTCTGATCGAAAGCAGTGCCGGCGCGAAGCAACCCGCCCTGCCCGATGACTGAAGAGGAATACGGGGTGATCCGGTAACTGTTACTCGCTAATTGCTGAACTGGGTCGGGTTGCTGATCCCACACACCATGGTAGGTGGCGGCGGCTGGCACATTTGAGAGGCTCCAGCGGAAGGGAATGAGGAGGGCTACGCGTTCACCGGTGGCCCGGTCGTCGATGATTTCTTCCATGACGAGGACCGCCTTCAAAGGATCGGCGGCATCCGTCCAGTACCCGTTGGCGAGCGCGCACTCGTCGAAGTTACTTTGGTTGATCTTGTGCCGGTTCTTGTTCGGGTGGCCCCCTGGGAAGGGCTCGCTGCCGATGCTGTCATGGAAGGTGCCGATGATCTCGACCGCTCCGGCGTCGCCGTCGAGGTTCGATGCGGGATCCAAGACTAGGTCGAGTGCCTCGGGATCGAGCTCGGCCGACGTGAGAAACTCGATGTGGGCCATCGGGTCGGTGACTCCTGCGGTGCTGTTATTGATGGTGTAACTCTCGGTGGTGTTGATTAAGTCGAGATCGACGAACTTGAAGGCATAGTCGGGCTGCTGGCCGAGAGTGTCCCTGCCGTTCCAGTCGAAGACTTCGTCGAAGTTCTCCACCCGGCAATTGACGAAGACGTTGTCGTAGATGGTATTTCCGAAGTTGAAGGCGGTGCCGTAGCGTAAGGGGTCGCAGCCGACCACGGTCCAGTCTTTGAAGGTGTAGCGCGAGGTGTATTCGTTCTTGTTGCCGTATTTCACCTCCCACGCCGTGAAGCCGTCGAGGTGGCTGCGGACGTGGTGATGTTGGTTCGGGTTGGACTTGATGACGGAAAGACCAGACGTGCAGGCGAATGCCTCATTGTCGGCGAACCCCTGGATGGCGGGTTTCGCAGAGCTGATCATGTCGGTGTATCGGGCGATGGCGGGAAAATCCAGGACATCGGCGACGGAAGCGATGTTATCGACGCCCCGGGTGAACCATTTGAAACCGTGTCCGCGCATGCCGACGGCGATATTCTCATTTGCGTGGATGAGGCGGCCTTGGAACCAAAAACCGTCGCCCCCCGTAGCAACGTCATGGTTTCCTTCACCGCCCTTGCCTGAGCCGGTGCCACCATCGCCGGAGTCAATGGCCAGATTGCCAGTCCAAGTTCCGATTTCATTGCCGGTCTCCGCGACGAAGTGGGCACCATGCACGTTGTAAGCGACGTTGCGGTCGAACTCGGCGTGGCTGTCGTGGTGGACGAAGCCCCAGCCCGGGCTGCCCCAGACGGCGTTGCCGACGGCGCGGGCGGGAACACCTGCAAGGTCGGTGGCTCCGGTGCGGTGGAAATGAACCGCGTAACGGCCGCGGATGTTCGTCCTGGCTCCGTCAACCGGGTCCCCGTTGCCGTCATAGACGCGGTTGTTCCCGCTGAGTTGGAAGTCGTCGAGCTTGAAGCTCTTGTCGGTGCGGCCGAGTTCGCGGAACTCGACATAGCGGACATCGACGTCGGGATTGTGCATGAACATCACATGACCGCGTTGGTTGGCGGGCAGCCCGGACGGGTTTTCGGTTTCAATGACGACGTTGCGCGTGAAATTCGCCACATAGCCGTGCATGGGGCGGCCGAGGATGTCGTTTCCTTTGCCGATGCGGGCGTGGGCGAGGGCCGAATCGAGGGTGATCGTTTTGCCGTCTCCGGAAACGGAAGCGACGGTGCGGACCTCATCTTCTGTGACCCATGGATTGACGTGGACCCGCTTCTCGATCAGCTCGGTGCCGGTGAGAACGAGCCTGTCGCCGGGCTGCCAAGGCACGAGGCCGGCTGCGTTCGTCGCGTCTTCCAACGTGACTTGCGTGGCTCCCGAGGGAACGTCTTGAGCAAGCCGGGAGTAGGTGAGCACCTCCTGGCCGTGCATCCGGACGGTGCCGTGGGTGACGATGCCGCGGCTGAGCTGGTGCCAATCCCAGGTGGTGTCGATCGGGCCGCTGTGGGTGATGACGACGCGGCAGGAAGCGCTCACGGGCGAAGCCGCGGTGCCAATCTCGAGCGTCGACGAACTCAAGGCGATCAGCGTTTCGACGAACAGGGTCGTGTCGGTGGCGGTGGCGAAGGACAGCTGGCCATCGACGCGGATCCAGTCGATCGGAGCTTGGCGGGCGCTGTCGTCGCGGTCGTATTCGACGCTCGAGCCGGCGGGGATGTGAACGCGGGCGCCAGCTCCCGGGATCCCGTTGGTATTCCAAGTCGCGGGATCACTCCACGAACCGCCTGGCGAAATCGCCACATGGGTCGCCGTCGTCTCGTCGAGAAGATGATGCAGAGCGTGGTGCTCGGATTGAAGCTCAGGGTCGGAATGCTGGGCGAAAACAGGTGTGACTGCTGCCAGCGAAATGACCAGGGCAAAAGTGAGTCGATAAAGGAGGGTCGTTTTCATGGTCTCAAGAGTTCTTCATTCAGGTCGACAATCAGTTAGGAGGCAGGTGATGGTTGCCCGGGCTTGTCAGTCTTCGCCCCCATGGCGAAGACTGACCAAGCAGACGGACAGACATTTAAGCTAAGAAGCCAATGGGCCGGGCCTGAGAACCGTTCGGGAAGTTGCCGATGTTTGGCAGCACCGTGTCCAGCTCGGAGGCCGGAACGCCGAACCATTGAATCAGCTCGGAGACGTATTCGTCGACGGAAGTCGAGGGGATCAAGCGTCCGCGGCCGGTATCGATCGGCGCGAGGTTGGTGAAGTCCGGATAGTCTCCGTAAACATCACCACCATTCACCCCGCCACCCATGACGAGGTAGTTGCCGCCCCAAGCATGGTCGGAGCCCTGGGAGTTGGTGGTCAGGGTGCGTCCGAAGTCCGACGTCTGGAACAAGGTCACCTTGTCCATCATGCCGATCTCCACCATCGCATCGCGGAATTTCTTCACCGCCTTACTGACCATGGGCAGCATGCCTGCTTGGTTCCCGATCGTGTTGTCATGGTGATCCCACCCGCCTGCGGAGATGAAGAAGGTCTGACGTTTGTGACCCAAGGCCGAGGCGGCTTTGATAGAGCGGGCCACAATCTTGAGATCTTTCTCCAGATTGGAGTCCGACATATCGACTGAAATCGGATTGGCATCGATGACGCTTTGATAATAGAGAGCGGCATCCAGGGAAGACTTCGAGTTGTTGACGAACGTTTTTTCGAACAGGTTGGAATACATGAGGTCCAACTGGCTGGCGATCGCCGAGGTGCGAGCGATATCGATATCTGAAGATCCCCCGTGCCCGTCGAGAATGAGGCCGCCGGAATCGCTGATGCCGTAAGGCACGATTTGTTGTCCGGTTTGAAAAATATTATGGCCGGAGACCGAGATATTCATTGAGACCTGATTACTATCGTTGAGGGAATGGAGCAGGTCGGCGGTCCGGCCGCCCCAACCCTTGCCGATTTCGCTTCCAGCATTGAGCCGGCGGTCAGGCACCGATGTCTGCCAATGCGAGATCTGGTCGCTGTGCGAAAAGAGCGCTAGCGGCAAGTCGGTGCCGTTATTATACATCGACAGCGTGGTCGGGCGGACCAGCGTTCCGGTGTTAGCAAGGAAAGCGAGATCGCCCGAGTTGTAGAGGTCGCGGACTTCTGGCATCCCCGGATGGATGCCGAAGGCTCGTCCTCCTTGGTCGCTGATCGGCAACGGAGTGAGGTCAGCCGTCGAGCTGTCCAGCGCCAAGTCCCCGCGAATGCTCTTGTAAGCATTGTATTCGGCGGATTCCAAGGGGGAGAGCATGTTGTAAGAGTCGTTGCCTCCCCCGAGCAAAACGCAGACGAGAGCGCGATACTCACTGGCAGGGACGGACGCGGCAACCCGGTTGCTCATTGCCAGATTGAGGAGGGAGGAGAAGAGGGTCGTTGATCCAATGGCAGCGCAGTTGGCCTGACCGAGGAATTTGCGGCGACTGATACCTTTTTTATTTGATGTAGTCATGATAGGTTCTGGTATGGGGTTTGCGGGTGAATGATTGACATCAGCGCAGCACGGCGGATTCGACGCTGGTGGTAGTCAGGTAGATGGCGAGCTGGACTTTCTTAGTGGGATCCGAGAGTGAGATGATCGCGTCTTCGATGATCGTGCGGGTCTCCGGGCTCATCAGACCCCGGCAGAAAACCAAATCCATCCAATTGACTAGACCAGATTCCCCCTCATTGGAGAGGAGAGCCAGGAGGTTTGTCAGATCGATGGAAGTGTTGTTGCCATTGCCGGGCCAACCGAACTCGGTGATTTCCTTGATGCCATTCGCCGTGAGGGTGAGGTTGTAATCGTCGTAGGCTTGGAACTCCGGCCCGTAGAGCCCGGCATCGGCGAGCTCTCCGAAAGGCTGGTAGTCCGGCTGGAACCAGTTGAAGACGCTGGGCTGCCGCATCGGTTCGAGCCCGAAGATGAAGTTCCGGGAACCGGTGGCGTAACCATAGACCTGGAAATAATCCGTGTTTGGATCGGTGGAGATGAGGTCGAGATTGCGAGCCATCCGCACGGACCGCATCCAATTCTCGTCGAGCCGGCCGTGGGCCAGATCATCAAGCATTTCGGCATCGCGAGCTTCCGGGTCAAGCAGGATCGCTTTGATGACAGCACCCATATCGCCCCGAACCCCGAACCCATTGTCAGCGAAGACGGCCGAGACCCTGCTGATATAGGCTGGTGTCGGATTGGAAGTCACCAAGTGTTGGATGAGACGGCGACCGATGAAGGGACCGGTATTGGGATGATAGAACAGGTTATCCATGGCGAAATTGATGTCGGCCAAGCCTTCCTGTTCGATATTGGGATCGTCGACGAACGGCGGCATCACCCCGCCATTCGTTGCGCCCGGGTAATCGAGCAGCACCTTCGAACTCGTGTCATGTTGGTCGTCATGCACCATCATCGGCTCCGTGGGATTGGATTTGCCGCGGTGGGCGGCGGGTGTCCCTGCAGAGTTCAATCCGGTGAAAACCTCTGCGAATTCTGTGATCTGCTCATTGGTGTAGGTTGGAATATCATTTCCGTTTCCATCTACCATCCGGGTTCCGTCCTGATTCAGCATGAACAGGCCGATGGAAAAAAGCTGCATGACCTCGCGGGCATAGTTTTCGTCCGGATTACTTCCGACTGCCGGATTCGCTTTGAGGTTGCGATAATGGCTGAGCCATTTCCCCATCCACTCATGCATGGTCACGTCATAGAGGAGTCCGCGAAAATTCCCGAACGCATTTTCCCCTAACATATCATAATAATCGACATTGCCGTTCTTCACCCGCGTGCCGCGCTTGCTGCCGGTGACGAAGAGCATATGCAGGGCGTAATTGATGCGGCCCCGGAGTTGGTCGGGTTCGCGAACCGCGTCGGTCAGCCAGGCACTGGTCCAGGCGGCGGAGTGGCCGTTATCATGCCAATCTTCAGGCATCTTCGCCACGATCGTGTCCATCAGCGGCGTCGAAGGAAGCGCGAGCTGGGCGTCGATCCAGGCTTCCAGCGCGGCGGCTTCGCCCTGCTGATCGATCTGAGCCGCGAGCGTGACAATTTCATTGTAGGTAGCGCCGAGGGTCGCTTGATGCAGGAAGCGAGCGGCGATTTGTTCCGAAGTGAGGGTGATAGGCGGCTCCCATTCCAGCGTGAGGGTCGGGAAGGTGTAGCCGGTGGCGTTGCGGATCTCGTAGCGATCATGCCCGCTGCTGCTAAATCCGCCGTTCACCAGGGCGTAATCCACGTCGGGCTTGAGGCGGAGAAAGATGTAGTCACCGGCGTTGGCGTTGTTCTCCAGCCACTCGGCCAGATTATTTTTGCCTGCCTCGCTAAGGCTGATCTCAGCGCCCCCCGGAGTCGAATCGTCGGCGTAAGCGGCGTCGATGAGCGTGGCCGCAGCTTCGTAGTCTCCGGCGTAGGCCGCGGAATCACTCGCGCTCACCCGGATCGCTTCAAGCTGAAGAGCCGGCTCTCCGCTCTGCACATTGAGACCACGCCGGTAAAAGGTGGTGAAGTCGGCCAGTTCCACGTGGTAAGGATGAAAATCCGGAGGTAGCTGGAAGACCGCCACCCCGGCACGGTCCCAATAGATACGGAGTAGGCTACCAACGTTGTGGATGCTGTCGCCAGTGGAGTCGCCGTTGGCTCGAATTTCATTCAGGCTCGTGGCGGTGACGGTCGCCTGCTGGGCAGAGAGGGTGAGGGGGAGGACGGCCAATAGCATTGCTAGTCCGGCAGCGAGTAAGAGGAAGCGGGAGGAGAAGGGTTCTTTCATGTCTGGATGGTGGGGGTTAAAAGAATGTCCGGATAATGCCCCGAGCGGAGGGATTCCTGGGGAGAATTCGGACGGTTGATTACTTTATGACACCGCCGGGATCACTCTGGCTTGAAGATCCGCGCCCAAAGATTTGAATAATCCTGACTCTCTAATTTGACGATTTCACCAGCAGATATTCATAACATCCACTTGTCTAATAGCTTGATGGAATATTGGGCGGAGGGCTCGATCGAGCCGCTGATCGCGGGCCGAAAAAAATGCGTCATGGTTGATCCGGCGCCCTCGAGGCAGCCCGGCTTCCTGGAAGTGAGCTGGACAACCGCTGTGGTTCTGCTCGAATAACGGCTATGTCTCTCTTCAATCTTTCTCAGGACGTTGCCGTCGTCATCGGAGCCACCGGCGCTCTCGGCGGTGCCATGGCCGATGCCCTCGCTGATGCCGGAGCCAAAGTCGCCGTGCTCGGGCGAAACCAGGAACGTGGCGAAGCACGCGTCGCCGAAATCAAGGGGGCCGGTGGCACAGCTGCCTTTTTTCCCATCGACGCCTCCGATCTCAGTAGTGTGCAAGCTGCGGCTGACGCCATCGAGGCGCAATGGGGCACGCCGACCGTGCTGGTGAATGCCGCTGGCGGTAATGATCCGAAAGTCACGGTGACCGAAGATCATCCCTTCGAATCGATCACACCCGAGGCCTGGCGCAATAATTTTGATCTTAATCTCGTCGGGGGTGCGTTGCTCCCGTGCCAGGTCTTTGGGGCTCGCATGGTGAAAGCCGGGGTTGGCAGTATCATCAATATCGCCAGCATCTCGGCCCATGTACCGTTGTCGCGTGTGGTCGCCTATTCCTCCGCGAAAGCCGCCGTGTTGAGTCTCAGCCAATTCCTGGCTCGCGAATGGGCCACCCAAGGCGTTCGGGTCAATACGATCACCCCTGGTTTTTTTCCCGCCGAACAGAATCGCAAACTCCTGTTCAACGACGACGGCACACCCTCGCCGCGCGCCCAAAGTATCATGGGCCACACCCCGATGGGCCGGTTCGGTGAAGCCAAGGAGCTGGCGGGCGCCGTGATCTTTCTCGCCAGTCGCGAGGCCAGTTCGTTCGTGACCGGAGCTGATCTGCGGGTCGATGGCGGCTATCTGAGTCAAACGATCTGATCTTTCTGATGGCGGCCCATTCCATTACCGTTCCTCCCGGAACCAGTCTTGAGGCGGCAACCGTCGCCGACGCTGTCGCAACGGTCTTGCCCGAAACCGAATACCGCGGGCGGCGCCTCCTCTTGATCGTCCCCGATCACACCCGGACTGCCCCTGTGGGCCCCGTCTTCCAAGCCATCCATGCCCATCTCGGTAGAGTTGCCAAAATCGATGTCATGATCGCGCTCGGCACTCATCCGCCGATGCCGGAGCAGGCCATCTGTGAACGATTGGAGATCAGCGAGGAAGAACGCCGCACCCGATACGGCGATGTGCAATTCTTCAATCATGAATGGAATAACCCGGACGCCTTGGCTGAGGTCGGGGTGATTGGTTCCGCCGCCATTGAGGAGCTTTCGGGCGGGTTATTCGGGATGGATGTGCCGGTTCGAATCAATCGGCGCGTCTTCGATTACGATGAATTGATCATCATCGGTCCGGTTTTCCCGCACGAAGTTGTCGGTTGCAGCGGGGGCAATAAATATCTGTTCCCTGGTATCGGAGGGCCGGAAATTCTCAACTTTTTCCACTGGCTCGGAGCTGTCGTGACGAACCCGATGATCATCGGCAACAAATGGACGCCGGTCCGCAAAGTCGTTGACCGGGCTGCCTCGTTGGTGCCGATGGCCAAGACCTGTTTCGCGTTGGTCGTCGACGGACCAGATTGGGCCGGGCTATTCGCTGGAAGCCCGGAAGCCGCGTGGGACGCGGCAAGCGATCTCTCCCGCGAACGTCACATCGTGCGGAAATCGAAACCGTTCCAAACCATTCTCTCGTGTGCTCCAAAAATGTATGACGAACTCTGGGTTGGCGGCAAATGCATGTATAAACTCGAACCCGTCCTCGCTGACGGTGGTGAATTAATCATTTATGCCCCGCACATCAGTGAAGTTTCTGTGACGCACGGAAAATTAATCGAAACAATCGGCTACCATTGCCGCGACTACTTCCTGAAACAATGGGAGCAGTTCAAGGAGTATCCCTGGGGAATTCTGGCGCATTCAACTCACGTCAAGGGAATCGGGACTTACGATAACGGGGTGGAAACCCCAAGAGCCACCGTCACGTTAGCCACCGGAATCCCGGAAGCGACCTGTCGCAAGATTAATCTCGGGTACCGCGATCCAGCCACGATTGATGTCGAACGTTTCGCTGGGCAAGAGGATTCAGGGACGTTGCTCGTAAGAAAAGCCGGGGAGATGTTGTATCACCTGGAAGAGCAACCGAGCTGGGCCGGCGGCTGAGAGCCCATCAACCCAAATCACTTACCATCTGTGCTCGCTTGGTGGGTGGAGCCGGAGGACTCCGTTCAAAGACAGCGATAATTCTTAATTAAACGTGGCGAAGAATTGGTTCAGCTCGATGACAAAGATGCCTTAGAAAAGCTAATCCTTTTACCTACCTAACGATGAAAGGTTGCTGGCCGATTCTTTGGAGTTTTACAAGAATCTCAAAACATCTCTGCCAACTCTTGAACAAACCACAGTTGCCCGGCCTTCGCCCAATAATCTAACTTAATAGGAATGGTTGGGATTTCAGGTAGGGTTGCTTTCGCGTCCTTTGAGAGTTTCGGGCTGCTGAATAGCTCGGCGATAACGACCGGCGGAAGAATGAGGATCTCGTCGTCAATGGCCTGTTTGAGCAGCCTTGTATCGGCAGCATTTTCGCCCTGCAGGAATGCGACGATCGTGCTGGTATCGGCGGCGATCACAGGATGTCCCGGTCGTTGCGAAGCAGATTTCACTGGCGGCGAGTTTTTCTAGCCCGGCTGTGATGGTCTGCGTAATACCGCTTTTGGTGTATTCCTGAGCGTGCTCAAGCAACGCGGCGGGGATCTGCACTTTTTTTTGAATGCTTCTGTTCGATCCATCGCGTAATCCTCTTTCAGAGGATGGTATAGCATGCCGGTTTTGAAACCAGCCTGTCAACTGGTCCTCTGGCTAATGAAGCCGGGAGGGTCTGATTGAAAATGGGTTGCGATGAGCCCCGCTACGCTTCTCCAACCCACTTTCCGCTTGCGTCATCGCGGATAACGGGCGAAGCCCCATTTTAAACCTTTCGACTTCCGACTTCCGAACCACCCTATGCAAACCCTGGTAATCAAATTGACCCGAATGAATTGGTTGCTGTTTCTGTTGATGGTTGCCTTGTCGGTCTTCGGGTTTGTTTGCATCTACAGCGCCACGTGGATGCGGGAAAATGAATACTTGTCGAGCTCATGGGAACGGCAGCTTAATTGGTTTTGGATCGGGTTGGTGGCCTATTTCACCATGGCGTTCGTTCCGTATCGATGGCTGAAATATTTGGCCCTGCCGACTTATCTGATCGGAGTGATCCTTCTGGTGGTGGTGCATTTTAAAGGGGAAGTGGCTTCTGGCGCCCGGAGCTGGCTCGATCTCGGGTTCATCACGTTTCAACCCTCCCAGATCGCCTTGTTTGGCGTCATTCTGCTGATCGCCGCCGCGTTTTCTTTTTGGAAAGTGCCCTTAAAAAAATGGCAGTTTCTTCAGGTGATAATCGCTGGAGTCATTGTCTCCGCCCCGCTGATCCTGATCATCGAACAACCCGACCTTGGTTCGGCCATGGTCTTGGGGCCGGTTTTCATCTTCATGTTGTTCGCGGCCGGGGTTCAGAAACGGTATCTCATCACCATGCTGTTGGCCGCGGCAATAGTCATCCCGATCGGCGTCAATTTTTTCCTGAAAGATTATCAAAAAGACCGGTTGCTGGTCTTTCTCGATCCAGAACTCGATCCGCAGGGCGCCGGTTGGACCATCAATCAATCGCTCACGGCCATCGGTTCGGGCGGGATGTATGGCAAAGGGTTTCGAGCGGAAGGCACCCTGACCGAACTCGGGTTTCTACCGAAGACCGTGATTCATAACGATTTCATTTTTCCTGTCATTGCGGAGACGTTTGGATTTGTCGGGGGCGCGGCGTTGATTGCGCTCTTCGCCTTGTTGCTGATCACCGTTGTCTATATTGCGCAACGGGCAGCGGACGATTTCGGGGCGGTGGTGACGACCGGTATCGCCGCCGTGTTGTTTACCCATGTGTTCATTAATATCGGGATGACCAACGGGCTCACGCCAATTACTGGGTTACCATTGCCGTTGATCAGTTACGGCGGCACCTTCATGTTGATCATCATGGGGATGCTGGGGGTGGTGCAGAGTGTGGCCGTTCACCGGCGCCCGATCGATGCGGGGCGCTAATGCGTTTTGAAGCGTCGATGGTCCGATCAGGAATCGGGAGGGATCAGGAATGGTCGCAGCGTTTCCAGTGTCGAAGCACCGATCCCATTGATCCGGCGCAAATCGTCAATGGAGGGGTAAGGGCGGGATTGGCGACCTTCGATGATGCGGTTCGCCAGGACCTCGCCGACGCCGGGTAACCGCATCAATTCGTCGCGCGAGGCGGTATTGAGATCGATGCTGGCTGGGTCAGGGTCTGCTTTTTCCAGGGCGAGAGCCAATTCGGCTTCTTCCAACCGTTGCGCACGACGCTCATTCGGAAGCGATTCCCAATCGGTTAATGCCCAGATGCCGCGCCGATTCGAGGCCGCTTGCAATTCGAGATCTTTCAGTGATTCACGATATTCCTCATGCGAACGGCCGTCAGGCGTCTGGCGGTAAACGCCGAAGGCTCGGGCCAGACCGGCTTGGACAAGTGCTTCACTCAGATTCTGCCCGTTCGCCAAGGTGACGAATGCATAGACCCGGGGATAACGCGGATCGCCCCGGCCATCGGCGTAAGCGGTATGTACCGTAAATGGTTGCTGCAATTTTTCGCGGCGAAACCGGCTGGCTGCTTCCCCGAATTCAATGGCTTGTTCGATCGATTCACGCGGGGTCGGCGCGCATTCCGTGATTCCGAAATAACGCCGCTGCGACCGGAGCCGCCGGGCATCGGTGTTGTCATGAATGCGCGCTTCCATGGCATCGGCTCCGTAGAGCCGAACCGACATTTCTTTTCCCTGATCGGTCTGCACCAGGAAACTGTCGCCATCGGCCCAGTCCGTTTCGATCAATTGGCAACGCAGCTCGGTTAGCTCGCTCGCATCCACTGTTGCCAGGCTCAAAAAGAAACCCAGAGATCCGCACAACCATTTGTATCGCATTCGCTTACAACGTGGCACGAGCGAGCTGTGACTCAAGAGGAATCAAGGAAAGGGTGGCATCCCGGGCGAGGACTGCTTGAATTCGGGTGTGTCTTCGGAACCTCAACCTTCAGATCTCGCCGTTGCCGGTATCTACGCCGATTTAAGCGAAGCTTCCGAACATGCCCTGGTGGTCTTAGCCATGGGCGAACCGTGCTGGATGATCCGCGGAGAGGACGGGGTGGCGTTGATGGTGGAATCCGATGCCTCCTCCCACGTGGAGAGCGAGCTGCAGGCTTACGCGGAGGAAAATCAATTGCCAAGCGGTCTGCCGTTGGAGGAACAACCGGGTGGCTGGTGGGCGCCGGCGGTCTACGCCTGGGCGTTGCTCCTCGCTTACCTGCGACAAACTCAGGCGCCCCGGGAATGGATCGATC
>JGI12210J13797_10353469_pt1 | contig 29800 bp, 11 predicted proteins | sample ElkSlonscriptome_3_FD_13797 | JGI IMG/M metagenome (IMG submission 13797) | reverse complement strand
GGAATAAAGAGCCATACCACTTTGAGTACAAATTTTTACCTTTTTGCGACACAATGGAATCAACGCATGAATAACATTTTCCCACTGTTTACTTCCGGACCGGAGTCGCCCGGATAGGCGTGATAGGCGATGCCCGCTTCCAGCGGGCTTACACAGTAGGGTTTCTCACCAGCGCATGCGAGCGCTTCGGATTGTCTTCAGGATGGACGTCAACTTCGTATGGCGGTTAATCATCGAACCATTCATCTGTCGGATCGAAGGCAGGAACCGGAATATTAATAATCTTCATGTTCCCGACCGCGCGATGTCGACAACCCGGCTTGATCAGAATGGAGGTCATAGGCTTTACAGGCACCATGTCACCATCAAGTTCCATGTGACCTTCGCCTTCCAGCACAAAGTAGATCTCCGTCAGTTTTTTATGATAATGCGTCCGGCTCTCTTTCGAAACATCCACCATGTGAAGGGTCGCAACCAGATTGTCCGGATGCACAAATGCGCGACGAGATTCTCCACAGGGGCATGCTACAGCTTCAATCGCATCCAGTTGTTCGATGACATATTTTTTCATTGGTATCGCCCTATCCCATTCATCCGATCTTCGTGGCGCGGCATGTTCTATGGTTCACAACCTTATTTGTCGGTGCGGGCCGGCGCACTCAGGTCCATGAACGGATATGTTCGCTGGTCCTTCGCTGCATCGTATTCAGGATTCGGAACCGGCAGATACCGTTCCGCCACGTTATCTTTAATCCAAGACTGCAACTGCTTCATCAGCTGCGCTTTCTTTTCCGGCATCTTTTCTGAAAGATCATTGGCCTCATACGGGTCCTTCACGATATCGAAAAGCTCCACTTTTCCGTGCCAGTCCCAAATCAGTTTATAATCGCCCGCCCGGATTCCGGAGTGCGGTGTCAGCGGTAATCCGTTGTCGGGATGCTTCACAATCACATTAAACGGATAGTGCCAATAAAAAGTGCGCGGCTTAGTTTCGGCCTTTGGGTTTTCCAAGAGCGGCACCAGGCTAATTCCGTCAATGTCATCAGGAAGGTCATTCCCGGTCAGCTCCGCCAGCGTGGGCAGATGGTCGATACAGTTCGCCGGGGTATCGCACCAGACTCCGCCTTGTATTTTTCCCGGCATCCAGAAAATAAGCGGCACGCGTACGCCGCCCTCAAACAGACAGGCCTTTCCGCCCTTGAACGGAAAATTGTCCGTGGCCGCCGGGTTTGTATATTCCACCCCGCCATTGTCGGACGTGAAGACCAATAACGTATTCTTTTCCAGTCCACTTTCTTCCAAGGTCTGGATAATGCGTCCAACCGAATCGTCGAGATGTTTCACCATCGCCGCATACACCGCCTGATTATGTCCCAGCGTGCCTTTTTGCGGCTTATCTTGAAAATGGGCGACCGTTCCTTCCGGGGCCTGTATCGGGGTGTGCACTGCAAAATGATTAAAATACAGGAAAAACGGGCGATCATCTTTTCCTTTGCGCTGATCAGCCGCCGCCGTTTCGATAAACCGCACCGCCCGATCCGTCAGATCGTCGGTCAGATAGTCCGCATACGGTCCAGGACCGGCCGTTCCCATGGCCGATTCTTTCTGCGGCATCGTGGGGTACCGAAGCTTTTTGCTGTTCCAGGCACCGGCCCAGTTAAAATAGGTCGATCCCCCCGCATCAAACCAGGCCGGCGCTTCATCGAACCCCTGATCCAGCGGGCCAAATCCTTCGGCTCCGTGGCCACCGATGTGCCATTTTCCGATAAAAGCCGAGCGGTGTGTTTTCAGCACCTTCGGCAGTGTTGGCAACGAAGGATCCAACCCCGTGTTTGTGCGCCCGTTGATCCAGGCCTGCTGCTGCTTAATAGAATCTTTGTGCTCCAGCACATCGTGCGGATAAAAGCCCTCCGGGGGTTCCAGTCCCTGATTATAATAGGTTTTCGTCAATGGAGTGGCCGTTGTGAACCCATTTCGCGCGGCATACTGCCCTGTCATGATCGCCGCCCGCGTCGGTGAGCAGAGCTGGTTGGCGTAATACTGCGAGAAGGCCAGCCCCTCGCCCACCAGCCGATCCATGTGCGGCGTCTCATAATAAAGATCGCCCACCGGCTTTCCCGTATAATGGTTGGCATAGGCCGCTATGTCCGTAATGCCGAGATCATCCGTCAGAATAAAAACAATATTCAACGGCTCACGGGCCGCAAAAGACGCCACACTCAACCCACAACACAAAATCCATATTTTTCGCATACTCAATATTCCCCTATTACAGGATCAGCTTCCTCATCAGCACTCCTTCGCAAAACAGGGCATTCAACCCTTCGCGTTTATTGCGCTCGGGCGGAAGCTTACCTATGCAGAGCACAACTGACTAAACAGTATCGTGGTCGCCTTTACCGTTCCAGATAATTCCTGAAACGCATCGAATTATAAGTCCTGTTGGGGTGCGCTCTTTCTATTTTTCGTTAAAAGTGCCAAGCGGACATTCTCAATTAAATACCTGTTTTAGTTTTACGATGTAAGAGATGGATTTCGGTTCTGTTGGAGGGAGTCATATCGGCGTCCTTCGCATCTAAAGGAGATGATTTCAGGCTGATCAAAAAGCGAGGAGCATCCGAGATTCTAAAGCACGATATCGATGACGAGCTTCTGGCAACCGCCCTCAATAGTTTTTGTGATGACGACTTCTTCGAAGAACTTATCTTAACCATGCCGCGGGATGCACTGCCACGCCCGATCATGTGCCTCAGAATGATTGATCTTCCTCAGGATGTGTACGCAGGAAAAAGCAAAACCCTCCACCTGACGTCCCAAACTGACGAATAAGATTCGTACAGGCTACTCCGACAGACCGCTAGTGAATCCATTTTTTGCAGACAATCTGCACACAACTGATTCCGTCAAGGGTTCAATCGGCTGTGGTGCATAGGGCTCCGCCCCCAGCGCGGTCGCTCCCATAGAACTTAGTCAAAGCGGGTCACTTGATATTTTAACAAATGACACGCTGCACGATAACCGGCGGGTCAGAGATTGTTCATCACATTGATACGAACATACGGGTGTATTATAGCAGGGCCTAATAATCCGGAGGGCTGAAGTTCTGAATCCTTATTCCAATGTTTATATCCCTGAAACGTAATGCGGTCAGACGATCGCTTTTCAGGATCGGATAGCCAGTCCGGCCATTGTTTGACGTTCGGGCCGCGGCGTTTCACATCATTTTGAAGCTGTTCATCGCCGATTAATCGGTTGGGCCACAGATTGGTCATCCGTACTTCGAGATCATTGACCCCGGCGTTTACATATCCATCCAGACTGATGCGGAACGGGGCCTTCCATAAAACGCCCAGATTTTCACCATTCACGAGGACTTCTGCCATCACATGAACACGGCCTAAATCCAATTCTAATGACGTATCGGATTGTACCCATGCTGCAGGAAGGCTGAACTGCTTCTTGTAGGTTGCTGTTCCTGAAAAATAGCGAATGCCCTTGTTCGACGAAGTCGTCCATGATGTCAGCTTTTTGAACGTTTCTTTTTTCGGCGCACCCAAGTTTGGAGGGAATTCCACATCCCAGGATCCCTTGAGCTCAAGGGGCTCCGGAACCGATTTCACGTCTACAGTTTTGGTACGGCCGGATGCCATTTCACAGGTCAGCATTCCCGGATAAGGCGTCTTCCAATATATGGAACCGTTCTTTTGAGACAGAACCGGATCCGGTAATGGAAGCTGAAGCTTTAGAGTTTTTCCAGCCGAAACGGTCTGCTCCATCTTTTCCACTCCGGATGAATAAACAAGATGCAGCGCGTTTCTATCTCCTTCAACGATCTCGCCTTCGAGCAATCCGTCACCAATCGTAATCTCATAATTTCCAGCATTCACCAGCGATGCAATTTTGTCCGTCACATCCACTACGGGATAAACCGCTGGAACGCCTATCACGCCCGGCTCAAACTTTCCAAAGACCGCCTTTAAGATGGTTAGTTCACCTTTTCCTGTTGCATCAATTTCGAGCAGCTCGCGTTCCTTGGCGTATTTAACCGCGCGTTGGTCGCCCATCTGATATTCAACACGAAGCTCTTTATGATACCCCGGCGCCGGATCACAGTCGCAGAGCTCCCGAGTCACGCTCACACTGAGTTTTCCGTTTTTAATCTGGCCAACGATCGCTTCTTTAACATCAATCAGACCATCCTGCAAAAACGTGCCGTATTGGGCCTTGAGTATTTTTACATCAGGAAGAGGGGCCGGTGCGGGGCGATCCAGCTGCATCGTGACGTTGGCCATCGAGTCTGCAGAAGAAAACGGTTTTCGGAAGATTACAAACACCGCTTCTTCCGATTCGAGCTGAACCTCCACCGTCGTCGTTCCATCGCCATGATCCTGCCAAACCGACGCATCCATAATTTCACCGGTTTCAGCATTCCAGAATTCAGGCAGCTTGCCGGAAACTCGAAAACGGCAGGTTGCAACACGACTGTTCTTCTGAGCGTTGGCAATAAAGTAAATATCGGCTTCATCCGCGCGGCGATGAATCATATCCAGATTTTCACCTGCGCCGTCCTCTACCTTAAAGTCCGGCAATAGCGATCCGTGTTGCAACAAATCAATCACGGACGTTTCTTTGATGATTCCCGTACCCCATAATGCATCGACCATTTTCGCAAGTTCAACATCGCAGGCGGGATATCCCTGAAGGCTTGGAGATTGAATGGGTTTCGGTCCCGATATCGTTGCGCCCGCCTTTGCGAGCTCACCCAGTATACGTAGCGTCTCGGGGCGCATCCAGGTCGTTTCAGGAAGCATGAGGATCGAATAGGTGTCACCGGCCGAGGTTACAATCTTTCCATCCTCGACGGTTAACCCGGCCAGTTTGTTATGTCCGATCAGATCATAGTTAAATCCAAGCTCCTTGATGCCCGAAACCAGAAACGTATCATTCGGCGACGATTCGCCAACAAAGACTAAAATGTCGGCAACCGTTGGCCCCTGCTGAAGTAAAAATTGCGATCGCGCTACATAATCCAAATAGGCCTTCCCCTGCCCCCACCACGTATTGTGCCGATTAAAATCAAGACCGTGTATCCCCAATGTCAACCCAGGTTTCGCTTCCCAAGGCTGGTGAACGTAGGTGTGAAACACAAAACGATTAATCCCCTGCGCCCAGGCCCGGTCGCCGATGGTTTTCAGTGTAGCGGGATGCTCGTGCCAACCACCAAACGAGGTAAACGCTTCGGACTCGGCAATCGGACTTCCGTTTAACTTGGCAATGGAAGCCACAAATTTCGGTGAATCAAAAAAGGCCAGATTTCCACTCCAGAATTCGGCCATCACCACGTCCGCCTTTTCACCAACCTGCATATTATCGAACGGCCCCCAATACGGTTCCATGGAAAAGATCATTCCGTGCTGATGCGAAAGCTCTCGGAAACGGCCATAATAATGCTCGGCCATCAAATCGCCAATCGTGCGACGAAAGTCCCACAAAAATCGTTCCGTAATCTCTCCGCTTTCAACATAATACCCCGCCAAGGTCGGCAGGAATTTCGCGCATTCGTAGCCACGAAGGCGTTTAAATTCAACCTCAAAACCATCTGTCCAGTTGGCGGTACCGACCTCATAACTGTCAATATGACATTTGGTAACCGTCGTTCCGATCAACGGCCCCAGTTTTTCAATAATCGGATCAATGCCGTGTTTCCAGAATTCATTTACCGCCCTGCGATTCATCTTATCGCATTCCAGACCTTGTCCGCCCACAACGCCCGGCCGATTCTTCGCACCGGTAGGCGTATATCCCAGCCGCAGAATCGTCCACTGCCCTTCAGGCGCGTTCCAGTTCAACCACCCGTCAGTCGAAACCTGATCCGTGAGATCAATTAACGCATCCGGTTGAATCATCGCGTCGTCGGAAATGGTTTTTAAATCGGGCATCAAACGGTTCCGCACTTTTCCGGATAGCGTTTTATAATCGAGCGAGTCGATACGCTCGGATACCTTCGGCGTTGGAAAAGCAAGTACAGCAATGTCTCTGTAATAATTCAGTTTCGTTGGCGGCTGAGGCAACCGCGCGTTAAACGATTTTCCACCCGAATGCGATACCTCGCTGAAAACCACTTCCTGCATCGCCATTTCCGGCGTCACCCACGGCCCACCGCTCGACGACCAGCCGGGTCCGTTGTGGAAGGCAAGCTCTAGGTCCAAGCGATCCGCTTCCTCCGCCGCAAATTTAAACAGCTCCAACCACTCCGCACTCAAATAGCTCGTCGATCCGGAAGGATGACTCAAATTAACATTAAAGAGCTGTGCCCCATGAATGCCGACGCGCTGCATGGCTTCTAAATCTGCCGTAATGCCTTCCTTGGAAACATTGCCATTCATCCAATGCCACCACGTTAACGCCTTTGCGGAATCGGGCGGTGTGCGGAACCCCGCCTTCAACGGATCGGTCGCTGTGGCATTCACAGTCACGGCCAAAACAAACACTGTAATACTTAAGGAAATCCGGTTCATCATCTAATCCAATAATCAATCAATCGAAAGCATTTGTTCGCCCGCCTTCAGGGGGATCTGTTTTCCGCCCCACTCAAAGGTGCCCGTGACCTCAATCGGCAGGCTGATCTGCGCGGCCAATCCGGTGTCGGTTTGACGCAGCTTCACCTCAATCATACCGTTGGGATGCGGCATGCGCGCATCCACCGATTCTAGAGCCCCCAAAGCCGGAGCAATCCGCACCGTAGCAAAACCGGAAGAAGCCGGGGTAATCCCCGCCACCGTCGCCAAAAATTCATAGTTTGGAGACGAACCCCAAGCATGGCAATCGGAACGCGAAGGCTCCGGCTTTTCCGCCCAGGTGGTCAGGTTGAGTTTCAGTTGGTCGTGCCAAGGGCCCAACGAGTCGAGATATTCATCCGCCAGCCCCGTCTTCACTAATACTCGATTATAATAAAAACGGAAATAGATGGTGGTCGGCATCAGCTCCACGTTTTGATCCAGAATGGTACGCATGACCTGCTGCTGATCTTCAAGTGGTATCGTATCGGTCAGGATGCCGAGCAGGTTGGCGTGTTCCGAATAACGCTCCATACGGAGATCATCCGTCAGCACCCCTTTGTCTTCATCCCAACACTGCGCATAGACGGCTTTCTTCATGTTTTTACTCAACGCTTCGTATTCCAACGCCGTTTCTTCATCACCCACATAGCGCATGATGTTGACCGCGCGATCCAATCCATAGATATGATTCAGCGAAAGCAAACCGGAAGGCGTCCGGTCATCCGTTTTTCGTTCCTTCCCATGCGAAAGATATCCGGACCAATCCACAAAATCCCACTCCTCCAAAGCACTGAAGGTGACCAGCCCGGTTTTTTCATCCGTAAACCGTTTAAAGCGGTCAATCACCGTCCGGATACTCGGCAGCATTTCCTGGATGAATTCCTTGTCGCCATTCAGCAGACGATAGTCATCCACCATGGCAATCCACCAATTGCAAAACGTGGGAATAATCCGGCGGATATGGCTGGGATATCGGCTTGCCGTCAATCCTTCGTCTCCCAGCGAATCGTTATACAGGCTGATCGCTTTTCGCATCAGACGGTCATCGCCGGAAACATACACGGAAATCAGGGCCTCGATACGGGTATCCCCCACATATTGCAACCGTTCATAATAGGGACAGTCATAAAACATATCGACCGCACATAATCGCAACGTGCGCCAACCAACGTTCCAAATTCGATCCAACGTCTTGTCGTTCGCATCAAATTTCGCCACTTCCTCAAACGGATACGCCACCGATTCGTACGATAGATCAACCAAGGTCAACGGTTCATCCGCCGTTTTAATTTTCAAGCGCAAATACCTGAACGTGCGGAACCACAAGGGGCGGTATAGACGATCATTCCCTCCATCAGCCGTAATAAGGTCGAACGAGCCCACCCACTCCTTGCCCTTAATCTGATCCCGATCCCCTTTCTGCCTTTTCTTCGGATCTTCAAACAAGGATTCAGCATAGCCCACTTCGATGGATGCCCCTTTACCTCCGCTGAAACGAAGTTCGGGATAGGCATTCACCAACTCTTCCCGATCGCATAAGATCGTAACGGTTTTATTCGGCGGAATCCTAACCGGAGCTTTTCCGCTCAAAAACTGATCTGAGACCTTAATGCCTTTCGTGTCACGAATTTGGCGCAAGCGATCCGGCCGATATCCCCGCAATGGAATACGGCTCGGCACCAGATTATAGTTAACCGAAGCCGCAACGGCCGTTTCCCACGCGCGGTCATCAAACGTCGGCTGTTCCCAGCCCCACGGATGCTGCGATCCATCAAACTTCTCAAAACTACCCAGCGCGTAAAACGAGTACAACCGAGGCTTGCGCAACGGACGATAGGCCTCATTTGAAACCGCCTTCCACGTTCCGCTCCCCGTGCTGATGGACGGATCCGTCAGCCCCTTCAGATAAAAGCCTGCCGACTCCCCCATAAAACTGACCGGCGCAAATTTTTCTTCCGGACTCCAGACGACCGCCGCCAGAACATTTTCTCCGGCCTTTAAATGCCCGGCAAGATCAACGGTTTCATAGCACCAATGTGCCGGATCACCTAACGCCGGACCCGAAGCAACCCGAACTCCGTTGAGATAGAGATGAAAAATAGAGCTGGCGGAAACCTCAGCCACATACGATTCCGGCACCGCATCGAGATTAAATAGCAACCGATAATGCGAAACCGCCGGGGATGCCGAAGCATCACCTTGCGGAACAATCCAGCTGGCCGATTTTAAATCGGGTTCCGCCGCTACGGAGCTGAGTACAGATAAAGCGATTCCAACCGCGACAAGCGCTGCGATCTCACACCATTTTTTACGGATCATGCACTACATCCCCGGCAGGATCTTTCTTCTAAGAATCAATTATTTCGCGGAAAACGTCCACGCCCCGGGCGCGATGTTAAATTTGAAATATTTCTCATCTTCGCCATTCCACGTAACGCCCTCAACGCCGCCGGTAAAGGCGCCGTTTTTCCAAACCTTGGAACCGTTGACCTCGATGACCTTCGGGGTAATCGATGCCTTTGGAATTCCGACGATTGCGGTCGTGCCCTCCGGAGAACTAAGCTTCATGCCGTAGAGTTTATCCGTCCGCTTGATATCCACCGTGATATCGCCCTTCACGCTCGGAATCACTTGTTCCACCGCGGTAAAATGCTCCAGGTTCGGCATGATCTGATAGACGCTCCAAGCGGGCCTGAGTGGAGCAATCCCTGCAATATGCTTGGCCAAAATGGTATTCGGTGCATTCCACGCGTGGTTATAGCTGCCACCATTTGGAAACATTTCATACAGAGTGCTCAGCCATTCGCGATCGACTTGCGGCTGATACCGTTCTTTCATGCGCTTGAGTGCGGCTTCGTAAGCACCGGCCTGGCACATGGCCTCTTCCACCATCCATTCAAAATGCGGACTACAGTACAGATTCGGAATCAAAACGTTTTCGACGATGGAATTATATTTATCTGGATCAGCCAGACCAGAAAGGATGGCCAGCGCATTCGCGCGGTCATCCTGAAACTTTTTTGGATTACTGGAGTAATATTTCCCCTTCCAATACTTTTTATTAAATCCTTTTTCCAACGTCTGGATTCGGTCGTCATACCAGGAAATATCCTGATCTTCACCCAGTTTGAGTGCCATCTTTTTAGCGCTATTGAGTGCCATAAAATAGAGCGAATCCAGAATCACCTTATCGTCGACGGTTCCTTTTTCCCCCCAGTCGCTCCACTTCCACGAATCATGGGAACGCTTTTCCCGCACCGGCAATCCATCCGGTCCCATGGTCCAGAGATTCAGATAATCACGCACATACGGATAGGCATAACGCAGGGTCTCTTCATCGCCCGTGTTCAGATAATACTGCCAAATGCATTGATCCACAAACTGTAGACTTTGTGTGGGCAGTTCGCGCAAACGCAGCGGACCCAGCGCACCGTAAACCCCTTCATGACTATAGGCCATGGTGACTCGGATCGCCTTTTTCAGCAACTGCCGGCCGGGTTCATCCATACAGTAAAACAGATAACTGGCCTGATCGGCCACGTCGCCGATCCAGCAGGCACGCTCTCGGTCGGGGCAATCCATAAAATTATCGCGGGCGCAGACAAACAGCGTATTGCGTCCCATCCACCAAAGGCGTTCATAAAATGGATCGCTACACGCGAAGGAACCCGCTTTTATATCACCCACGCTCATCCAGCGGTACTTCAGGCCGAGTACCTTCACTCCAGCTGGGATTTCGTAGGTAATTTTATGACCGTTCATCCACGAAAGGCCCTCGAAGGATTGTTTTCCTTTTTTGGTGGTGTAAAACGCACTGATCCTGTTCAGCCGATTGTCGGTTGTTATATTGATTTCAAGTCCCGCATCGCATTCCACTTCAAGATAAGGGGTGATCTGCTTATTGAATGGCAGGTCACAGGTGATGATTTCACCTTTGCTGACAAAGGGAAATTTGGATTCCGGATAATTTTCGTAATTCGTCAAACCATGATTCACCAAAGCCGGAACATAGTTTTTTTCTAGGTTATACCAAGGCGCCGCCGGCGGAATTCCTTTCTCCGTTGCGGCATTCCAATCGGCATCCGCAAAGTCCGGCGAGGTCCAGTCGCCCATCTCATTGCGGGCGTCATATTTGACGTTATACTGCACAATACTTTTATCCGGTTCACCGCTGTTCAGCGCATAGGCTGGATTGGCTTTGACCTTCCAGCTTTTATCCGAAATCAGTTTTTTTCCGTTAAAGTCAGCTTGAAAGATAAAACCGCCTTTCCCGCTGTCGATATGCGTACCCTTATGCGTTTCGCGTCCCCAATACCACGCCAATACGGCAATCGTATTTTCACCGGGCTTTAGATATGAGGTGATATCCACCTCTTCATACCACGTGTTAGAAGGCTTGGTTTCGGCGGGATCTTTCCACATTTCCTTCTTACGGTTCCAAGGTTTGGAAGGACTCGGACCGCGCGCCACACTGCCCTCAAAAACCGCCAATTCACCATTGATCCACATCCAGTATTTGCTGTCCGCCGAAATATTTGCGATCACGGTTGCAGGCACCTGAGCAATCTGTAGTTCCTTACGAAAAGCCACCCACGAATTAGCTGGCCCATCTTCCGCCTGCCAGATCCACTGCGCCTGCCAGTCCACCATCGAGTCGTTTGATGACGCAACCGCAGCTAGCCCGGATGCAATCATTCCAGTTAAAATAATCAAAAGACGTTTCATTGTATAATTCACATCTACCCTTATTCGTTTAAATTTAGTGATTCATTATTTTGCAGAAAATGTCCATTCGCCGGGGTCGACACTAAACAGGATATAATCCCGGTCCTCACCTTTTGGCGTTACCCCGTTGACCTCACCGGTAAATTTGCTTCGCCACACGAGCTGCTGATTCGCATAGACCTCGCTGACGTTAAAGTTCTTTTTCGGAATGCCAACGATGGCCGTCGTTCCTTCCGGCGAATTCAGTTTTATTCCAAACTGTTTGCCGGATTTTCGGATATCCACATCAATATTTCCTTTAACCGAAGGAACACGAACTTGTACGGAATTCAGCGATCCGAGCTGCGGCTTAATATGATAGGTTTTCCATGCCGCGTCAACCGGTGCAACTCCGGCGATGTATTGTGAAAGAATGGTGTTCGGGGCATTCCAGCCATGGTTATAGGTTCCCATACCGCCGGTGTTCCAGAATTCCCACAGCGTGCTGTACGGCGAATCGACCATGACGGTGTAGCGTTTTTTCATTCGTTCCAGCGCGGCCTCTTCCTCGCCCATCACACAAAGGGCTTCGAGCACATATTTTTCCATATACGGGCTCGCCCACTCCTGTTCCATCAACACTTTTTTGATGGCCGGATAGTGTGTTGGAGGAGCCAGTCCGCACAGCACTGCCATCGCATTGGCGCGATCGTCCGGCGCATTTTGTGCCTTTTTAAACTCACCGCTGTTATAGGCCTTTCCGTTCCAGAACTTGGAAAAATGATCTTCAATGCTTTTCATGTTTTTCAGGTAGCCGGCAACATCTGCTTTATTGCCTGTCAAGTTAGCCATTTCAGCGGCACCCTTCTGTGCCAGATAATACCAGCAGTTCTGCAACACGCCATAATCGGTATTCGACCCCCAATCGACCCAGAACCAAATGCCATCCGACCGCTCCTTGCGCGCGACCACCAACCCGTCATTACCCAATTCCCAAAGGCTAAGATATTTTTTTACATAAGGGTACACATCCTGAATTGTTTCGGCATCGCCCGTGTTCTTGTAGTAGGTCCAGAAGCCGTACCAACCCACACTGTTGAGCATTTGTAACGGCAGCTCTGATCGGGTTTTTCCGGGCACCGGGGAAAAGAGGGTACCATCCGGCTTTTGGAATTCCGCCAAGTTATATACGGCCTTTTTGATGAGCCGATGCGACTCCGTATCAAACGAATAAAAAACTTCGCCGAGCTGATTCACCACGTCGCCCCACCACTGCGCACGCTCGCGGGTCGGGCAGTCAAAGAAGCTGTCGCGCATATTCACATAAAGGGTGCGGCGCGCCATGGTCCACAACCTGTTGTAGAATTCATCATTGCACTGAAACGCACCGGTAAATTCGGTTGCATATCCGGTTTCGCGATATTTCAGATCCAGAATTTGGACGCCCTTGGGAATCGTATAATGCACTTCATGACCATTGATCCATGCCAACGCTTCGAATTCCTGCACGCCCGCTTTCGTGGTGTAAACACTGCGCACCGTGAATTGCGGCCGTCTTTTCTGAATACCGCCATCCTGATACGCATCCGTGCGGATATCGATTGTTTTTCCGGTCGGTGCTTTTACTTTGAGATAGGCAATGACCTGCGCATTGTAAGGAAGCTTCGCCACGACCGTTTCACCGTTTCCGACCTTTGGAAGCTCCGCCGCGTTTTCATATGCCTTCAACTCGGTCAGCATCCACAGCGGTAGCGGATTCTTACGCAGCTCCCCCCAGACCCCTTCGCCGCCTTTTGCTTTTTCAACCGCCGGTTTCCAGTCGCTGGAAACGCGGTAGTCTTTGGCCTGCCAGCCTTCAATCGTGTTGTCCGCCGCAAAATAATTAATGTTGTGTTCCGAGAGGCGATAATTGGTCTGTGGATCCGCCGTCGGTTTCAGGGAATAGGCCGGATGATGTATCGTTTTCCACGACGCATCGCTCACTACCGCGTTTCCATCCAGATCCGCCGAAAAATAGAACCCGCCCCATCCGCTGTCCACATGCGAAAACCCCGGTTTTCCCCAATGCCAGACCAGCGCGGTGATGGAATTTTTCCCTTCATCCAGATAGGGCCGAATATCTACTTCATCAAAATATGTGCCCTTCGGGTGCGGTCCGCGCTTCGCGCTCCCTTCGAACACCACCTGCTCCCCATTAATCCAGAGCCAGTATTTTGAATCGGCCGCGATTTGAGCGACAGCCATTTGTGGTTTCGATTTCAGCTCAATCTCTTTCCGGAAACAGCGCCAACTGTTGTCCGGCCCATCCGATTCACCCCAGATCCACTGCGCCTTCCGGCCGACGGGTGCTTCGTCTGCCAAAGCGCCAAACCCCGCACAAACGGCCAACACGCATGTTAACAAAAATTTCTTCATGCTGATTTCCTAAGTTAAAAACATAATGGTTGGATGCGATTATTTTGCGGTCACGGAAAACGTCCACGCCCCGGGAGCCACGTTGAATTTGATATAATCGTCATCTTCGCCATTCCAGGTGATGCCCGGAACCTCACCGACAAAGTCGCCATTTTTCCAAACACTGGAACCGTTGACCTCAATGACCGATGGGGTAATGGCTTCCTTCGGAATGCCGACGATTGCGGTCGTGCCTTCCGGCGAAACCAGCTTCATGCCGTAGAGTTTATCCGTCCGTTTGATATCCACCGTGATTTCGCCCTTCACGCTCGGAACCACCTGCTTGACCGCAGTCATGTGCGCCAAATCCGGAAGGATTTGGTATTCCTTCCAGCCAACCTTGGTGGCTGAAATTCCGGCGATGTAACGAGACAGCACATAATTCGGCGCATTCCAGGCATGATTATAAGTGCCCTTGCGTTCCCCGAATTTTTCGCACAGTGTCGTCATTGCTTCATCATCCACCTGAAAGGCATGACGCTCTTTCATGCGGTTGAGCGCAGCGTCTGTATCGCCCGCCAGTATGATCGCTTCTTCAATAATCCACTCCATGTGCGGACTGGCGTTATATTCGGTCGTCAATACGTTTTCGATCATCGCCTCATATTTGCTTTCATCTGCCAGTCCCGTCAGAATCGCCAGTGCACTGACCCGCTCATCTTTGACTTTACCCTCGGTGCCGTAATAGCCATCGCGCCAATAGACCTTATCAAAGTTTTCTTCGATGCTGTTGATCCGCTCATCGTACCAAGCCACATCTCCGTTTTGTGCTAATTCAAGCGCCATCTTTTTCGCGGCATTGAGTGCCATATGGTACCAGCATATCTCAACCGGTTTTTTATCCGGATTGGTTCCCCAATCCACCCACGATGCATAGCCCTTCCGGATTTCCGGAAGTCCGTTGGGTTCCATATTCCACAATTTAAGATAGTTCAAAACAGATGGATACGCATTGGCCAAAGTCGCTTTGTCGCCGGTGTTGAAATAATAGCGCCAGATGCCCTGCGCAATGTACTGCATGCTCTGCACGGTCAGCTCGCTGCTCTTTCCGCGATAGTCGCCGAATCCCGGAGCCAGTCCCTGAATAATATCGCTGTTCTGATAACCAATCGTGTTATCAATGCCCTTTTTCAGCAGCAAACGTCCCGGCTCATCGAGCGTATAAAACACCGCGCCGGTCTGGTCGGCCACATCGCCGATCCACAGGCCGCGTTCGCGGTCCGGGCAGTCCATATAATTATCACGTGCGCAGACATAGAGCGTGTTCGCCGCCATCCACCAGATGCGCTGGAAATACGGATCGCTGCATTCAAAGGTTCCAACAATTTCTCCCAAGCCAGTCCATCGATATTTCAGCTCCAGAATTTCGACGCCCGGCGGAACCTCATATTTCGCTTCATGCCCGTTCATCCAGGAATAGGTCTCAAACGCCTGTTCACCGTTCTTTGTGGTATACTGTGCGTTAATCAGATTAAACGAATTATCCGTTCCAATTTTGATCGTTTTGCCCCCCCCGCTCTTCACTTTCAGATACGGAGTGATCTGCTTATTAAAAGGCAGCTTACCGAAAATAGTGACTGGTTTATCACCATTGTTTTTATACGGCAGAGAGATGCTCTTTTTGCCGATCCGGAGCGATTCATAATCCGCTAAACCGCGATCGTTCCATTGCGGAATCGGACGCTTCACCAGTTTGCCCCACGGCATCGCGTCGGCGCTTCCTTTTTCCGTGGCCGCCTTCCAGCTTTCATCCATGGAATACGCTGCCGAATTCCAAGCTTTGGAAGTCCAATCGCCCATGGCCTTGCGCGCATCATATTTAACATCCATGGCATTCGGACGGTTGGCGGAACGATTCAGCCCTTTACTCTTCGGATCATACGCAGGATGCTGTTTCAGCTTCCACGTGCTATCCGACGTCAAAAGACATTCGCCCAGATCTGCCGAAAAGAGCAAGCCGCCCTTTCCGCTGTCTTCATGCGTCTTGGCCGTTTTTCCCCAGTACCAGACCAGAATGGCCACGCTATTTTTACCCGGCTTCAGGAACTTTTGAAGTTCAACTTCGTCATAATAAATACCATCCCGATGCGGCCCACGGGCCAGCCCGCCTTCGAACAGCACCATCTCGCCGTTGATCCAGAGCCAGTATTTGGTGTCGGTCGAAATATTCGCCAACACCACTTCCGGCACCTTTTTCAGATCGAATTCCTTCCGGAAGGCCACCCAGGTATTTTTCGGACCATCCTTCTCCTGCCAGATCCACTTCGCTTTTGCGTCAAACGCCACCGATTCAGCCCATCCGCCCGTAACCACGAGCACCGTCGACACGAATAAAAACAATAATTTCCGACTCATCATTTCTCCTATTGATCTCTCTGACCCGAAAACGGACTCTGTCGTCATTCCGAAGGTCTTCCTTTAAAATTCATTTAAACCTGAACGTTTCCCGATTGGGGTTATGGACATTGATCATGCCCTGGACGAAAGGAATTTACCGCCTGTAGCAGATGCTCCACACAACTCCGCCCCTAATCCTGATATAACTCCACTCCGGTGTGACACCAGTTGAAACCCATAATTCTGCTAAACTTTTTACCACGAGCAATCGTCCTGATAAAGCGTTATAAGGTAACGCCTGATTTCCAGATCCAAAAGTCTCGGTATCCATCCTTTTCATTCGCTGTTTTATAGATGCGGCGGTTAAATATTGTGAGAATTGCCGCCATAAGGTACAGGAAACGCAAAGACCTATCCTGCTTATTTTTCGTGGTTTTTGCGCTCTTTTGTGGCCATTCTTTAGTCGCACAGGAGTCTCAATATTTAGTCGCCGGAGCAATAGAGTCGGATGCCACAACGGTTAACTGCTCAAAATATAGATTGCAGAGGGCTGTTCGGTGCAATAGACCACCACACTTTGTGGGGAAGAGCACGAGGCTCCTCCCTACAAAACAAACAAAACGAGGATTCAGTCTATAATTTCAATTTCGAACTTCTTTAAGGCAAAGGAAGGCAACGCGGCCCCAAACTGAATTTTCGACTGCTTTCGCGCTTCACCCGCGACCGTTTCCCCCAGCTGCCAGTCCGACCATTGAACTTCATTGTATTTCAGGTATTCACTCGCCGTTTGGCGATACACCTTCATGCCTTCTTCGCCAAGAATCAATTGGGGCTCTCCATTTTTATTAGAGCCATTTTTAACCCAACCGCCCTCATCTATGGATTTTCCTGCTTCCGGATGATCCGCCACAAAACGTTGGAAGGAATTCTGTTCCTGCCCGTAATAGGCGTAGCGAAATCTGTATTTGGTGCCCGATTTGTGCGGAAGGGTCATCGAGATATTCACTTTTTCATCTTCATGATACGCCGATTTCATGTGGTAGTTATAAACGAATGCATCATAGGCTTTGCCTTTTTCACCGGCGGCAAAGATGGCGCCGATAATATTGCCCTTCACGGCGGTTGAGCCTGATTTCTGATGTCCATACCGAACCTTTCCCACCATGGTTTCTAAGATAGACGTGGTGAGCACTTCGGGTTTGTAGAGTCCGCGAACCACATTGCCCCACTGGAACACCTGCCTGATGTCATATTTGTACATCATTTCGGCAACCAATCCAAAATAGGCCGCGCCATGCGATGTGCCGAACCCAGTGAAAATGTGGTTCGCTGTACTGGTCAGCATCATATATTCATGGATTTCAAAAATCGCATCGGGATTCCAATCTGGATGCTCTTTGATCGGCTTGATGTCCTTTTCATAAATCGTATCCACATTCGCCCGGTTTTTCTGGTTGGGCATCGGATAGAAAGTAATCCCCACAAAATCATAGTGCGCATCGTTGGCTTTGCAGAATTCCACAAAGTCGGTGCCGATGGATTGAATCTGCGTGCCTTTGTAATCGACCGTATTCTTTTTCACGAAACCGGCTTCGCGAATGTGGATACCGACCTTGGCCGTCGGCAACACTTCGCGCACCGCATCGGTGGTCATTTTATAGTGGTACAAGAGCTCGTCCTTGGTACCGGCCCAGTGACCGGGATAGGTATCAAACTCGGTGCCCACGCGAAAACGCCACTGTTCGACCTGTTCTTTTCCATAGGTATCGATCAGCTCCTGCATGAGAGCGCGAATGAATGCGGCCCAGGCCTCATAATCGTTCGGCGGAATGGCATTGCCATATTGCGCATACTGATGCTCAGCCAGATAGTGCTCCCCGTCCGGTTCTTCAGTAAATTCAATCCCGCGTTGAAAAGCCCACGGCACATTATCGAGCACAATCTGGTAGATCGGCATCCCTTTGCTGCGGACAAAATCAATGCGCTCTTTCACGAGGTCAAAGCGGTAAACATAATTGGTGCCGTCCCACTGATAGGCATCAATCGATGGATCCTTCGTTTTCCAGCCCCCCAACACGCGGATGCAGTTAATTTTTGCATTTTCCCGGTCAGCCGGATACCCAAGATGTTTGTACGGATCCAGTCGGTTGTGAATATTCCAAAATGAATACAGTTCAGACCGTTTGTTTTCCTGATTCGTAAAATCACACGATAAAGTCACCACGGCATTCGTTTTTACCCAGGAATCCGGTATCGAGTTGGTCGAATAGACATACCGATCATCCGGATCAGGGGTATGCATGCAAGCGGTATGGATAAACGCCGCCAGAGACAGCCCGAAAATTTGAAGATATTTTTTCATACGAATCATCCTTTAAGTATCAATGGGTGGATAGACGTCGAGGTCGCTGTCCGAAAGCAATCAAAAAAAGTCTGGGCTTGTACCCCGGCCGGGAGGGCACTCCGCTCATCGGCCGGGACAACCTTGCAATCAGGCTTCATGTGCGCCGCCTGATCGCATTCTTAGTGCCGGCCCCTTTTGCCGAGCACGGTATACATTTTCGCCCCTTCAGGCACATCGCCATCGCTGTTTCCGGCCATGATGATACTTTCACCCTTTTCCGCAAAACGCTTGAACACGGAGTAGGTGGTGCCGCCGAGTTTCAGATCGTCGCCGGTATCAGTGAAGTCTTCGCGCAGGAATTCCGGACGTGACACGCGGTCGTCGTGGCAAACGAAGATCGTCATATTCGCACCGGCAATAAACTGTAGCTGATCCCGCGCCCAGTAGGCCGCATCGGAGTTCGGCATCCGAACATATTCCGCCCCGTTGAGGTAACGCGGAACACGCGTATAATTCACCGTCCCATCGGTGTAGGCCTTCTTGCCCCAGCCGGCCTCTTTGCGAAGTACGGCCTTTCCGTCTCCGGTATAGCTGAACTTTACGAAGAGCTTGCTCTTGTTCTGCTCACTCGGAACATATTTCGGCATCGGCGGAGTGTAGGCTGGAAGCGGTTCGGCCTTGAGCGATTTTTCAGCATACATCTGTGGCATTTCCAGACTCAGGCCGCTCTGGATGGCAACCGGCTTCGATACCAGTTGGATGCTGACCGGCTTAAGCCCTTTTTTGACGGCGCTCAGGATTACGGTGCCGGCCGTCAGTTGCGAACGAATCGCCACGCGGTTTATACCCGCCTCGATGTCGAGATACAGATTGTTGATGCTCTTCTCTTTTCCACTGTTATAACCGCCACGCCAGGTGCCGGGGCCTTCGACCTTAAAGTCAACGCGGCCTTTAGCCAGCGGGCAACGGCGTCCTTTGCTGTCGACCACTTCCACGTCTACCAGCACCACGTCGGAGCCATCCGCCCGCCAGCCGTTGAGGCCGGTGATCGGAGTCAGTTTCAGCGCTGCGGGTTCGCCAACGGTTTCTTTAGTCTGCGAGGTGCGGAGTTTGCCGCCAATATAGCCTTCCACTTTAATTTCGCCCGCTTTCCACGCCACCTCCGGGAAGGTGAAGAGATAGCCGTTTTCGGGTTTATTGTTCGATCCGATCAGCTCGCCGTTCACATAGAGTTTCACCTCGGCGCAGTTGGAGACGGCAAACATATCCTTCTTGGTGCCTTTTTCGTAATTCCAGTGGCCGATCACATGCACCTGCGGTTCTGGGCGCCACATGGCTTTTAGCGCATAAAAGGCTTCTTTCGGCAAACGTACGGCATCCACTTCGCCGCTGGCCCGCGTGACTTCCGTCGGGCAACGTCCGCCATGCGGGCCATCGGAAAAGATCCAGTTGGCGCCGCCGACGTGATAGCTTTTTTTACCCATCTTGTTCCACCAGTGATCCACCTGATGAACCGCAAAATCCTCGCCACTGAGCTTATACGTATTCCGCTTCAGATTCGGGTGGCTGAAGAAATTATCATCCGGAGAATATTTGTCCCAGCTTCGGCGTGCCGCCTCTTCTCGGTTATATTCACTTTCAATGAGCGGCAGATCCGCATATTCACGTTCCCAGCCTTCGGTTCCGATTTCGATGGTCACATATTTTTCGGAGCCGAGATGGACGTCTGCACGACGGTGCCCCATCAGGCGGTTCCCTTTCGGATCATAGGTGTCGATGACCTGCAGGATTTCTTCGTAATGCGCGGTAGATTCCGCCCAGTTACCACCTTCCCAGATGAAGATCGAGGGATGATTGCGGTAATACACGACGGTGTCGCGGAACGCGGCAATACGAATGTCCCACGTCTCGCCTTCGTCGGCCGATTCTCCGGCCACCCCCGGCATGAGGGTGACAAATCCATATTTATCGCCCATCGCGATTTCGGCTGGTGATCCGGCGCAGTGACCCCAGCGAATAAAGTTTCCGCCCGCTTCGTCCATCAGGTTGTACGTAAAATCGCGCAGCCAATCCGGCAGCGCGGCACCCAGTCCGGCCCACGCCTGGGTCGGCTTCTGGCCCCATCCGTGCAGTTTGGCATATTCACCGTTGTTCCAAAATCCGGTGTCTTTATTAAAATCAAAACTGCGAACGCCGAGGGGGGTGTCATAGGAATCGAGTACAGCATCGCCCTCTTTCAGCAGCATGCGAACGGTGTACACGTAAGGACGACGAGTATACCAGCGTTCCGGATTTGCGAGTTTTGTCTGAACGGAAAGATCAACCTTCTCCCCAGCCTTGATCATCTGCTGCGTGGTGGCGGTTTCCACCACCTTTCCTTCTTCATCCACAATCTGAACTTCGAAGGTGATCTCTTTTGCAGTTTTATGCTCGTTTCTGACTTCCGCCTCTACAGTGATATCTGCTTTTTTTTCTGTGATATTTTCGGCATAAACATAGGTGCCGACGGTTTTCAGGTTATCGTAAAGCGGCAGGGTGATGTGCAGCGGATCCATCACGTGCAGGAAAACGTTGCGATAAATACCCCCGTGGTTCGGATGCCAGTGCTCGTGATGCCAGACCAGCGGAAAGTTCTCCCGAAAATGATCGCCCCGGTCGTTGTTGACCTTGACCGCAATCACATTATTTTCACCAACGGGTTTCAAGTGCGGTGTCAGATCATACCCAAACGGAATAAAGCCCGTCTGGTTTTTCCCCAGATGCACGCCGTTCACATAGACGTCGGCAATCTGGCGAACCCCTTCAAATTCAATGAATACTTTTTTGCCGGCATCCGTTTCCGGCAATTGAAAATCCTTCCGATACCAGACCGTCCCGCGCCAATGATTGTCTTCACCGTCATGATGCCCGTGACTGAAATCATCGAACGTATCAATGTCGTTGAAGGTATGCGGGCAGCTCACGGTATCCCATCCGGCATCATCGAATGCAACCTGCTGCGCTTCGGCCGGATTATCCTTCAGGAATTTCCAGTCATAGTTAAAGTTATATTTTTCGCGTCCCCCATCGCCAAAAGCCAGCGAACAGGCAACGGCGCATAGTCCGACGACCATCGTTCGAATTTTTATACTCATTTCTCTCATTGCAATTTTTCCTATTTTACAGTTCCGATTTACAGGACTTCACCTGAAACCTACTGCTCGGTGACTACATCTATCTTACAACTATTTAAGAAAGCCGATCCCCTGATTTTAATCCATTATTTTTTTCTGAACCGCAAAGTTCAGTTTAACCGGCCCAATCAGGCCGGAATCAACCAGCGGCGAATCCTTGGTATAAAATCGGGCGGTGGCGAACGTTTTTCTCTCGGTCGCTGGGCGCGACGTTCTCTTTTTTAACCAGTCAGGAATCTTCTCAACCAGCGCCTCTCCAGGTTTTTTACCAGGAATATATTTTTCCAATTCCGGATAACGCTCGTCCCCGATCATGCGGTTCACCCACAGGTTGGTTACTCGGATTTCAAGCTGATTTCCTTCCGCTTTCAGCAGCTTGGTAACATCGAGTTTGTAAGGCGGCTTCCACAGAATTCCCAGATTTTTCCCATTCAGAATAACTTCAGCAATCACCTGCACGTCGCCAAGATCAAGACCAACCGCATGCTCGTCGTTCAGTCGATCAGCTGGCACATCAAACTGCTTGCCATAAACCGCAGTTCCGGAAAAATAGTTCAGCTCTGGGTTGCTGTGTTCCGTCCAGGAGATCAGGGTATCCAACTTAACCTTAGTCGGCCCCCACCCTTCCGGACATTTCAGGCCCCAACCGTTGGAAAGATCGACGGATTCCGGCACGGCGGTCACCTTGACCGCTTTGCGTGTTCCATCGGAATAGACCACGTCATAGTTTCCAGGCTCCCAGGCAGAAAGGATGGTTTCGCCGCTTGAGATCGATAGGGTTGCCGGTTCCGGCTGGGCAGGAATCACTTCATGATCGCAGTTAATGCGTAAGGTTTCTCTTTCCTTTGCCGCGGCGGTGAACTGCTGATGGCCAACCGCGTATTCTACGCGCAGTTCTTTCGCTTTTCCTGGCGCCGGATCACCGCCTACCAGCCCCCATTTCACTTCTTCTATTACCGAATTATTCGTGATCCGCGAGCGGACTTTTTCTGTGACATCCTTTTGCTGGCCAGCATCGCCATTGATCGCTCCATACGTCGCCTTATGAATCACCAAAGCCGGCGGTTCAGGGGCTTTATTTGCATAAGGCGTTTGTCCATTATGAAGAACGTTCACCACACTCGGTGATTCAGCCTTCTTGCCAAAGACCACAAAAACGGAGCCAGCAGGTTCCATAAACAGTTTCACCAACGTTCGCCCGTCTTGGGTAGCGTGATAAACCGGTGCTTGTTTAATTTCGCCCGTCTGAGCATTCCACAGTTGAGGTACGCGGCCTGCAGTGCGTAAAACCACCTCCACCTGACGAGCAACCTCTTGCTGATTGGAAATCAGATACACATCGGCTTCACCGATTTTCCGATGAATCCATTCATAGCCGATACCTTTGCTGAGGGTGGGAGCAACAGCCTGAACGGAGCTAAATTCAACGTCCGGTACTATACCCATCGAGGAGAGAATCTCATCCAACGAGCGGGGCCAGTAGAGTTTACCTTTTTTATAGGCGATTTCTTTGACGTTTTGGCCGTCGCATTCGCGCCACATTTGCTCGGCCGCATTTTTTACCCCTTGATCCGCATTCGGATAATCCTGCAAGCCCGGAGTCCCCTCCGGTGTTTTCCAGACGACATGCGCGCCGTCGCTCAACAGCTGTTCAACTTTCTTCAAGACCTCCGGACGCACAGGCCCGTCCGGCATGACGAGAAGACGATATTCCATCAATCCCGGCAATACCAGGCGACCCTTTTTGACAGTCAGTTTCATCAGGTTATCCCGCGAAATCATATCATAGTCATACTCAGTTGGCGCAGGTAGTTTCACGCCATCCAGGCCTTTCATAGCTTGAGGTGCACTTTCGCCCGGATAGTAGCAGAGATCCGCCTGAAAGATCCCTTCCTGAAGGAGATATTGGCTGCGCGCCAGGTATTCGTTCCACGCCTTGCCCTGTTCGTACCAGGTATTGTTGCGGGTGTTCTGGAATCCCCACGGCCCCATGGTCATCCCCGGCAGTACATCGTCCCCCCAAGGCTGATGCACAAAAGTATGGAAGATAAAGCGATTGACGCCCTGACAGAAATAGTAGTCACCCTGTGCTTTCAGCGCGTAAGGATGGTTCACAAAGGCTGCGCTCGTGCGTGACGCCGTGAAGGCTTCCGCTCCAACATAACGGCGACCGTTGGTATGGGCCGCGGAAGCCGCCATTTTTGATGAACTTTTAAAAGGTCCTCCCGTGGATCGGGCCCACCATTCGCCCATGGGAATATCCACCACATCCGCCACGGCAAAGTCATCCATGTTGCCAGGTACGCCATAGGGTTCGCACGAAAGCAACAGGCCGTTTTCATGGCACATTTCCGCAAAATGTCCGAAATAGTTTTCGGTCCACATATCCGCAATCACCCGACGAAAATCCCAGAGGAATCGTTCGGTGTAATCCAGGTTATTCACCACCCGTCCGGTAACCGCTGGAAGAAGTTTTATCAGGTCGTAGCCCATGCGTTCCTGAAAATCTTTTTCGAAACCGCTGGTCCAGTTTTGCTGGCCCGTTTCATAGCTGTCGATCAACACGTTATTAAACGATTTACCCACCAGCGGGCCCGCATCATCAATCACCTTCTGCACGGTATGCTTCCAGTGCCACGCTGCAGCGGCCTTACTCATCTTATCACATTCGTTGCCCCGGCCTTCACGCGGAGCCGGCCTGTTACGTTTTCCGCAGACCGCATGCCCAAAACGAATAATGGTCCAGTCGCCTTTCGGCGCGTTCCATGTAAGCTGGCCTTCGGCATCCATTTTATCCGTGAGGTTAATGATGGATTTGAGATCAATCTGATCACCAGCAGCCACCGTGCGGGTATCCGGCTTAATGGTATTATCGCGCTCATAGCCGGCCTTACTTTTCCAGTTATCAACCCGGAAACCCGTTTCCCCATTCCGCTCCGACTGCGGCGTTGGAAATGCCAAAACGGCAATGTCCTGAAAATAGTTGTCCCGAAGATTTTTCGGCTTTTCTAATTTAACATGCACAGACGTCGACCCCGACACCTGCCGCTCTGTCCAGACCACGTCTTGCATCGCATATTCCGGTGTAATCCAGGGTCCGCCGCTGCTCGACCAACCCGCCGTTTGGTGATAGCACATTTCCAATCCGAGGCGATCGGCTTCCGCAATTGTATGCGTCATCAGCTCTCGCCATGCCGCACTCAGATATTTGACCGGTCCCGGATCCATTTTATACTCAATCTGAAACGCCTGAAAACCGCCGATCCCAGCCCGCTGCATCGCCTCAAGGTCTTTGGTAATCCCTTCAGCCGAAACATAGCCGTTCATCCAGTGCCACCATGTATGCGGCTTCGCCGAATTCGGTGGCGATTGGAAGTTTTCCTGCAGCGACTCCGCCGCGAACAGCTTCGGCACAGAACTGAACATACTCATCAAAACAAGTCCGCACATGATAGCCGTGTTAATTCTGAATCCTCTACCCATGTTGCTTTCTCCTTGAAATTAGGGTCGTGTGACCTCGATTTTATAAAACCCGTTCGTGGGCGAAACCGGTTCGGTGTCAGTAAATGACATTTCGCCACCGGTTCCATCCATTAGTCCTGAAATAGAGTTCCAATCATTGGACGTCAGAGCAGATGTCTTTAAGACACGATAGATACGGTCGCTGTAACTGTCCCACTTAACCGTATACCCGCCACCGATTGCTTCTTCAAAATGGTGCACGATAAACGCTGAGTTAAACTCACCGGGATCCGTTCCGGCGATGAGCTCATCGCCATCAGATCGAGGGCCGGGTTACTACTATAAAAACTTCTTCGCCATCGGGTGTCGTATTCCAGCCGCCCTTCGATATTACGCTCCCCCTCTATAAGACTTACAACTTGGTTTTATGGGTGAAGAACATTTTGTAGACACTGGTGATATCGCCGCGCCTGCGATGCGTGTTTCCATGGAACTGAACACGAATATATTTGCTCGTGACCAGCGGTAGATCGTGCATATCGGCAAAGCGGGTTTCACCGCCGGTTCCGCGATAAATCTCGGTCCATGTTTTCTGATCATCGCTGACCAATACCTCGAAGGGATACGTCCACTCTGCACCGTTATACCAGAGGAAGCCGATCTGATTGAACTCTTCGCGACACTGGAACGTCAATACGGGATCTTTTTCATTTGTGAACCAGCGGGATTTAGGATCGTCGTCCAGAACATGCTTCGCAGGATGTCCTCTCTGGAAAGGAGGCTCGCCGACCAGCTGAACGATATCCAGCGATTCGATGGCAGAAAACGCCCAGTTGCCGTCATCTTTCAGCGTAATGAAATCACTCAATTCAGTGTCGTCGTCACTGTAGGAGTCCGCAATGATGATTTCGAAGAGGCCGGGTTCAACCACCCACTCATTATCTAGGTTCATCAATTTCAGATCACGACCCGCATTCAGCGTCATAGTGACCCGCTTTTCCTCTCCGGCTTTCAGGTGAACGCGTTCAAACCCTCTCAACTGCTTTTTAAAGGGTGAAACTGAAGCAACCGCATCTTTCACATAGAGCTGGGGAACCACGTCACCCGCACGTTTTCCACTGTTCTTGACGTTGAATGAGACGGAGATATTAGCGGCCTCGCCTTTTCCTTTCATCAAAATCTCCAAATCATCGTACTCATAGCTCGTATAGCTCAGACCATATCCGAACGGGAACAGGGGGCCATCGGTGTAGGCCTGCCCCCCATCTCGCCATGAGTCCTGACGGTAAGGTATGGCCAACGGGAGCTGGCCAACGGTTCTCGGCGTTGTGTAAGGCAAACGGCCTCCGGGGTTGTATTTTCCGGTCAGACAATCTGCCAGAGCTGGCCCAGCAGCCTCACCAGCGAAGAAAGTAGACAAAATCGCCGAAACACCGTCCTGAGCATCGTTCAGAACAATCGGGCGACCATTCAGCAAAACCAAAATAACGGGTTTGCCGGTTTGCACCAGCTTCTGAAGGAAATATTCCTGCAGGCGCGGAAGGGTTAATGCCGAACGACTGCGGGCTTCCCCGACGGTCTTACGGGAATCCCCCATGCAGGCAATAATCAGATCATTCTGCTGCGCCTTTGTGACCGCCTTCTTCATTTCTTCGATCTCTTTAGCGGAAGGCTGATAATTCCGCAGTAGATCCGATTCAGGGAACTGCCCTCCAAAATAATTGCAGCCGCGAATGTACTCCACCTTTGAATCGTCTCCAAATGCGTTCTTAATACCCTGAAGCGGCGTCACAATTTTTGCCTGGTGAGGGCCGTAGTGTTCCTTCATCAGGCCGGCATCGTCCGCAGAAGGACCACAGACCAGAATCCGTTTATATTTTTTCGGTTGCAGGGGCAGAATCGAGTCCCGGTTGCGCATCAAAACCACGGATTCCCGGGCCGCCTGCAAGGCCAGACTGCGCGCTTCTTTCGTGCGGACATGCTTAGGCGCGTCATCCAATCCGATGTAGGGATTATCAAAAAGTCCCATCCAGAACTTTACATAGAGTACATCCCGAACCATTCCATTAATCGTTTCCTCGCTGATCAATCCCTCTTTAATCGCCTCTCTCAAGGGATCGAGATAGCGCTCAGGCGTCTGAAAATTTGTGCGGACATTCAGGCCGGCATTAACCGAGCGAACGATCGATTCTTTAGCCGACTCCGTTTGAGCATGCCGTGTGTGCTGAAACCAGACGGCCCCGCTATCGCTGACGACATAGCCTTTGAACCCATACGTATCGCGCAGCAGGTCGGTCAGAAAATATTTACTGCCGGAGACCGCATCCCCGTCATAAATTGCAAAGGTACTCATCACACCCAGCGCATTACCCTCCTCAAACGCTTTGCGGAAGGGCTCCATATGAACCTCATGCATCGTGCGGAACGGAATCTGGCAATCACCGCGAACCGTGTCTTTTCCTCCATACGGAGCGGAATAAACCGCATAATGTTTTGGAGAGGCGACAATTCTCTGATCCTGCAGGCCCTTGATATGCTCCAACCCGAGTTCGCCGACCAGATACGGACTTTCGCCGTACACCTCGCGGCACCGGCCCCAACGCGGATCCTGCAGGACATCCAGGATCGGTGAATACACGTTGCTATAGCCCACAGCCTTGGCCTCTAAAGCGGTCACTTTACCGATTTCGTATTCCAGTTTTCGATTAAATGTCGCACCGCGCCCAAGCTGATTCGGAAAACTCGAAGCGTTGTTATGGCACAGCCCCCGAATGCCCTCTACCGTGAAATCCACGGGGATGCCCAACCGCGTCTCTTCCACAAACCAACGCTGGTGTGTGCGGATAAATTCAACATGATCATCCGGCTTGGTGTGTTTGCCGCCGTGCGGAAAGTTGCCCTGCTCGTCAATGTTGGCGACACCGTGTTTCCACGAAGACTCCTTCCACGCCTCGGTGGGGTATTCATCTTTCAGCACACGTCCCCAACCGTACAACGTAACCATCTGCCCCGTCTTCTCATCCATCGTCATCTGCGAGAGCAGATCGTCAATACGGGCATCGACATCCGCCTTGGAATCCTCATAGACATCCTTACGGCCGTTCTTGTTGAAATCAATCCAGTCCTTATGATAGAGATCCGCGGCCAAACAGGCGGATCCCGTCAGGAAAAATAGTGTTATGTTTGAGCTCAACTTCGTGGTCATACTCGCTCCTTTACTACTTGTAATCATTTCTTTCCTATTTGATTTCGAGGGTCCACTGGCCGGGTTTTAAGTCAACGATTTTGTGTTCGACGGCCTTTCCGTTGAGCAGAATCTGCTGCTTGTCAAATTGCGACAGCTCGATCATCGCCGATGAATCAGCCGGAATACTGACCTGCCAAATCACTGACGCTCCCTTACGTTTCCAATGGCTGGAAATCAGACCATGCGGCGAGCGATGCTCGGCTTTCGCCCATTCGAGGCTGGGAAGAAAGCAGGGCTTCAGAATGATGCGTTCAAAGCCGGGGTGCTCCGGATCGGGCCGAATGCCACCAATGCTTTCATGGAACAGGACGGCAAATCCGCTGTGCATCGGATGGCTGAAGGAGTTCGGCGGATAGCGCTCCTCCTTTGACCATTCTAAAGGTACTTCCGGCCAGGTGGTCAGATCATGCGTCTCGGTTATGTACGCCAGACTAGGATAGCTTCGTTGCTGTAGCAGCAAATCGGTAATGTCTGCATGCCCCGTATCATTCAGGGCCGTGTACAGCCCGCGGTGCCCAAGAATACCCGTTGTATAGTGCCCGTTGTTCACCTTCGTGATTCGCTCAACCAGTGCCTTGGATACGGCATCACGCTGTTCATCGGGAACCAGACCTACGTGCAGCGCCATGACGGTGGCCGTTTGCGAACCATAATCGCCGGAATCCACATTGAAAAATTTCTCATTGAAAGCCGCTTTGATCGCTTTCGCCAGCTGTTCATACTTCTTTTCCTCATCGGTTTTACCCAACAGCTTGGCCATGGTTCTCAAGGCCTCGGCGCTTTGGTAGTAGAGCGCGCTGGCCGACAACTCGGGCGCGGTATCCATCTTTTCGTTCGAGCCCGGCGGACACCAATCGCCCCAGGCAAAATCCTTTTTGATGAGATGGTCGCTGACTTCATATTCAAAGAGATAATCCATGTAACCGGTCGTCATCGGCCACGCGTTTTCCGCCGTCTGCTGATCGCCGGCGTAGAGCCAGTTGAACCATGGCACCAAAATCACCGCCATCCCCCAATCAGGGCGGGCCTGTCCACAAAGCCGTCTGCCTACTCCAATATTAGCCGGGGCGCGCGGATCCCTCGCCGGGATGTCGTCCTCGGGATAGTATTGGGGCACCAGACGGGAAGCACCGAGCAGCACCTTGAAATCTTCCGTATTCTTGCTCCAAAAACTGCGCGCATCATAATTCATGCTGATGGTTTCCGCGACAGCATGCATGTCCCCTAGCCAGGCGCACTTTTCGCGGTGCGGACAATCGGTCAAGATCCCCTGCAGGTTGCACTCGATGGTCCAGAGGGAGATGTCATAAAACTTGTTCAGCAAGGGATCTGAACATTCGAAGTTTCCGATTCGCTCCAGATCGGTGCGGATCAGCCAGCCTGTAAAATCTTCCAGATTGGGTTTAGCAGAGAGTCCATTGATCTGCACATAGCGAAAGCCATGATAGGTAAAGCGCGGCTCCCATTCCTCCACATCACCACCCTTGCAGATATAGATTTCCGTCTGGTCATTGCCGAT
>JGI12210J13797_10083104_pt1 | contig 29808 bp, 34 predicted proteins | sample ElkSlonscriptome_3_FD_13797 | JGI IMG/M metagenome (IMG submission 13797) | reverse complement strand
TGATCTGTCCGCCGAGTACAAGCGTTATCTTTGGTCCGACCCGGCAAAGTCCTCCGACGGCGCATGATCATCGCCGATACCGGCTTCTGGGTGGGGCTGCTATTTCGGCGCGACACCCATCACCCGCTCGCCGCGCTTGCCTACGCCCGATGGAAGGGCCAACTCGTCACGACCTGGCCCATCCTGACCGAATCCTGTTACCTGCTCGGCAGCCGTGTCGACCTGGAGGCCGCGGCGGCGCTGCTCGAACTTGCGGGCACCGCCTTTGATGTTTGGGAGTTGCCATCGACGGCGAGCACGCGTGCCGCATCGCTGATGCGCCAGTATCAAGCGCTTCCGATGGATTTGGCCGACGCCTCGGCTGTGCTGCTTGCCGAGCACCAGAAAGATGGCCGTATCCTCAGCACCGATCGTCGCGACTTCAACGCCTATCGCTGGAAGGATCGGCAACCCTTCCAAAATCTGCTCTTCGAAGATCCCGCGGCCGGCGCATAGCCGAGGTCACGCGAGTCCCTAAACGTCGCGGTCGAGCTGCGCCAAGGGCAGCCAGCCGAGCAGATATACTCATCGCAGGTCAGTTTTCAGTTTTTATCACGGCTAACTTTCTGACTGATATTGTCTTCCTAGACACTCGCTCCTCGAAACTCGCACCTGCCGGGTATAGAGTCCGCCGAAGATCCGGCGTGGGCGCCTGCATCCACGCACGCACCCGATCAGGCCGCGGCACGCCGCCGGCGTGCACCACCTCGCCGTCGATGACCACGCCCGGCGTGGACATGACGCCGAAGCCCATGATCTCGGCGATGTCGGTGAGCTTCTCCAACGAAACCTCGACAACCCACAGCGAACTGCGCAAGACGCTGATCAATGAGAAATCGACCGCGGGCCTGCCGGAGGATTGGATCGAGGTACTGGAAGAGCAAGTCTCGGACCGTGGTGCGGACGATTGGCCAGCGGACTGGCACGAGCAGGTGCATCTCGTATCGGGGTATGACCGAAAGTCTCGTACGGCCGGAGAGGGTCGCTACACGGCCGGACCAGAAGTGCCCGGTACTGCCTACTCGATCGATCGCCGGACTGCTCGCACCGCATCGTACTGGTCCGGCATTCGCGCATGGGCGGCCAGGAGGCCGAGGTCGACATGGGGGAGCAGTCGGCTGGCCGGGCTGCGTTGGTAGCCGGCTTGCTCTAGCACGTGGACCTCGAGCTCGTCGCGACGCCAGATCCAGACCTCGGGAATGGATAGGGCCTGATACAGCGGCAGCTTGCTCAGTGCATCCTCGGTTACGACGACCTCGATGACCAGGTCCGGCAGGGCCTTGTCGGAACCGATGCAATAGGACTCGTCCGGCTCGCCCGCGGCCCGTTGCGGCATCTTCAGCGTGAAGCTACCGCGCCCGTAGAAGCGAATTTCCTTGCGATCGAGGTAGGTCCCGAGCAGGTAGCTGATGTTGCGCTTGTACGTCTCGTGCTGTTCTCCAACCGGCGACATCATTTCCAAGCTCCCGTCGATGTAGGTCAGGCGGAGAGAGCGGGTGTCCACGAAACAGGCCGACAACTGCTCGAAGCGCTCCCAGGGAACGCCTTCGAGCAGGATGCGCTGCTCGCTTGTATCCTCGGTAATGGGTGGGTCGAGAACGGTCATCATCAGTGCCTTTCTCCCCCTAGACGGGGCGGTAATGATGCATCGAGCGGCGGCGATGCACGTCGCCTAGTGCCGAAAGACCATAGCATGCGATGGCGACGGTGTGCGACGAGGGCGCCGGCCGCATCCGTTGCGCAGCCGCCGCGCGATGATGAGGAGACGACGTGGTCAGTCGCGTTTCGCAGGTGATTCGCCCTTCGAGCGTTGCTCGGCCGTGGACTCAGTGGTGGGCTCGGCCTGCTTTTTGGCCTCGCGCTCCGCTTTGAGCGTCTTGAGATTACGCATCTGCGTGAAGTAGAACCAGACGACGACTCCGACGAGGACGACGAATTCGAGGCCCTTGAATGATCCGGACTCCATGGCTTGTCTCCGCGTGGATTGGAGGGTGGATTGACGGGGTGGTGGATTGGCTGAACCGGCGGACGCGTGCCAGCATTGGCTGGTTATTGCAGCGGATGATGGCGGGAGCAAGCCGTTGGCGTGGGAGCGGGGCGCGGGCTGTTATCCTCGTCGCACGTCAGTTTTCAGCTTCTATCACGGCTAAATTTCTGATTGATATTATCTTCCTAGACACTCGCTCCTCGAAACTCGCACCTGCCCGGTATCGATGATGAAGGGAATCTGAGGATGGCGGGGGGCGATAACGGCGCTGCGCGCCGGGCCGACTCGAAGTCGGCGATCCCAATGGGTGCGCTGCGCCGATCAGACGGCGGCGCGGTCGCGCAGGATCTTCACCTGGAAGAGGGTGTTGCGTTCTTCCTCCTCCAGCGCGGATTGAATGAAGTGGATGGTGCGCTGGTACAGTGGGATGATGTTGTATTTGAGGGCATTAACGCGCTTTTGCGCCTTGCGCTGTTCTTCCATCAGGCGGTGCAGGGCGATCTCGACCTCGCCGAGCCGGGCCAGCAGTACGGCGGACTTGGCCAGGTTTTCGCGGGTGTTGTCGAAGCTGGAGTCGGTGCCGAGCAGACCGACGGGCTTGATCGGTAGCCGTTCGCTGGTGACGGCGGGATATTCCACGCCCAGGGAGCGGCGCGGCAGGATGTCGATCTTCAGCGCGGGTTCGGAACCNAGCGCGGCCTGGTGTAGGCCTCGGCTGCCCATGCGCAGATGCGTGATCGCCAGGCAGCGGTAGGCCTCTTCCAGGCCCGTTTCGACCTCGGCGCGCAGGCGCCGATACTCACCGATGCGCTCGTACACCAGTCGGGTGAGGAGTTCGCGCTTGCGCTCCAGCAGATCGTGGCCTTCTTCCAGGAACTTGGTCTGCTTCTTCAGTGCCAGCAGGGTGTTCTTGGTGGGCGGAACCTTGAGGACTTGTTGGGCCATCGGATGTGGTGGGTCGCCTTAGGGTTGTCCCTTGGGAACGGCTCAAAACAACGTTAACGGGTGGTGGGTGCATTGGTGGAACCGCTGCGCTTGTTCCACCCTACTAGCCCTGGTTGTCTTTGTGCTGTGTCTTAGGTTTTGGCGGCGAACCGGGCGCGCTCTTCGAGGCAATCCGGTCCACCCATCTCGAACTCGCGACAGATCAGTGGTCGTCGGTCGTAGATGCCGCAGTTCATGTTGACTCTGTCCAGCGCCGCGCACCAGCCGTCGTCGAGGCGGCGCATCAGTTCCGGTTCCAGGCGGTTCTGCTCCACCAGGTGCTTGGGCACGCCGGTGTCGGTGATGCACAGGACCAGCAGCCGGCAGCAGACGGCGGCGCAGTCGTTGCAGTTGACCTGGTCCGGATTGGAGGTTTCGACGTTCAACGAAGTGTTTCCTAACTTGATTGGCGGATTGAGTTTTGATTCGACAGATTGTGCTCCAAAGAGGCGAGGCGTTCCTTTATGTCGTACAGGTCGCTCTGGATGTCGCTCTTCGCCGTGCGCAGCTCGTTTCGTAGGGCCTTGAGATGTCCCAGGATTAGATCGTCAATTGGTTCATTCATGCGAATTCCTCCGTCCGCTCCGAGGGGCCGTGATGCCGTGCAGGTCGACTCCATGACCCCAGATTGGCCGCGAGATGGGATGTCGTCAACCCGTCATGCGCTGCCCAGATGATATTTGGCCAACTCGGTCTCGGAGACACGGGTCAGCATGTCGCGCGGGAACTTGCTCATCAACTCCCAGGCCAGATTGAGCGTGGCATCGATGGAACGATCTTCGGCCTCGCCCTGGCCGACGAAGCGGCTGTCGAATTCGTCGGCGAATTTGAGATAGCGACGGTCACGCTCGGACAGCTCGTCGGCGCCGATGATGCTAGCGAGGTTGCGTGTCTCGAGCGCTCGCGCGTAGAGGGCGTAGAGCTGGGCCGCGACGTGCGGATGGTCCTCGCGGGTGTCGTCCTTGCCGATCCCGTCCTTCATCAGGCGAGACAGGCTCGGCGAGATGTGCACCGGCGGATAGATGCCCTGGTTGTTCAGCTCGCGGGACAGCACGATTTGGCCCTCGGTGATGTAGCCGGTCAGGTCCGGAATCGGGTGCGTAATGTCGTCCGAAGGCATGCTCACCACGGGCATCATCGTGATCGACCCGTGGCGCTCGTGTATGCGTCCGCAGCGTTCGTAGATCTCGGCTAGGTCCGAGTAAAGATAGCCCGGATAGCCCTTGCGCGCGGGGACATCGCCCTTGGCTGTGGCGACCTCGCGCAAGGCCTCGGCGTAGTAGGTCATGTCGGTCATGACCACAAGCACGTGGCGGTCGAGGTCATAGGCCAGGTATTCGGCCGCGGTCAGCGCGGTGCGCGGGAGGGTCAGCCGCTCTACCGGCGGGTCGTCCGCCAGGTTGACAAACATGACCACGTTGCGCAGCACGCCGGAGCTGGCGAACTCGTCGCGGAAGAACTTGGCGTCGGCATAGGACACGCCCATAGCCGCGAATACGACGGAGAAGCTAGAGTCTTCATCCTTCAGCTTGGCCTGGCGAACGATCTGCGCCGCTAGGCGGTTGTGCGGCAGACCGGAACCGGAGAAGATCGGCAGCTTCTGACCGCGCACGAGGGAGTTGAGGCCGTCGATGGTGGAGATGCCGGTCTGGATGAACTCGCGCGGATAGGTCCGCGCGGCCGGGTTGATCGGGGCCCCGCCCACCGCACGGCGGATACTCGAAAGCACTGGTGGACGACCGTCACGCGGGTCGCCGAGGCCGTTGAACTCGCGGCCGAGGATCTCCGGCGACAGCGCGATCTCGACCGGTTCGTCCAGGTAACGGACCCAGATGTCATCCAGATCCAGATTATCGGTGCCCTCGAAGACCAGGATCAGCACCTCGTCGTCCGCGGCGCGGATGACCTGACCGTCGCGTGTTTCGCCGACGCCGGTGGTCAGCCGAACACGGTCGCCAAAGGCAACGCCGGGGGTGTCGCGGACCACGATCAGACCGCCGCGGGCCTCGGTGGCGTTTCGGTATTCTTTGATGCTCATGGGGGCAGGTTTGAGTTTCGAGTTGCTAGTTGCGAGATCTGGGTTTCGACAGCGATGGGCGCGCTTGCGGTGCGAAGGGCCGAGCGCCAAGGGCCTGGGGCCAAACAGGCTCAATCATGCGCACAGCGGCCCTCGGCCCTCGGCGCTTGGCCCAGTCACGGCAATGCACAGGTTGCGCAACGCTGCCGTGCCCTTGTCGGCCGAGGGCATCGCTTCGCCAGTTACTCGACACTCTGTTTCGCATACTCCAGCCGGATCAGCTCGAATGCCGCTTGCGCCTCTTTTGCGAAGGCGCGGATGCTGTCCACCTGCTCGCTGTCGTACAGGGACTTGCAGCGACGCGCCTTGGAGAGTTGCGGCATGTCCTGTAACTCCGAGACCGGCACGCCGAGCTCGATCAGCCCAATGCCCTGGTCGTAGACGGCGAGGCACAGGTCGAGCAGCGCGAATTGTTTGGCTGGCGAGCAGAAGGTGTCGACGTCGTCGAGCGCGCTTTGTTGCAGGACGCCTTCCTTGATCAGGGCGGCGCCTTCCAGTTGCCAGCGCTGCGCATCGGACAGGGCCTCGGGGCCGACCAGATTGACGATGCGCGACAGCTCCGCGTCGCGTGCGAGTAGGGCCAACGCCTGGGCACGGCGTTGTTCCCAGTGTCGGTCCACCTCCTTGTGCCACCACTCGGCGGCTGTGTGGACGTGGGCCGAAAAGCTGGTCACCCAGTCGATACTCGGGTAATGGCGGGCGTCCGCCAGTTCCTTCGACAGCGCCCAGAAGCTCTCGATGATGTCCTTGGTATGACTGGTGACCGGCTCGGAGAAGTCGCCGCCCGGTGGGGAGACGGCGCCGATCAGGGTCACGGAGCCGGAGCCTGTGTGAAAGTTCTCGACCCGTCCGGCACGCTCGTAGACCGCCGCTAGTCGCGACGCCAGGTAGGCCGGGTAGCCTTCCTCCACCGGCATCTGGCCGAGGCGGCCCGAGACCTCGCGCAAGGCCTCGGCCCAGCGGCTGGTGCTATCCGCCAGCATGACGACGTCATAGCCCATGTCGCGGTAATACTCCGCCATGCTCAGGCCGACATAGATCGATGCCTCGCGTGCGACGACCGGCATGTTCGACGTGTTCGCCACCAGCAGCGTGCGCTCCATCAGCTTGCGGCCGGTGTAGGGGTCTTCGAGTTTTGGGAAGGTCTCCAACACGTCGACCAGTTCGTTGCCGCGTTCACCGCACCCGACATAGACGACGATATCGGCGTTGGACCAACGCGCGACTTGCTGCTGCACGACGGTCTTGCCGGCCCCGAACGGCCCGGGCACCGCGCCCTTACCGCCTTTGATTTGCGGAAAAAAGGTGTCGATGACGCGCTGACCGGTAATCAGTGGCGAGATGCCGTCGTCGCGCCGGTGATAGGGCCTGGGTTTGCGCACCGGCCAGCGGTGATAGAGCGCGAGTCGGTGTTGCTCGCCAGATCGATCGCGGACCTGGGCGATCGCGGCCTCGATGTTGTAGTCGCCCCGTGGGGCCAACTCCAGCAGCTCACCGTCGATGCCGGGCGGCACCATGATCTTATGCAGGATGGTCTGCGTCTCCTGCACTGTTCCAAGCAAGCTGCCGACACCCACCTGTTGACCTATGCTGAGATCCCGATTCGGCTCGAACTCCCATTGCTTTGTGCGATCCAGCGCGGGCAGGCTGAGACCGCGTCGGATGTAGTCGCCGGATTTCAGCGCAAGCTTTTCCAGCGGTCGCTGCACGCCGTCGAAGATCCCGCCCATCAGGCCAGGTCCAAGCTCGACCGACAACGGCCAGCCGAGACCGATCGCCGGCTCACCCGGTCTAACCCCTTCGGTATTCTCGTAGGTCTGGACGACGGCGCGCTGGTTGGCTAGGGAGATAACCTCGCCGACCAGTCCGAGCTTGCCGATCTTTACCTGCTCGCCACTCTTGATGCCGGGCAGATCGATGGTGACGATGGGGCCGTTGATTTCACGGACGGCGCCGATGCGTTGTTTGTCGCTCATGTTGGTCCTGGTCTCGCTCAGGCGTCGAAGAGGTTGCCGGCGTCGAAGCCGCCGTGCAGCAGCCGATCCTGGATCACCTGTTGGATGCGCAGGCGTAGGCGGGCGAGCCGGCCCTCGAACGTGTTGTCGACGCGAATGCGGTGATCATTGCTGGTGACCAGTACGCCGCCCAAGGTCTTGATGGGGTTCTCGTCCAGGCGCAGCGATTTCTTGCCGACGTGCTCCAGGATGTCGGCCCAATGGGCATGCAGCAGGCGAACGTCGCTACTGTTGGCCTGCACGTGCAACCGCTCGTGGCCGATCTCCGTGGCAGCGGTGTCGATGAACCCGCGCAGGGTCTTCAGGTAGACGGTCTCTTTTGCCATCAGTGCCTGCATCTGCTCCACCAGTTGGGCCTCCACCTGGGTCACCAGATCCCAGCGCGTGCTGTCCAGGAGGCTTTGCATCCTCAGCTCCTCGGCCTGGACCTGCTGTCGGAAGGTGCGATCGCCCAGCGTCTTCGCGATGGCGTCCTCGCGCTGTTCGCGCAGCCGGAGTTTTTCCGCCGCCTCGCGCAGGATGCTGTCGCTGGTGCGATTGGCACGGTCGCGAAATTCACCTGCGAGGCGCTCGGCCCGGGCCAGTATTGCGCGTTCGAGTGCTTCTGCTTGTGTCACTGTGTTGCCTGTTGAATCAGGGGCGCCGTCATGGCTGCTGCATCAGGGTGGAGCTGCCGAACATGGCCGTGAGCCGGTCCGCGACCTCGCTCGCAAGCCGAGGCGGCCCGGCCAGGCCAGGTACCGAGACGACGACGATACGCCCGCCCTCGTCGCGCACGCGCTTGAGGTTGCCTGATTCCGAGCCCATCACCGCGTCGTCGACAATGACGAAGGCCTTATCACCGGAGCGGCGCAGCGCGCGAAAGAGCTGATCGACCTGGTCCGGCGTCGGGTTTGGGTGCGTCTCGAAGCCGATTAGCCGGAAGCCGTCGGCGAGGCTGTCGTCGCCGAGAAACAGCATCCGTGTCTGCGGGAGGACGTCTTGGGGCATGCTCATGGTGGGCCGGTTCCTCTTCGTTTCGGCTCAGATCCGGTTCAACAACAGGATCGAGATGACCAGGCCGTAGATCGCGATACCCTCTGCCAAACCCAGGTAAATCAGCGTGCGGCCCAGGGTCTCGGGCTTTTCGGTGATGGCGGCCAGCGATGCGGCGCCGATCGGGCCGACGGCGATACCGGCGCCGATGGTCGAGAGTCCGGTGGGGATGCCGGCGCCGATGATGGCGAGACCCATGCCGGTGGAGATCTCGGTGACCTTGACCACCTCCAGTGCCTCTTGCGCGAAGGCTTCGTTCATGCCGAGCAGCAGGAGCCCAAGCTGGGCACCGACGAACACGACCAGCTGGGCGCCCATGGCCGGCTTGAACCAGGGCCGGAGGCGCAATGCATGGACGGGGCGCAGCTCCAGATAGAGGCCAGCGAGAATCAGTCCGGCGATGGCAAAGGTCATCAGTGCGACGAGCCAGTACATGGGAGACTCCTAAGCGGGTTGTTGTCGGGTTGGTCGATTCGTTCCTCTGGAACGATTCATTAAACGGTTAAACAAGTCCATTTGCGGCCTCAGTCGGCGAAACGGACGCCGGCGCCGCATCCACGACCGCGGCGGGTTTGCTGAAGCGCAGCCTGAGGGGCGCGAATTCGTGCCCATCGCCGGAGAAGTAGCGCGAGAAACCCTCGTAGTATTCCAGGCGCATGACCTGAATCATGACGATGCCGCCCTCGAGCACAAGCACGAAGACATTGCCCAGGATGACGGTAATCACATGCCCCATCGTGCCCATCATGCCGGCCAGGGTCAGCACGGCGATTGACAGGGCGGCGTGGTTCAGGCTGAACGCGGCGACGCGCAGGAATGACAACGTGTTGGAGACATAGCCGATGATGGTCTCCAGGGTTTCGATAAAGACGACCAAGACCTTCTCGCCGACTGGCGCGTCCAAGTGCCGCCAGCCAAACCAGGCCAACGCGCCCAAGGCCACGCCCACCAGCAGCATCGGTGCGGTGCCGAAGTCGCCCCTCAGCCCGAGGTTCAGCCCGCCCCAGACCAGCGCCAGGTAAAAGACCAGATTGATGATGCCGTGGTGGCCGAAGAGCGCACCGCTGAAATTGCGGATAACGACGCGGTTGTAGATGGCCAGCAGGCAGGCGGTGACAAGGAACAGCACGCCATAACCGAGGGCGATCTCGAGCATCAGGATCGGGTGATGGATCGGGCTCTTCCACAGCGCGGGCAGGATCTCCTCGTAGCCGAAGATGCTGCCGTAAAGAAAGCCGAACAGCACCGACGACAGCCCCGCCAGGACGCCGAACAGGTAGATGCGCCCGAGCTTGGCGCGCAAGGTCCAGGCGAGGGCGGTGATCACGGCACCCTGGCCGACATCGCCGAACATGGAACCGAACATGAACAGGAAGGTGATCGCGAACAGCGGGGTTGGGTCCACCTCGCCGTACTGCGGAATGCCGTATTGCTTGACGAGTATGGCAAAGGGCTCCAGAAATCGATTCTTGATCGGAACGGAAGGTACCAGTGGCCGCTCGGCGGCCAGTGGGTCGCGCGCGTCGAGTTCAAACGGCAATATCAGCGACTCGTGCAAGCGCTGTTTCAGGTCGTGAACCTGCCGCGCGGGGACCCAACCTGACAACACCGCCAATGGGCCAATGCTGCGGATGGACGGATCCAGCGTGACGAAGGGCTCGGCCAGGAGCAGCGTGCGGCGTGCGTCGAGCAGCAGCTCGTGGTTCTTGCGTTCCCACGCCGCCAGCTCCGCGTGCAGGCGCGCGCGCTCGCGCTCCAGCTCCTCGCGCCGACGCGCGAATTCGTCGTGCTTTTGCGCCGGGCTTGCGTCGTCGAGTCCCTGCGGGATTGGTAGGGACTGGAAACTGGCGGAACTCAGCACCGATTGGAGCTGAGATTCTTTCTCGCCGCGAGGCCCGACGATCACAACATGCGCGCTGTCGCCGCGCTGCAGATAGTTGAACAGCAGATGATCGGCCAGCTTGACCGCGCCTTCGAGCCGGACGACATTCTCCCGCGGCACGATGCCGACATAGAAATCGAGAAAACGCGTCTTGTTGCGCAGCGTGCCAAGGTCGATTTTCAGGTTGGCGAAGTTGGCCAGCGCCGCCTCCTGGTCGCGGACAAAGCGCGCTTCCTCGTCGATGTGCCGAAAGCCCTCCTCGAAGCGCGATGCCTGCTCCCAGCGCTCACGCAGCAGGGCGTTGGTGGCGGCCAATTCCTCGTGGTAGACCACGCGGATGCGGTCGATGTCCGGGGCCTCGGCTACTGGCACCAGCTTGGCGATTTTCTCCAGCCGCGAGCGTGCCTGTTGATAAAATTCGTGATAGTCGCGGCCGGGTAAGCCGGAGAGCATTTGCGCCTCCGGCTCGCGTGGATCGGGTTCGAAGCTTTCGGTCTCGGCCAGCGTCAGCGATGCCTGAGGCAGGTCGTCGGTCATGACCAGCAGGCGGACGAGCTTCATTGGCAGCGGACGAAGCATGTGGTCGAATCCCTCAATCGGTTGGTGTCTGTTGTGCAGTCGAGTCAGCAAGCGCGGTAGCTGCAGTCCGATGGTCGATCAGGCCGCGCTGGCAAATCCCCCGATCGGACAGTTCGGCTCTGCCAGCTCCACGCCAATCTCGATCAATTCCTGCGGCAGTGCGAGCAGCCGGCCCTGGATCAGCGAGAACAACACCATGAGATCCGACTCGCGCAGCACCAGGTAGGCTAGGGCGCGGGCGACAGCAGAGCGGCCGCTACTGAGGATTTGTCGCGCCTCGGCATGTTGGTGTGCGCCGATGCGCCGCTGGACATCGATCAGGCTGGTGCTGCCCGCCAACAGTGTATCCAGCGGCGACGGCAGCGCGCCGAGGACCTGCTCGAAGGTCTCCATGTTGGCCAGGTCGAGCAGCCGGTCGCGATGCAGCAATTTCGGCGATGGGACCAGTTGGTAATACGTCTCGCTGGGAGAGAGTCGGTAGGAGAAGCGAAACCGCAGCAGCCAGAGCAAATCGATTCGGTCGAGGATGGCGCCGAGAAGTTGTCGCAGGGACTGCACATTCTCGCCCTGAAACTGCATCGCCTGGCGGACCAACTCCGCGTAGTAGCGTTGGTCGATGGCCGCTTCCAGCGCGAACGGCTCTCGCCTTTGTTCGTAGACCTCTCGTGCTTGGCGAGCGATGAGCCGGTGAGGGCCCTGTTCGAGAATGCGCAGCAGTTCCAGCACGTTCTCGGCGCGCAACAATTCCTGATCCGACAGGCCTATGCCGTCGGGTAGGTCGTACAGATGCTCGCGAATCTCGACCTGGTCCAGGTTGTAGAGCTTGCCGCGAATCAGTGTCTTCAGGTTAAAGAGCGCGAACTTGCGACCCCAGGCCAGCAGAAGGCCGCGCTCGGGGGCAGTCATGGGGCGGATCAAGACCGCCAGTTCAGCCAGGAGCACACGGATTAGTGTCTGCTCCACGGCGCGGCTTTTGGCCTGTTTGGAGAGCTGGTCGTCCAGCACCGACTCCAGTTGGAAGCGCTCCGCCAGCTCCGGCAGCGAGAGTTGCGCGAGCGCCTGAACCTGCTCGCGCTCCAGCAGACGCGTGGACATCGCGGTGACGCGGGTGTTCAGGTAGGCTTGGGAGGTTGCGCTCATTGTGCCGCGCGGTTACGAGCCGGACCGACGCAAGAGAGACCGCTGCGGCAATAGGGCAGGGCAGCCGGCCGGGTTGTCGGTGGATGGATTGAACGCCGCAGATAACACGGGCAGGTGGATTCGGATGAACGCCGGGGCGATGCTCACAGGCTGGGGTCGATCAGCAGTTCGAACGCAGCCCTTAGCGCATCCTGCCCGCGTTCCTCGGCCATATCGCGCAGTTGCACATGGCGCTCGTCGTAGCGGCGCTTGAGTTCGGCCACGGTTTGCTCGGCACGCTCCTCGGCCTTGTGGATGAAGGCGCGGTGTAGGTCGGGGATGCGGGCGGTGAAGCGCTCGTCCCGCGAGCCGGCCTCACGGATCGCGGCTTGAATGATGCGTTCTTGTTCCAGTTCCGCGTCCCTGGCGAGCTTCTCGGCACGCATTTCAGCGTCGAGCAGGCGTTTCAGGGTGTCATCCATCGTGCGCTCCGGACCAATTGCAACCGATGCTTCCAGGGTACTGGAACATGACCCCGATGTGGCCGCGGAATTGCTGCCGCCGTTGCCCTAGATCACTTGTCAAACGCATCCATGGCCGCCGGCCAGCTGCCGACATCGCCATGGCGATTGCCCATGTCGCGGGAGTTCCGTAATCTGCAACGATTACTAGAGGATCGTCCCATGCAAATCCGGTTTGGCTATGAATTGGTCTATGCGTGCCCCCAGCGTACACCGATGATCCTGACCCTGAACGTGCATTACAGCCGGGTCTCCGATCTGGTGATGCCTGACCACATCGTCACCCGACCAGCGGTCTCGACCACCGCCTATCGCGACGGTTTCGGCAATTGGTGCAGCCGCATCCTCGCTCCCGCCGGTGAGATCAGCATCTCCACCGATGCCGTGATCAACGACACCGGTCTGCCGGACGCGACCGACCCAGGAGCGATCCAGCACGCGGTGGAGGATCTTCCCGACGAGACCTTGGTCTTCTTGCAAGGGAGCCGATATTGCGAGACCGATCGGCTGTCCGAGACCGCCTGGTCGCTCTTCGAGCACACCCCGCCCGGCTGGCCGCGTGTGCAGGCGATCAGCGATTTCGTCAACGGCCATATTGCGTTCGGCTATCAGTATGCCCGCGCGACCAAGACGGCACTCGAGGCATTCCAGGAAAAGACCGGCGTGTGCCGGGACTACACACATCTGGCGGTGGCGTTCTGTCGCTGCATGAACATTCCGGCTCGCTACTGCACCGGCTATCTTGGCGATATCGGCGTGCCGCCCGCGTCGGCACCGATGGACTTTTCCGCCTGGTTCGAGGCCTACCTCGGGGGACGCTGGCACACCTTCGACCCTCGCAATCACGTGCCTCGCATCGGCCGTGTGCTGATCGCTCGCGGTCGCGATGCCGCCGACGTGCCGCTCAGCAACGTGTTTGGTCCGACCACGCTGAAGAGCTTCAAGGTCTGGACCGATGAGGTCTTGGTCGCCGGCGCATGAGCAGCAACGGACACGCCGGCTGGCCGTGGTCGCGTCGGCCGGGAGCGGGACTGCTCGCCTCCGCCGGAACCGCCCTGTTGGAAGCGGACGAGCCGCCACCGTTCGAACTGGTGAACCCGCATGGTAAGGCGCGGGTGCTGTTGGTCTGCGATCACGCCTCCAACCGGATGCCGCGTCGCCTTGGCGATCTGGGCGTTTCGGTCGATTTGCTGGCGCAGCACATCGCTTGGGACCCCGGCGCAGCGCGCGTGGCCCGGGGGCTCGCGGAGCGGCTCGACGCGCAGCTGCTCTTGGGAAATTACTCGCGTCTGGTGATCGACCTAAATCGACCGCTGGCGAGCCCGGAGTCTATCCCGGAAGCCAGTGCCGGCGTGCCCATTCCCGGCAATCTGGACGCCGGCGAGTCCGCGCGAGCCGAGCGCGTCGCGGCGCTGTTTGAACCCTACCACCGCACGCTCGCGCAGCTGCTCGATCAGCGCTGCGATCGATCCACGTTATTGTTCAGCCTGCACAGCTTCACACCGGAGTTGCACGGGGAGGCGCGTCCTTGGCAGGTCGGCGTGGCCTACGGCCGCGATCGTCGACTCGCGGATCGGGTTCGTCCCGTATTGGGCCGGTATGGCGATCTGCTGGTCGGTGACAATCAACCCTACGGCGTGGACGATGTGCACGACTTCACCTTGCCGATGCACGGCGAGCGGCGTGGCATCCCTCACGTGATGATCGAGATGCGACAGGATTTGTTGTGCACAGACGACGATGTCGGCCGATGGGTGGATCGGCTTTGTATTGTCTGCGAACAAGCGTGGCCGGGTTGACCCTGGTCACGTGATTCGTCGATCCGTCGGGCCGAAATAAGTCGATCGGCCCGGCCGAATTGATTAGTATGAGCTAATATTATTAGTTGTGCTTGCAGGCGTGCGGCAGGCCAGCACCTGGGGGGATTTGAATGCGTTTTTCTCGTTTGAAATGGCTGCCGCAGTCTGTCTGGGCCGCGGTCCTCATGGCCGTACAGCTATCGATGCTGACGTTGGCGGCATCGACGGCCTGGGCGGATTTGCCCACGACGGTTGCCAAAATCAAGCCGAGCATCGTCGCCGTCGGTACCTTCATGGTGTTTCAACTCGATGCGGTGGCGTATCCGGGCAACAGCGGCAGCCCTCTCTATGACGTCGAAACGGGCCGCGTCATCGGTGTCATCAACAGCGTTTACGTCAAGAAGACCAAGGAGACGGCGATTTCATCGCCGAGCGGTATCACCTATGCGGTTCCGGTGGACTATGTGCGCGCGCTGCTGAAGAAGGCAGGGGTCGGACCGTGAGCTTGCCGAGGCCGACGGATTCGCCGATGCGCGTGACGCGAACCAGGGCCTCGTCTGTGGCAGTGGATACAAACGGCGGAGGCCGCAAGCTCCGGCTTCGCGATCACCGCCTGCCGGGAACCAGGGCGGCGCGATGAAGCCCCCTGGCGAACGCGAAGGCCAGTCCGTCGACGCGGCCTTTAATCGCATTTTGCGTGCCGAGCAGGAGGCGCGCGAGGCGGTGGCGGCGTGTCGTCGGCAAGCCGACGCGATCATCCTCGAGGCCGAACAGGGGGCCCGCACCATCGTCAATCGCTCCGAAGAACGTATTCGGGGCGCCCATGCGATCGCCGACCGCGGCATCGAACGGGCCTTGACCGCGCTGCGCGCGCCGCTCGACAGCGAGACTTCGCATGTCGATTCGCCGCGCGCGGACGAGGTCGAGGCCTTGGCGCGGGAGTTGACGGAGGCGCCACGGTGATTGCCGGCGGTCGCTTCGCCTATACACAGGCACGCCTGCAGGCGCGCTACGCCGAGCTGCCGACGGAGGCGGACTGGCGTCGACTCAGCGGTGCGCGCACCCTCTCGGGCTGGTTGGAGGAGGCGCGCTCTGGGGCGCTCAAGCGCTGGGTCAAGGGCTTTTCGGCGCAGAGCGACAGCCACGACATCGAACGCGGCGTGCGCGCCCAGTTTACGGAGACCGTCGAGCAGGTGGCCGGCTATGTGCCCAAGCCCTGGCACGACGCGGTGTCGTGGTGCGTTTGGCTGCCCTTGCTTGGCTTGTTCGACCATGCGCGCGGCGGCGGTAGCTTGCCGGATTGGGTCGCGCGCGACCCAGGGCTCGCGCCGCTGCTGGATGACGACCGCAGATTCGACTCCTCGGCGCTCGCCAGCCACGGCGTCGGCGGTCTGCTCGAGGACGACGCGGGCCGTGCCTGGCTCGCCCAGTGGCGGCGGAGGTGGCCGCGCTGCAAGCCGGCCCATCTCGACGCCGTCGATGACCTTGTCCAGCGTTGCCTGACACAACTACGGGACTTTCGTGAAACGCCGCCGAACAAGGCTTGGAGCCTGCGCAAGGAGCTGCGCGAGCGGCTCCGGTTCGAGTTCCATCTGTCGCTGTTGCAGCCCAGCTCCGTGTTCATCTTCCTGACCCTGGTGGCGCTCGATTTGGAGCGGCTGCGACGTGCGCTGCTCGACCGTGCGCTATTCACGACCGCTTTGGACGCCGCAGCCGCCGACGAGATCGATAGCCACACCGACGCCCGCCGCGGAAGCGACCGGCGCAACGATCAACAACGGCCAAGGCGCGAGGCGGCCTAGTGCTGCGCCCGCTGCCCACCCGCTGGTTCGAGGTGCTATGTCCACGCAGTGAGAGCGTCCGCACGCTTGCGGAGCTGGCGCTGACGGGTGCCGTGGAGTTGGAGTTGCGCGCGCAATGCACCGAGGATTGTGCGCTGGTCGATGTGGGTGCCAGTCTGGCGCGGTATCAGAAGCTGTTGCCGCGCTACAACCGCTATTGGCAACGGGGCCACTTGCGTCGTGGACCATTGCTGGAGGGACCGGTCGTGGTGGTGGAGCGCGCGCTGGCGCGCATCGATGCCTGGCGACGCGACGCGGACCCGATCATCGATCAGCTGCAGACCTGCGAGGAGGAACTGACCCGGCTGAAATGGCTGGAGGAGATCCTGAGCAAAATCATCGGTAGTGAACTGAACTTTGCGCTGGTGGCCCGCTCCGGACCTCTGCTCGGGACCTTCTGTGCCATTCTGCCGGCAGACGCGGAGCTGGATCTGCCGGACTGGGCCTTGTCCCGAAGTGTCCCTTGGCAAGATGAGCAGTGCTACATGATCCTGGGTCCAGCCGCGCGACTGGACGAGACCAAGGCCCGCGTCAAGGCGCAGAAGGGCCGCATCATCGAGCGACCGGCGTGGCTCAAGGGTGATGCGTCCGATTCGCTGGCACGCGTCGGCGCCCGGCGCAGTTTTCTGTCGACCCGGCGCGTGCACCTGATGGCGGAACTCGATACGCTGTTCGAGGAATATGCGCTGGATGCCGTGCTCGGCGACCTGGTCTGGCTCGACTGGTTCGAGGATCGCGTCGGTGGCCTGGAGTTGGCCAGTGAACACCTGGTCTGGATCACCGGCTGGACCGATGACCTGGACGGCCGCCGTCTGGGCGCCGCGCTAGATCGCGCTCAAAGCCGTGCCCTGTTGCGCCTGACCCGGCCGCCGGCCGGCGCTCGACCGCCGCAGGTGTTGAGCAACCCCCGCTGGCTCAAGCCCTTCGAGCTGTTTGCGCGCGCACTGGGCGTCCCCGGTAGTGATGAAGCCGACCCGACCCCGTTGCTGGTCGTGATCGTGCCGTTGTTGTTCGGCTACATGTTCGGCGACGTCGGCCAGGGGCTGGTGCTTGTGCTCGCCGGGCTCTGGCTGATGCGACGCTTCGAGCTGGCCCGGCTGCTGGTGCTGTGCGGCGCGTCGGCGACGGTCTTTGGCCTGCTGTTTGGCAGCCTGTTTGGTCTCGAGCACGTGATCCCCGCGCTGTGGTTGCATCCGATGTCGCAACCGCTCACGGTGCTTACCGTGCCGCTGCTGTTCGCCGTCGGTCTGCTCAGTCTCGGGCACCTGCTGTCCGGGCTCGGCGCGCTGCGTCGCGGGCGGCCCGGGGACTGGCTATTGGCCGACGCTGGCTTTTTGGTGATGTATCTCGGGCTGGTGCTGATGCTGGTATTCGATGGTGCTGGGCTCGGCTGGCTGCCACTGGCCGGGCTGGCCTGGTATCTGATCGGCTCGTATCTGGTCGCGCATCGCTGGCTCGGCGCCGTCACTGCGGTGGGGCATCTACTGGAGAACGGCTTGCAATTGCTCACCAATACGCTGTCATTCGCCCGCGTCGGAGCCTTCGCGCTGGCCCACGCCGCGCTGTCGTCCGCGATCGTCACCATGGCTGACGCCGCCCCGGCCTGGGCGGCGGTCGTGGTCCTGGTCCTGGGCAACCTCATCATTCTGCTGCTCGAGGGGTTGGTGGTTTCGATTCAGACCACGCGCCTCGTGCTGTTCGAGTTCTTCAATCGCTTTCTTCGTGGAACCGGTCGCGTGTTCAAGCCGCTGCCGGCCCCGCCCGCACTCGTCACACCCACATTGGCCTCGGGAGGACACGCATGAACAAACGGGTGTTGTTTGCCGCTTCGCTGACGGTTGCGGCCGGACTGGCCGCCGCCTTGGCGAGCCTGCTGCTTTGGCAGCCACAGGTGTTCGCCCAGGGGGAGATCATCGAACTCTCCGAGCGCATCATCGATCCGTCTGTTCAGAAGTGGGGCTATATGGCCGCCGCACTGTCCACCGCCATCGGCGCGCTGGGGGCGGCCTATGCGGTTGGCACGGTCGGTGCTGCATCGGTCGGTGCGCTGGCCGAGAAGCCAGAACTGTTCGGTCGGGTCGTGATTTTGGTGGGTCTTGCCGAGGGTATCGCGATCTACGGATTGATCGTGTCGGTGTTGATATTGAACAAGTTATAGGGGAAGGGCCTAGGGCCTGGGGCCAAGGGCCGCCGCACAACTACATCGCGCAATGTCGGACCCAGGCCCTTGGCGCTTGGCCCTCTCCGAGCAGCGCATGCGTTTCCCTCACTCGTCGCCATCCACCAATTCGAGACTAAAGGCCGTTGGACAATTCATGCGTCTTTATCGGTGACGAGGTCAGCGCAGCGGGTTTCCGGCTCGCGGGCGTGACCTGTTACACGCCGGTCGCGGCGGAAGTGACGGCATTGTTTCAGCGTCTGCGTGGGGAGGCGGGATTGATCTTGCTCACCGCGGAGTACGCTGGCCATGTGCCCGAGCTTCTGCTGGCCGAGGCGCAGCGTGAGCAGCACCCGTTGTTGCTGGTGATCGCGGACATTCGTGATCGCGTGGTGCCGGCGGACGTCACGTCGGCCTTGAAACGACAGCTGGGGTTGGCGGAGTGAACATCGACGAACGTGAGCAGGGCCTGCTGAAGCTGGTCGCCGACTATCGCGAACAGGAGTGTCGCCGCATCCTCGGTGAAGCCGAGGCCCGCGCCAGCGCGCTGCGCCAGCAGGCATTCGCTCGGCAACGTGTCGAACTGCATCAACGCATCATCGCCGAGCGTTCCCGTGCCCAATCGCTGATCCAGGCGGCCGAAGCGGAGCGGGCTACCCGAGCGCGTCGGCGCAGTGAACAGCGCGATGCCGTCTTGGTGAAAGCGGCCTGGCCGCTGCTGCGGGAGGCCCTCCAGGGCCGCTGGGAAGCGCCGGACAGTCGGCAACGCTGGGTGACGCTGGCGTTCGCCGAGGCGCAGCGCCGGCTACCCACCGGCGGTTGGCAGGTGCGTCATGCAGCTTCATGGCCTGAGGCAGATCGGGCCGCGACCGCGCGGCAGCTCGAGGCCCGGGGTGAACCAGCACGCTTTTGCGCCGACGCTGACATTGCCGCCGGTGTCATCATCGTCGCCGGCGGCGCGGAGCTCGATATGAGCCTGGACGGACTGCTGCGGGATCGTTCCCGGCTGGAGGCGCGCATCATTGCCCTGTCGAAACAGGCTGAAACGCGCGGCGCCGCGCCTCCAAGCGGGGATGGGCAAGGCTCCCGGGCCAACGGGGCGGGCACATGAGTGCGCATGCAACCACCACCTGGATCAGCGGCCCGGTGCTGCGCGCCACCCCGGAAGGGGCATTTCGTCTACGTGAGGCGGTGACGGTCGGTGAGCAGCGTCTGCTTGGCGAGGTGATCCGCGTCGGCCGCAACGAGATCACGGTGCAGGTCTATGAGGACACCTCGGGCCTGCGCCCTGGCGTGCCGGTGCAGGGCAGCGGTCAATTGCTGTCCGTGCGGCTTGGGCCGGGCATCCTCGGGCGCATCTTCGACGGTCTGCTGCGGCCGATCGGCGCGACATCGAGCGAGGCCAGCCGTGACCCCTGGGTGTTGCCCGGTATGCGCGAAGAGATCACCGGTCAGTTCAGCTTTCAGCCTCGGGTGTCGCGAGGCGAGCGTCTTGAGCCAGGGCAAATCGTCGGCGAGGTGGAACCGACCAACGACTCTGGCAACGTCTCTGGCAACGGCATGTTGCAACGTTGCCTGATACCGCCTGACCTACCCGGCGGCGAAGTGGTCGAGATCGCCGCTGCCGGCACCTATACCGAGGTCGAGCCTGTCTGCCGCCTGCGCGATGAGCGGGGTATGGAGCACGCGATCGCGCTGAGTCATCGCTGGCCCGTGCGCATTCCCCGGCCTGTGAACAAGCGCCTGCCATCGGACGAACCGATGCTCACCGGTCAGCGCATCCTCGATTGCCTGTTCCCGATCGCTCGCGGCGGCACCGCGGCCATCCCCGGCGGTTTCGGCACCGGTAAGACCGTGCTGCTGGAGACCATCGCCAAGTGGTGCGACGCCGATGTCATCGTCTATGTGGGCTGCGGCGAGCGCGGCAACGAGCTGGCCGGGCTGTTGGCCGAGTTTACCGGGCTGGAGGACCCGCGCAGCGGTCGGCCGCTGTTGGAGCGCACCGTCGTCATCGCCAATACCTCGAACATGCCGGTATCGGCACGCGAGGCCAGCATCTACACAGGCATCACCGTCGCCGAGTACTTTCGCGATCAGGGTCTGAACGTGACCCTGATGGCGGACTCCACTAGCCGCTGGGCCGAGGCCCTGCGCGAGGTCTCCGGGCGCCTCGGCGAGCTGCCCGGTGAGGCCGGCTATCCGGCCTATCTGTCCAGCCGTTTGGCGGATTTCTACGAGCGTGCGGCGCGGGTGCGGACCCTTGGTGGTGCCATCGGCGCGGTCACCGTGCTCGGCGCCGTGAGCCCGCCTTCCGGCGATTTCTCCGAGCCGGTCACCAACCACACGCGGCGCTATGTCGGCTGCCTGTGGGCGCTGGACGTGCGCCGTGCCCAAGCCCGATTCTATCCCGCGATCCACCCGCTGACCTCCTATAGCGTCACCGCCGCCGGCCTGGCGCGTTGGTGGCACAGCGAAGGTTGTACGCACTGGGAGTCACTGCGCCGGCGCTTCCTGACGTTGCTGGAGGACGAGGCCCGACTCGAGCGCATGGCTCGCATCATCGGCCGCGACGCGATGCCCCCACGCCAGCGGCTGGTGCTGTTATGCGCGCAGTTGATCAACCACGCCTTCCTGCGACAGTCGGCGTTCTCCGAGATCGATCGCTACGCCACGCCCCAACGCCAGGCCGTGATGATGCGTCTGATCGGCAGCTTTATCGAAGCCGCGGAGGGCCTGCTGGAGGCGGGTGTTGCCCCGGAACGGATCGCTGAGGAACCGATCTTTCGCGCCCTGATGCGCATGGGCGAGGAGATACCGGAGGGTGATTGGGAGCGATTCTCCGAGCTGGACCGCGAACTGACCGCAACGGCGCGGAGGTTGGGGGAAGAAGTTGCGAGGGGCCAGTAACGAGTGTCGAGGTATACGCTATTCGGCGACAAGCCAGTGCCCATGGGGAGGGCCGGGGGCCAAGGGCTAAATGCGCGCAAGCGTGCGCTACACCGACCTTTGGCCCTCGGCGCTTGGCCCTTGGCCCTCTTGCAGCAACCAGACGATTGAACCACCAGGCACAGCTCTCTCGTCGCCCTGAGACATCACCTCCCTAGAAACTCGAAACTCACCACTCGAAACTCAAAACCCCATGTACGCCAGACTGACCGGAGAAGATATCGCCCAGCGCATCGACGGGCCGTTGCTATTCCTGAAGCGCAGCGTCGACGTGGGGCTGAACGAGGCGGTGGAGGTGGAGAGCGACGATGGCGGTGTGCGGCTCGGGCGCATCGCGGCGTTGGATCAAGAAACAATCACCATTGAGATGCTCGACGAGACAGCGGGGCTGAAACTCGAGGGCACGCGTGTGCGCTTCTTCGGGGAACCGCTGCGCTTTCACGTTGGCCCTGGGCTGCTCGGGCGCGTCTTCAACGGCGTTGGTAAACCGCTGGACGGCGGTCCACCACTGGCGGCGGAGCAGGCATTTCGTGTCGATGGGTTGCCGATGAAGCCGTCCGCCCGCCAGGCGCCGAGCCAATTCCTGGAGACCGGCTTTACGGCCATCGACCTGATGAATAGCCTGGTGCGGGGTCAGAAACTGCCGCTGTTCTCCGGCGGCGGGCTGCCCCACGACCGCATTGCCGTAGACATTGCCTGCCACGCCCGCATCCGCGGCGCACGCGGTGCCGCGGATGACTTCGCGATTGTCTTTGCTGGCATCGGCATCCCTCATGCCAGTGCCGAGTTCTTCCGGGAGGAGATGGAAAAGAGCGGCGCACTGGCGCGCACTGTGCTGTTCCTGAATCTGGCCAGCGATTCCAGCGCCCAGCGCCTGCTGACCCCGCGCTTCGCGCTCACCGCTGCCGAGTACATGGCGTTCGAGGAAGGCAAGCACGTGTTGGTGATCCTCACCGACATCACCAATTACTGCGAGGCCCTGCGCGAGGTCTCCGCGAGTCGCGGCGAGGTGCCAAGCCGCAAGGGCTACCCCGGCTACATGTACTCGGACCTTGCGACGCTGTATGAGCGTGCCGGCCGCATCCAGGGCCGCCCGGGCTCGGTGACCCAGGTGCCGATCCTGACCATGCCCAACGACGACATCACGCACCCGATCCCGGACCTGACTGGTTACATCACCGAGGGCCAGATCGTGCTCGATCGCGAACTGCATCGGCGCGATCTCTACCCGCCCATCCGGTTGCTGCCCAGCCTGTCGCGCCTGATGAAGGACGGCACTGGCGCTGGCATGACGCACGTTGACCATGCGGCGCTCGCGGCCCAGCTCTACGCCGCCTATGCGCAGGCGCAACAGACCCGCATCCTGGCCAGCGTGGTCGGGGAGGAGGGGCTGTCCGAGACCGACCGCACCTATCTGGCCTTCGGCGACCGCTTCGAGCAGGATGTGGTCGCCCAAGCCGATCGGCGCGATATCGAACAGAGCCTAGATGCAGGCTGGCGTGCGTTGCGGGGGCTGCCGCGCCACGCGCTCAACCGCCTCAGCGACGCCCAGATCCGCAACCATTTGGAACGCGCCCAGGCCTAGATGTTTGAGGGCACCAACTGTTTGCGGGTGAGTCGAGTGCCATGGAGGCAACAAGCTTGTCCGCCGAACGACCGAGCGCCAAGGGCCTCGGGCCGAAATGGCCGACTGATGCTGTACGGTGCCCCTTGGCCCTTGGCACTCGGCGCTTGGCGCGCTCGGGGCAACGCACAGGCATGGCAACATGGCGCCGTACGCGCGTCGGTCCGAGGCCTCGCCTCGCTCGTACTAAGACCAGCCTTTCTCTGACCAGCAACGGCCCTGCCCAGACACCCGATGTCGACCCGCACCATCATCCCGACCCACAGCGCCTACCTGGAACTCAAGTCGGAGCGCACCGGCATGCAGGAGGGGTACCACTTTCTCGATGAGAAACGGCTGATCCTGGCCTCCGAGATCCTGACCACGCTGAAGGACTTCGAGACCACCATGGCGGATTGGCGCGAGGCCCGGCGTGAGGCCCTGAGGGCGTTGCGCGGTGCCCTCGGCAGACATGGGCTGGAAGAACTCAGTGTCTATCCGGCGGCGCCGGCGCTGGAATGCGACATTGCCGCCGCCGCGCGTTCGGTGCTCGGCGTGCGCATCGATCTGCCGCCCGCAGTGGATTCCTCTCCCGCCACCGTTGCCGCATCAGCAGTCGTGCCAAAGGCCGGATCGTTAAACCGGGCCGCCCCAATCGTCGCAGCCAATCAAAGCCCCGAGGCGGAAGACTGCCGCAATTGCTTCGCGCGTCTGCCGTCCATCGCCGCCCGGCTCGCGTTGCTCACCGGCAACCTGGAGCGCCTGCGTGTGGAGTACGTGCGCACGGCGCGTCGCGCCCGCGCGCTGGAAGATGTGCTGCTGCCCGAGATCGACGAGACGCTGAGCGCCATCGATACCGCGCTGGAAGAACTGGACCGGGAGGAGGTGATTCGGGTGCGGCGCGTCGAGCAATCTTAGGCGATCTCGCGGCGATGAGCGCGACCGCTTCGACGGCTGCGTGGCCGATTGCAAGAGGCGAGATTGCATGTCGCAAGGAACGTGGCCACAATAAGCCCGTGACTACAATAAATCAGTTCGCTGCCAAAAAGAGGTCGCAATGGAGGTCTCAATTCGAGAGTTTAAGAGCCATTTTTCGCAGTACTTGCGCCAAGCGCAGGCCGGGCGGCCGCTGACGATTACGTCACATCGCAAGCCTGTCGCGCGTGTCGTCGGCGTGCCGACCGAGTCAGACGAGGCCACCGCACGGCTAATCGCTAGCGGCGTCGCCGCCTGGTCCGGCGGCAAGCCCTCCGGTGCGAGCATTCGGTTGAGTGCCGAAGGGACTGCGGTTTCGCAGATGGTGTTGGACGATCGGGGCTGATGCTCTTTTGCGACACCTCCGCGTTACTGAAGCTGTATGTCGATGAGGACAACAGTGCATTGGTCCGCTCGGCAGTTGCCGAGACCGAGGCCGTGCTGGTGTGTCGGATTGCCTGGGCAGAAGCCTTTTCGGCCCTCGCCCGGCGGGTGCGCGAGGTGCCGAAGGATCAAGGCGCGATCGAATCCGCAAAGGCCGCACTCGGCGCGGATTGGCCTCATTACATCGTGCTGGAGGTGACGCAATCGCTCGTCGAACGCGCCGGCGACTATGCCGACACCTTCGCGCTCCGCGGCGACGACAGCGTGCAGCTCGCCGCGGCAGCGGAGGCCGCAGAAATCGCCGGCGCGAAGATCGATTTTGCTTGCTTCGACATCCGGCTGAATCGCGCCGCTCGGGTGTTGGGTTTGCCCCCAGCATTTGCGATAGCCTAACCCGATGGTCAATGGGTACGCTTGGTCAAAGCCCAGTTACGCTGGGCTCGTTGCCAGGAACTCAGCGACGCCTCCCACTCTGTTGCAGCGCGCTGGCGATGGTAACATCAGGGGACTCTACTCATCCGCCACGCATCCGAGCCGGTCCGGCTCCGCACATCGAGGTACTTTATTCATGGCTTATCAACACATCCAGGTTCCCGGCGACGGCGAGAAGATTGGCGTCGATGCCCAGGGCGGTCTGAGCGTACCCGACCGTCCAATCATCCCGTACATTGAGGGCGACGGCATCGGCGTCGACATCACACCGGTGCTCAAAGACGTGCTCGATGCCGCGGTCAAGAAGGCCTACGGGGGCGAGCGCAGCATCGCCTGGATGGAGATCTACGCTGGCGAGAAGTCCACCCGTGTCTACGGTGATGACGTCTGGCTGCCGGACGAGACGCTCGACGCGGTAAAGGACTTTGTTGTTTCGATCAAGGGCCCATTGACGACTCCAGTGGGCGGCGGTATCCGCTCGCTGAATGTGACCTTGCGTCAGCAGCTCGATCTCTTTGTGTGCCTGCGCCCCGTTCGGTACTTCGCCGGCACACCAAGTCCCTTGAGGGAGCCGGAATACACCGACATGGTGATCTTCCGCGAAAACTCGGAGGACATCTACGCCGGCATCGAATGGCAGGGCGGCTCACCGGAAGCGACGAAGCTCATCGCCTACCTGCAGAGCGAGATGGGCGTGACCAAGATCCGCTTCCCGGAGACGTCCGGCATCGGCATCAAGCCAGTCTCCAGTGATGGCACCAAGCGTTTGGTACGCAAAGCCATCCAGTACGCGATCGACAACGACCGCCCGTCGGTGACCCTGGTGCACAAGGGCAACATCATGAAATTCACCGAGGGCGCTTTCAAGGAGTGGGGCTACGACTTGGCGCGCGAGGAGTTCGGTGCGGTGGAGATCGGTGGCGGCCCCTGGTGCAGTTTCAAGAACCCCAAGACCGGTACCGAAATCACGGTCAAGGACGTCATCGCCGACGCCTTCCTGCAGCAAATCCTGCTACGGCCGAAGGAATACGACGTGATCGCGACGCTGAATCTGAACGGCGACTATATCTCCGACGCGCTTGCGGCTCAGGTCGGCGGCATCGGCATGGCGCCCGGCGCGAATCTGTCCGACACCGTGGCCATGTTTGAGGCCACTCACGGCACCGCGCCAAAATATGCCGGCAAGGACATGGTCAACCCCAGCTCCCTGCTGCTGTCCGGTGAAATGATGCTGCGCCACATGGGCTGGACCGAGGCCGCCGACCTGGTCATCAAAGGCATCGAAGGCGCCATCTCCGCCAAGACCGTCACCTACGACCTAGAGCGCCTGCTAGACGGTGCTACCAAGCTGAGCTGCTCCGAATTCGGCGAGGCAGTTGTCGGCAACATGTAACGAATCGGCGCCAGGTCATCTTGGGCGATTTCATTCGCCCAAGACTTGGCCCCCGGCGCAGAAGGGGCGAATGAATTGCCCCGGACAGGTTAGCGGTTGGTAGGTGAGTCCCCGGGTATCAGGGACGGATTTCGCGGCGCTGCCAATCCATGGCTGCCGTGACCCGATGTGGCGTCAGAGCATCGCGCGTTGCACCTTGGCCGCATGCAGGCCCTTAGGCCCTTGGCTCAGTTCGAACTCGACTTTCTGGCCTTCCTTCAGCGTCTTGTAGCCGTCCATTTCAATGGACGAGAAGTGCACAAAGACGTCGTCTTCGCGGTCGTCGGGCTTGACGAAGCCGTAGCCTTTCGCGTTGTTGAACCATTTCACGATACCAGTGCACATGGCGGGTACTCCTCCGGGATGTCTCACATTCTCTGGTTGATGGTCTGGTCTTATTGTGTATTGCCGATCGCATCGAGGCGGCCGGTCTGGCGGGACAACGCGTCCTGTGCGCCGCGGTGTCTCGATCTCTTAGTATAGTGCTATGTTTTGACTGGTCAATCCGTGGCGAAATTTGCCTAGGGCGAGTAGCATCGAGTTGCGGCGCGCGCGTCCCCCGGGCATGGACGAACGTCCTTGGGGACTGTATTTTTCAGCTCGCGGCCCTCACAACTGGGGAACGGCAGCGGGACGTGCGACGCGCCGGCCACAAAACTTCAGGGATCCAGCCATTGTGCCCCGAGAGCGATGAATCCGAATTGCCATGTGCCCCAATCGTCACGAGCCGTTACAGCCATGAGTGAGTGGAATCCGAGCGAAGATCAGGATTCGGGCTTGGTCGTGCAGGAATCCAAGCCCCTGCAACAACGACCGCCACTGTACAAGGTGCTGCTCGTGAACGACGACTACACGCCGATGGAGTTCGTCGTGTATGTGCTTGAGACGTTTTTCCGGATGAGCCGGGAAAAGGCGACGCAAGTCATGCTGCACGTCCATACCCGCGGAGTCGGCGTTTGTGGCGTCTTCACCCGCGACATCGCGGAAACCAAGGTCGCGCAGGTGAACGACTTCAGTCGCGAGAACCATCATCCTCTGCTCTGCACGATGGAGGAGGCATGATGCTGTTTGATGCGTCAGTGGCAGCGACTCGTCCGGGCTCGGTATCCGGACCGGCTCGCCAGTCTGGACTGCTTTCTCCCCAATCACTTGCTCCCAAAACACATTATCCAGGGGCCTGCCAATGTTAAGCAAAGAGCTCGAATTCACCCTGAATCATGCCTTCAAGGAGGCGCGGGAGAAGCGCCACGAGTATATGACGGTCGAGCACCTGTTGTTGTGTCTGCTCGACAATCCAACGGCAGCCAAGGTGCTGCGCGCCTGCGGCAGCGATGGTGGAAAGCTGCGCAAGGACATCGTGACCTTCATTGAGGAAACGACACCGCTGATCGCCGAAGGCGACGGCCGCGAGACGCAGCCGACGCTCGGCTTCCAGCGGGTGTTGCAGCGCGCCGTGTTCCACGTCCAGTCCGCCGGGAAGAAGGAGGTCACCGGCGCCAACGTGCTGGTTGCCTTGTTCAGTGAGCAGGACAGCCAGGCGGTGTTCTTGCTGAATCAGCAGGACGTATCGCGCCTGGACGTGGTCAACTACATCTCGCACGGCATCTCGAAAGTACCCGGAGAGGAACAGGGCGACGACACGCAAGGAGAGGCTGAAGAGCCCCGCGCCGAGGAGAAGGAGTCCTCCAGTCCGCTCGACAACTTTGCTACCAATCTCAACGAAATTGCCCGTCAGGGCCGGATCGATCCGTTGATCGGTCGCGCCAGCGAAGTCGAGCGCGCCGCGCAAATCCTGTGTCGTCGGCGCAAGAACAACCCGCTGCTGGTCGGCGAGGCCGGCGTCGGCAAGACGGCCATTGCCGAGGGTCTAGCCAAGCAGATCGTCGACGGTGAGGTGCCCGATGTGCTCGCGGATGCCGTGATCTACGCGCTTGATCTGGGCTCGCTGGTAGCCGGCACGAAGTATCGTGGTGATTTCGAGAAACGGCTCAAGGCGGTACTCGCGGAACTCAAGCGCAAGCCCCATGGGATCCTGTTCATCGACGAGATTCACACCATCATCGGTGCTGGCGCGGCGTCCGGCGGCGTCATGGATGCGTCCAACTTGATCAAGCCAGTGCTGGCCTCCGGCGACCTGCGTTGCATCGGTTCCACGACCTATCAGGAGTTTCGCGGCATCTTCGAGAAGGACAGGGCGCTGGCCCGTCGCTTTCAGAAAATCGACGTGCAAGAGCCGTCCGTGGAGGAGACCATCGAGATCCTGAAGGGTCTGAAGAAACGTTTCGAAGAGCACCATCAGGTTGCCTACACCAATCCGGCCCTCCGTGCAGCCGCCGAGCTTTCGGCCAAGTACATCAATGACCGGCACCTGCCCGACAAGGCCATCGACGTCATCGACGAGGCCGGCGCCAACGTTCAGCTCAAGCCTGTCGCGAAGCGCAAGAAGCGCATTGACGTGTCCGACGTCGAGGCCATCGTCGCAAAGATCGCGCGCATCCCGCCGAAGAAGGTGTCCATGTCCGACACCGAGTCCCTGCGCAACCTCGATCGCGACCTAAACATGGTGGTGTATGGTCAGGAGGACGCCATCAATGCACTAACGGCGGCCATCCGCATGAATCGCTCTGGCCTCGGCAACGAGGAGAAGCCCATCGGGTCGTTCCTATTCACCGGGCCCACCGGCGTCGGCAAGACCGAGGTTACGCGCCAGCTCGCCCGTATCCTGAGCATGGAGCTGATCCGTTTCGACATGTCCGAGTACATGGAGCGGCACACGGTGTCTCGGCTGATCGGCGCACCGCCTGGCTATGTCGGTTTCGACCAGGGCGGTCTGCTGACCGAGGAGATCACCAAGCATCCGCACTCGGTGCTGCTACTCGACGAGATCGAGAAGGCCCATCCGGACGTGTTCAACCTGCTGTTGCAGGTCATGGATCATGGTTCGCTGACGGACAACAACGGCCGCAAGGCGGACTTCCGCAACGTGGTGTTGGTGATGACGACCAACGCCGGCGCTGAGGAGACCAGTCGCCGCTCCATTGGCTTCACCGAGCAAGACCATGCCACCGACGGTATGGAGGCACTGAAGCGCTTCTTCTCGCCGGAGTTCCGCAACCGTCTGGATGCCGTAGTGCAGTTTGGTCCGCTGGCGCAGGAGACAATCGCGAGCGTCGTCGACAAGTTCATCTTCGAGCTCGAGGCGCAGTTGGCGGAGAAAAAGGTGGCGCTGATCGTGGAACCCGATGCGAAGGTGTGGATCGCCGAGAAGGGTTACGATGCGAAGATGGGTGCCCGTCCAATGGCGCGTGTGATCCAGAACTACATCAAGAAGCCGCTAGCCAACGAACTGTTGTTCGGTGAACTTGCCGGTGGCGGAACAGTGACCGTGAAACTCGGCGATGATGACGAACTTGCGTTTAGCTTCGACGTCGAGAAGGCAACCGCCTAAAGCAAAGCCGTGCGATCCGAAACAAGGGCGGCAGTGGAAGGAAGGCCGCGCCGCGCCGAACGCCGCACTGGCGGAGCAGTCCGGGTCAGCGCACGCGGTAGGTAATGCGGCCCTTGGTGAGGTCGTACGGGGTCAGCTCGACGGTAACCTTGTCGCCGGTGAGGATGCGAATGTAGTGCTTGCGCATCTTGCCGGAGATGTGCGCGGTCACGACGTGACCATTCTCCAACTCGACACGGAACATCGTGTTCGGCAAGGTCTCAACGACCGTGCCTTCCATTTGGATGACGTCTTCTTTAGCCATGGATGCAGTGATTACTCGGAAAAATCGTAGGTCAACAGCAATCGCTCGACAGCCGGCGCAATGGCCATGTCGACGATTCAAAGCGCACCATTGTAACACAGCGCGGCAGCCGCGACTGGGCTTTGCAGAGATTCGCACAGGGCGGGCGCGTATAAATCTTCAGCCGACGACGACCTTAGCGCGCACGTTGGCGATGCAGTCGTGGGAGGGGATCCCGTTGGCAAAGGGCGCAAACTTGCGTAACCAAT
>JGI12210J13797_10347706_pt1 | contig 29840 bp, 29 predicted proteins | sample ElkSlonscriptome_3_FD_13797 | JGI IMG/M metagenome (IMG submission 13797) | reverse complement strand
GCTGGTTCTGCTACGCAACCGCTTTAAAAACGCCTTTGCCCAGATCGATGTGCAGCTCAAACGTCGCTATGACCTGATTCCCAATCTCGTGGAAACCGCCAAAGGCTATATGAAACACGAGAGCGAAACCCTCGAGGCCGTCATCCAGGCGCGGAATCAGGCCGCCAGTGCCGGAAAAGCCGCCGCCGCAAATCCGGGCGACTCCGGGGCCATGGCCGGACTGCTGGGCGCCGAAGGCATGCTCACCGGAGCCCTCGGCAAACTCTTCGCCCTGTCTGAAGCCTACCCGGATCTCAAGGCCAACCAAAATATGATGCAACTGACCGAAGAGCTGACCTCGACCGAAAATAAGATTTCTTTCGCTCGGCAGGCCTACAACGACGCCGTCACCGTCTATAACACCAAGCGGGAGGTTTTCCCCTCGAATATCGTCGCCGGCATGTTCAACTTCAACCCGGCCGTGCTGTTCGAAGTCACCGATGACGCCGTCAAAGAAGCTCCGAAAGTGAGCTTCTAAACGAAACCTGAAACCTGAAATCTGAAACCTGAAACCTGAAACCTGAATGGTAAGGGTTTATCGCCTGACCCGGCGCACTATCCTTTTCAAATTTCCAGTTTCAGGTTTCAAGTTTCACATTTCTAATCCATGGATTTCTTTGCTCAACAGGATCAGGCACGGCGCAGCACCCTGCTGCTGGTCGCCCAGTTTTCAATCGCCGTGATCGGTACGATTCTGCTGGTCTATTTCATGCCCGTTGCCGCGTGGAATTTCTACAAAACCTCAGAAGTACCTCCCTGTACGGTCGTTCCATGGTGGTACCCCGAACTGTTTATCGGCGTATGCGGTGTGACGCTGATCGTGGTCCTAGGCGGAGCACTGTTGAAAATCACCGAACTACGTCGCGGCGGAGGAGCTCATGTGGCGGTCATGCTCGGGGGGCGCGAAATACTGCCCTCCACCAACGACTTTTTTGAACGGCGCCTCCGCAACGTCGTTGAAGAAATGGCGATTGCATCCGGCGTTCCCGTTCCGCCGGTCTTTGTCATGAAAAAGGAACAAGGAATCAATGCCTTCGCCGCGGGCTTCGGGACAAACGATGCAGTGGTGGCCGTGACCTATGGAACCATGACCGGGCTATCGCGGGATGAGCTACAGGGCGTCGTCGCCCACGAGTTCAGCCATATTCTCAATAAGGACATGGCACTGAACATTAAACTCATTGGCTTTTTACATGGTTTACTGATTATCGGGCTGACCGGACGCGTATTGCTTGAAGCTGCCGGAAGCGTCGGGCGCTCCCGCGACGGCGCAAAATTGGCGATACCCATCCTGGCCGCAGCTCTTGTACTGATGATGGTCGGGTTTACGGGGTTCTTTTTCGGCAACATGATTAAAGCCTCGATTTCCCGGCACCGCGAACGTCTGGCTGATGCCTCAGCCGTGCAGTTTACGCGTAATCCCGGCGGACTCGCCTCCGCGCTGAAAAAAATCGGCGGTTTGGCCTACGGCTCCCGCATACGTTCGCCCAAAGCCAGCGAGGCCAGTCACATGTTTTTCGGCAATGGGATCGGCAGTTCAATGTTCTCGACCCACCCGCCACTCAAAAAGCGTATCCAATGGTTGGAACCCGGGTTTAACGGAACATTCAAAAAAGTGACGTATGATTCGCTCTACGCACATCTTCATGAAACCGAAGGGGCACCCCTCCCCGATAAACCTACAAAAGAAAATAACGAGTTTTTCCACATGACCGCCACATCCGGACGGACCGAGCACTATCCCCGCGCCACCGGCAAAGCCCGGGCCATCGCCGCATCTGCCGGCTCACAGCTTCTATACGGAGGCGTAACATCCGCTACCCAGGAGCTGATCGATGGGGTCCCGAAGATTTTCGATGATTCGCGGAAAACGAACCTTAAAATGAACGGTCATCAGTTGCTTGAATCAATCGGTCAGCCCATGGAAAAACATGTCGAGACCGCCAAAGCCCTGATGGCCTCCATTCCTGATCAGGTGCGCGAACATGCCTCCAGCCCGTACGGCGCGCGCATGCTTGTCTATTTTCTTCTGCTCGATCAGCGCAAAGAGATTCTCGATGCGCAAATGAAGATCATAGACCACATGGCCGAACCCGAAGTTTTCCGGACCCTAGAAAAAGCGCTTCCAAACCTTGGAACGTTAGACCCCGCCCTTCGGCTTCCAGTTATCGATCTCACCATCCCTGCCTTGCGCTTCCTGTCAGAAAATCAATACGAAGCCTTCATGACGGTGGTCAGTGCTCTGATTGAAGCCGATCAGGAAACCGATATTTTTGAGTTTGCCCTCCAGCGTGTTCTTAAACACCATCTCGACCCCGTCTTTGGCAAAGCCCCGAAAAGACCGATGGTCAACTATTACGGCATCCGCGGACTCGTCCCTGAGGCCTCCATTATACTCTCCGCGCTGGCCCGAAAATGCCATGACTTCGGAGTCGATGCCTCGGCGGCTTTCCTCGGCGGAGCAGATCTCATTCAGGATTCAAAGGCTGAATTACAGATGCTCGAGCCTTCCGCCTGCACCTGGGACGTTCTAGAAATTGCACTGGATAAATTCAACGAATCCTCCAGTCAGGTGAAAAAGGAAATCCTCGCCGCCGCCCTCGCCTGCATGATGTACGACCGCGAGATTACTGTATCCGAAGTCGAACTTTTCCGCGCCATCGCCATCACCCTCGACTGCCCCGTTCCCCCCTGGGTCACCCCGCTGGAACTGGAGGCCGTATGAGATTCGAAGATAAACAACTAAATGTCCAACGACGTAGAATAATCTGGCGCATCGGTTTAACTTGCGGCCCTCTATTTGCAGTCTTGTTAGTCACCACAGTCTGGCTTATCGGTTTTCTGCCTGGAGATCTTGGGGATAACGGCCAATTATTCTGGCTCTCTGCATTCGGTTGCCTATCCGCCGTCGCCTGGATTGCTGATCGTATGGGCAAGGAATATAAGGTCATGCCTCAGCAGTTTGCGGGGCCTGTGGCCTTCAGTTGTGCATTGTCGATCGTGCTACTTATCGTCTGGCTTTATACTATTCATCCATTTTAATTTTTCCCTTTCCCGTTGACCGGAGTACGGGATTCGCGTATCACCCTCCGCGCTATGGAAGAGACGAAGAGTAAAAGAGTTGTGGCGATTGTTGGTCGTCCAAACGTTGGAAAGTCGGCCCTGTTTAACCGACTCGTGGGCCGTCGTGTATCGATCGTTCATGAACAGGTCGGTGTGACGCGCGACCGCGTGGCATGCGAAGCCCACTGGGAAGGCGAACGGTTTGAACTGATCGACACCGGCGGACTCGGCCATTTCGACAAGCAGGTTTCCGAAGACCGTATTGTGGCCGGAACCGAAGAGCAGGCGAAGATCGCCATTGCCGATGCGTCTTTCATTGTTTTTGTCACCGACATCACTGCAGGTCTCACGCCGCTCGACGAAGAAGTTGGGCGCATTCTGCATGAAAGCGGACTCCCCGTCATCCTTGCGGCAAATAAAGCCGATAACGAAGATCGCGAAGAAGGCACTTACGACTTCGATAAACTCGGCTTCCCGACCTTTCCCGTTTCTGCGATTCAAAACCGGGGACTGAACGATCTGATGGCTGAGTTGATGCCTCAGTTGCCGAAAGAAGAGAATCCGACGGAAAAACATCCGCTGAAGGTGGCCGTCGTTGGACGTCCGAATGCCGGAAAATCATCCTACATCAATCGTCTCCTTAAAGATGACCGCGTCATTGTCTCCGATGTTCCGGGCACCACGCGCGACAGCATCGAAATTCCTTTCACCATCGGCAAAGGCGAAAGCGCGCGGCATTATCAGCTGATCGATACCGCCGGCGTCCAGAAGGACACCCGGAGCAGTGGCGCCGTCGATTGGTTTTCCAATCTTCGGACGGATAAGGCGATTGAAAACGCCGACGTCGTCATCATGATGCTCGACGCCGAAACGGGGCCCACCAGCCGCGATAAAAAAGTGGCCGCAAAAATCATTGAAGCCGAAAAAGGCTGCATCCTGCTCTGCAACAAATGGGATCTGGCAAAAGAGGCCGACGAAGAAGTTACACAAACCAAATATCTTCCGGCCCTGCGCGAAGCTCTCCCCTTCATGGGATTCGCCCCCGTACTTTTTGTTTCGGCTAAAGATGGCTACAACATCAAGCGGTCCGTCGAAGCCATCGACTATGTCGCCGCCATGACCCACACGGAAATCACCACCGGGGTCCTGAACCGCGTGATTGAACAGGCAGTGGAAAAATATCCGCCGCCAATCGCCAAGGGCAAACGCCTCAAGATTTTCTATGCTACGCAGTCCGGCACGAACCCGATTTATTTTAAGATCTTCGTCAACGACCCGGCCAACGCCCGCTCCAACTGGCTCAAATATCTGCAGAATCAGCTCCGCGAGGCTTTCGGCTTGGAAGGTGCCCCAATCTTCATCAAGCTCGTCGCCCGCTCGCGCCCGAAAAACCGGACGGCCGGCAGTCACGGCTCATCGGACTAAGCTTGCTTGCGGCACAAAAAATGCGCCTTCCAATCCTTGGAAGACGCGTTGTGAGAAGGATGGATTCGATTTACTCGATCAACCGCACATCAATATAATAAAACCCGCAGCCTTCGACGGTATGTACCGTATCGGTATAGCTGTTCTGGGGGTATGGCAGATAACCCGGCGTTACCGGATCAAAACCATCGGCTAATTCCTTGGCCCAATATACCGCATACTCGCGGCCTTCGACTGAATTCCAGTTGACGACAAAGCCCTCCGGCGATGGACCCGGATCCTCAACGGCAAAAACAGAACTGCTGTTGGTTGGGTTAATTCCGGCAATGAACTCTTCCAGATTGCTGAAACCGTCCATATCGAAATCATCGTCGGCTCCGCCGTTGACCACATTGGTTCCTCCGAAAAATTCGATTTCCCAGTCGTCAGGCATATCGTCGAAATCCACATCGTCGGTGACCGTCCGAGGCAACAACGAGACTGACGATGTTGCGTCACCCGGGAGCTCTGTTTCGACAATACCGAAAACACCCCAATTGGTTGTTGTGGTATCCGGAGTGTTATCCTGCGACTGCAGATAATACGCTCCCTTAATAAACCGTCAATGGGTTACATCGGCGGGTGACATCATCAGTAGACTAAACATGAGACCGAGTATAATCCGGGACATTCTGGAACGCATAATTTCTCCTTCATCGTTGAGCTAGGCAGCTAAAAAAAACGGATCTCCAAAAAACCCTCTAATAATTAATATATGATAATCTATGTCGCCTTTCAAAATCGGGGCTTGATAAATGCGTGACCGGTCGGCATTGCTTAGACCCATGGCTGAACAACGCTTAATGAAAGATGGACTCGGCGAGAGGGCCGTCAACCGGATCGCCCGATCCCTGAAACAAGTGTATCCCGAATTTCCGGAAAATGATTTTCGAACAGCGGCACTCAACGGCCTCAGCTCTCTGGAACTTAAAGATCGCACAAAGCATCTTATGACGGTTTTACACGAATACATGCCCGACCATTTTGAGCAGACAGCCAACCTATTTGTGAAAATGAAACCGCACTGGGATTTCGGTGACCCCGACGACAACCTCGCCGGTTTTGCCGCCTGGCCGATCATCGACTACATCGGCGAATATGGCCTCGACCACCCCGAAATTTCACTCCATGCCCTGAAAGAACTCACTTCACTTTTTTCCGCCGAATTTGCCATCCGTCCCTTCCTCATCCATCACACCGCCCTCACCTTCCAAACCTTGGAAAAATGGATCCATGATCCCGACGAACATATACGCCGTCTCATTTCCGAAGGCACGCGGCCCCGGCTTCCATGGGGCTGCCGTCTGCCGCAATTTATCGAAAATCCCGCGCCGGTTTTCCAATGTTTGGAAAAACTCAAAGACGACCCTTCGGAATATGTACGCCGCTCCGTCGCCAATAATTTAAACGATATTTCCAAAGACCACCCCGAACAGGTCATCAGCATCTGCAAAAAATGGAAAAAGGGCGCGAAGCAACACCGAAACGGGATCATCAAACATGCCACGCGTTCTTTAGTAAAATCCGGGCACCCCGAAATTTTCGGCCTTTTGGGCTTCACCGAAAATCCCAAACTCAGCTTCCAATCATTGGAAGTTTCTCCGCCGGAGATCAAATTGGGAGAAACCATAGCATTCAGTTTTCAGCTGGTTTCCAAAAGCACCGAAAAACAATCCATCGTCATCGACTACGCGATCCACCACATGAAAGCCAATGGAAAAACTGCACCCAAAGTTTTCAAATTCCAAACATTGGAAATCGGCCCCGGCGAAACCATTCCACTTTCCAAAAAACACGCGATCAAACCCATCACCACCCGCAACTATTATCCCGGCATACACGCCGTCGAAATCCTGATTAACGGAAAGACATTTGGGCAGGTGCCGTTTAGACTGAGCGTTTAATCAGGAGAACCTTGTGAATTTTCAGCATGCAGCATTACCCGAAGGTGCGGCGCTCGCCGGCTCATCGCGCGAAATGAATCAGGACACGGTCGTTCCCGGCATCCTGAAAAAGCATTTGGCGCCGAAAGGCAAGTGGGGCTATCTCGTGGTCACGAGCGGCACCGTGGATTTTATCTGGGAAGATGATCCCGAAAACGTACTGACGGCTGACCCCGATCATCCGATCGTCATTTATCCGGAACGTTTCCACCATGTGGTCGTCACCGGCCCCGTCGAATTTAAAGTCGAATTTTATGTCGTGCCTGAATGGGCTTCAGAAAAAACCCAAGCGGGCGATCGCCCGGGAGAGGCCTTTTTATAATGAACCTCGAAACACTAAAATCAATGAGCCCGATGGTCTGGATCATCATCGCCGCCGCCATTTTCATTACCGTTGGTGTGTTTTTCAACAAAGCCATCAAGTTTGCCCTGAAGCTGGCCACCGTGGCCGTTGTGCTTCTATTTGTGGTCTACTTTCTTGTGCAGGCCCAGGTGATCATTCTTCCAACCATTGGAAAATGAAATAAGAAACTGTGCATCCTCTTGAGGTACCAGAGTCCATCTCGGCCTTAGCTGCAAAAGCCGGATTTGCTATTTTCGTCGATCTTGTGCTTTGAGAGGAAGTATAGCCAGATGTAGCAAATGATTCAGTTGCGCCGCACCGGTTAACGGAAAAATTCCATCGTCCTCAGCGGCCAACTATTGGCTTCGCATTTTGTCGATTTTGAGGAAGGACATTGTAACACCGTCCCTCGCGAGAATTCGAAATGTGTACCCTGTACTTTCAGTTGGTGAATGGTCGGAAGCATGTTAAACTCGCTGTTGCAGCAGGAACAATGAGTGGAGATTCCCATGATGGCAAAGGCTAGGGCAAAACTTTTGGTGATCGTGTTTCTAATGGCGGGCGGGGTCGCTGGCCAGCCTCAGAATCGCGTTCCCATACGGGTGGGCATTTACCCGCAAAAACCTCTTGGGTTCATGGATGAGCAGGGTATTGCACAAGGCTTTTATCCCGACCTGCTACGCGAGGTTTTCAATGCTGAAACCAAATATGAGCTCGTTTTTGTCCCGATCAACTGGGCGCAGGGCCTTGACATGCTGCAACACGAAGAGCTTGACCTGATGATCGCCATTGCCCGGACGCCTGAGCGGGAAAAGACCATGGATTACAACGCGTCCCCTGTGTTCGAGGCCTGGTGTCAGGTTTTTGCGCGTGTAGACCATCATCTCGACCAAGTGACCGATCTTTCCGGCAAGCGCGTGGGGGTGATGGAAAAGGATAATTTTTCCCGGATTTTCAACGAACTGCTGCAACGCTTATCGGTTCAATGCGAGCTGGTCAGCTATCCCAGCCATACCTCGATTTTTGAAGCCATCAAGGCGGAGGAGATCGATGCCGGCGTCGCCCCGCACCATTTTGGAAATGCCCATGCAACGACCTACATGTTGAGGGGTACCCCCATCCAGTTTTCGCCCTCTCTCGGTTATTTTGCGGCAAAAAAGGGACACAACGCCAGGGTGCTGTCGATGATCGACCAACAGCTTTTTGTATGGAAGCAGGACCCGCACTCGTTCTACTTCAAACGGATGGACTACTGGCTTTCCGGAAAATATGAGAATACAGGATTTCCCTCCTGGGTTTGGTACGGACTCCTCGGCCTACTCAGCTTTATTCTGCTGCAGCTCGGCATAATCATTCTCCTGAACCGGAGGGTGAAGAATCAGGTTTTACAGTTGGCGGAAGACGCGGAACAGTTTCACCTCTTGTTTGACAACATGCCGACGGGCTGCGCGATCATCGAAGTGGCAGAGGACGGAAAAGACTTCATAATTATCGATCTGAACCTGTCCGGACTGAAAGAAGCGCATCTCAAGCACGAAGATTTGATCGGGCGGAAGGTAACGGAGGTATTTCCGGGTATTGTCGAGATGGGGCTGTTCGACGTGCTGCAACGCGTCTGGCGGACATCAGAGCCCGAGCAACTGGATCAGGCCCTCTATACCGATAAGCGCATCTCCGGTTGGCTTGAAAATCATGTGTTCAAACTGCCGCGCGGCCAGATTGTCGCCATGTTCAAAAACATCACCGACCGAAAAATGTTTCTGGACGAAATCCAGGCGCACAAGATTTTTATGGATGCGGTCATCGACCAAAGCCCCATCCCCATGTGGGTTTCCGATCGCACCGGCACGCTGGTTCGAGCAAATCAGGCGCTGTGCAAAACGCTGCATATCGAAGAGGCGGACATGGTCGGGCACTACAATATTCTCCAGGATGGAAATGTACAAGGCACGGAGCTTGAGGAAGTCATTCAAGGGGTGTTTGAACGTGGCGAGACCGCCCATATTTCCACCCGCTGGAAAACCACGACTGAAGGCCACATGGCATTCGGCAAGGAACAGGAACTACACATCCATGCGACCATGATTCCCATCCTCGATCAACACGGAAAGCCCTCCCATGTGGTCTGCCAATGGATTGATGATACCGCCCGTAAGGACGCGGAAAACGCGCTGCGCAAGAGCAATGAAATGATGCGCAACTCACAATCCGTGGCTCATATCTGCGCCTATTCAACCGATCTGAATATTCATGAGGTTGGGAAAAGTGCATGGATATGCTCGCCGGAATTTTATAAAATTTTTGGAATAGATGAAACCTATCCTCATACCATAGACGGCTGGGCAAACTTTATTCATCCCGACTTCCGTGATGAAGTCGTTGCCTACCATGAATCGGTTATAAAAGAACAAACCACCTTCAATCTTGAATATAAAATTATCCGGATCAACGATGGCGAAGAGCGCTGGGTTCATGGCACAGGAAAACTTGAATTTGATCCAAAAGGAATCCCCATCCGAATGCACGGGGCCATACAGGATATCACCCAACAACGGCAGGCTGCGGAAGAGCTGCGCCAGAGCGAGGCCTTCAAGGAAAAGATGGTCAGCCATATCGGCGATGTGATTACCGTGATTGATCGCGAGGGTATCAACCGGTTCAAAAGCCCGAATATCGAACGCTGGTTTGGATGGAAACCCGAAGAGGTGCTGGGACGGCCCGCCCTCGAAAATATACATCCCGACGACATCGAAAGGACAACGGCGGTACTGGAAAAACTACGGGATACCCCGGGAGCACTGGAGACCGTGGAATGCCGCTACCGCTGCAAGGACGGCCACTACAAATGGATCGGATTCGCCGGAAATAACCTGCTGGATGATCCGGACATCCGGGGCATCCTCGGAAACTACCGCGATATTTCGGAACGCAAAGAGGCCGAGCAGCAATTGATTGACCATAACAAAAAGCTGGAATGGTTTAACAAAGCCGCAGTTGGCCGTGAGTTGCGAATGGTTGAATTGAAAAAGGAGATCAACGCATTGTGCAAGCTGTTGGGCAAAGACATTCCTTACGGGCGGTTCAGTCCATGATGCCGATGAATCCGCGCAGGTACATAAGGTGGAGCAGGAGAGGCAAATGAACAGAGACAATGCGCTTTTACGGGATGGATGTTGATGGTGGACTGCGCATGATTGAATTAAAAAGAGAGATCAATGGCCTGTGCGAACAATTGGGCAGCGCTATCCCATATCCACAGTGCAAAAAATTAAAGAAAGCCGAGCCGTGTCCAGAAAACAGTTAAAGCAGAATAGCCTTTGAGCGGGGAAGTGGCATGCGTCATGCTCTCATGTGTGCGTGCTTAATTGGTTGAATGGTTCGGTTCGGCCATCGGAGAAAAACGCATACGAAATACACCGAGCGCAGTGACCCGCCGAAGCGGATGCAGCAACTCAAACACCGGGAACAATGAATTCAGAATGACCACACAGAAACTAGGATACGACTTTCAGGACGACGACACCTAAGACGATCAGGTATGAATAAGAACCTAACTTCAGAACAGCAAAACGAAGCACCGAAACAGGCTATCCCCGCTCTGCCGGCACAGCCCATACTCGATGCTCTCGCGGACCATATTGCCATCGTGGACGAAAGCGGCACCATATTGGCCGCCAACCGGGCATGGAATCAGTTTGGCATGGAAAATGGGCTTTCCGGCAACGCCGGAAGTGTGGGCTCCAATTATTTTTCCGCGTGCAAATCAGAAGAAGAAAATGCGCATGAATTTCCCCGAGGCTTGCAGGCGGTCTTGAGCGGAGAAACGGATCTGTTTGAAATGGAATATCCCTGCGATACGAAAAGCGAAAAGCTGTGGTTCCGGGCTCGCATTACCTGTTTACCAAACGGCTCCTCTCGATATGCCATGATTTCCCACATCAACATCACCGAAAGTCATGAAACAAAAACGGCATTGCAGGAGCGTACGCTAAAACTTGAGGAAATGGCCCGAGCAACAAACGAGGCGCGCCTTGCCGCGCTCAATATGATGGAAGACGCCATACTGGCCAAAGAGCGTTTGGCCGATACGGCCCGTTTTCCGGCAGAGAATGACAATCCGGTTTTCAGGATTTCAAAGGATGGAATCTTGCTTTATCGGAATGCGGCCTGCGAAAAAATGGAACCCTCCTTACAGGGAGCAATGGAAGCTGATCCGGTTCCGGAAGAATGGAATAAAATTTGCCAGGAAGCCCTCTCCAAAACGGAGCCGGTCGAAACCGAAATGCCCGTTGGCCGGAACTTCTATGCGGTGTCTCTGGTTCCTGTTGCAGAACGCGGATACCTCAATGTCTATGCCAAAGATATTACCCAACGTAAGCGCATGGCAGAGGCCATCGAAAAGCAGATTCTTGCGCTCACACAGCCGGTCGACACCAACCAACGTATCGATTTTGAAACCCTGTTCAACCAAGAGGAAATCCAGCGGATTCAGGATGAGTTTTCCGAAGCCACCGGTGTGGCCTCGATCATCACCCATCCGGATGGAACCCCGATCACCTCTCCCAGCAATTTTACGGAACTGTGTTTCGATATCATTCGCCAAACCGAAAAGGGGTGCGCCAACTGCATTAAATCCGATGCCGCAATCGGGCGTTACAACGATGAGGGGCCGATTATTCAGCAATGCCTCAGCTGCGGGCTGTGGGATGCCGGAGCCAGTATCGAGGTCGGTGGACAGCACATTGCTAACTGGCTGATCGGCCAGGTGCGCGATGGGTGCCAGACCGATGACGCCATGCGCACATACGCACAGGAAATCGGTGCTGATGAACATAAATTTATGGAGGCATTCCACCGTGTACCGGTCATGTCGTATGAACGTTTTCAAAAAGTTGCGGCAGCCCTCTATACACTGGCCAACCAGCTCTCATCATCGGCTTTTCAAAACATGCAGCAGGCCCGATTCATTGCCGAACAGAAAAAAGCCGAGCAATCCCTGCGCGAGATCAGCCGCATCCAAAGCCTGATCTTGGATAACAGCACATTGGGCATTGCGCTGGTTGAAGACCGTAAGCTGCTATGGGTCAATCCCCGCCTGTGCGAGATGCTCCTGTATTCTGAAGAGGAGCTAAGGGGTCATCCCACCCGCATCCTCTATGGGTCGGACAAGCAATTTCAGGAGATTGGGAAAACCGCTTACCGGGAACTGGGCCAAGGGAAACGGTATGACCACACGATGGAGTTCCAACGCAAGGATGGGTCGCGATTCTGGTGCCGACTGATCGGAAGTGCACTTGATCCATCGAACCCAACCGAAGCGGGTTCTTTGTGGATGCTCGAAGACATTTCGGAAATAAGAGAAACGCAAAATCAGCTCCAGCTGCTTTCCACCGCCATTGAACAATCCCCCGAAACCATCGTGGTGACGAATGAAAAAGGCATTATTCAATATGCAAATCCGGCCTTCGAACGCGTGACCGGATACCGGCTCGACGAAGCCATCAACCAAACACCTTCAATTCTGAATAGCGGTATGCATCCGCCTGAATTTTATCAGGATATTTGGGACACCATTTCATCCGGACAGACCTGGAATGGCCAAATAGTCAACAAGAACAAACAGGGCTCCACCTATACCGAAGAGGCTAGCATTGCACCCGTGAAAGATGAGGCTGGCAATATTGTCAACTATGTCGCGGTCAAACGCGATATTACAGATGAACTGGTCCGGGAAGTGGAACTTCAGCAGGCCCAAAAAATGGAAGCGATCGGCCAGCTGGCCGGTGGTGTAGCGCACGATTTCAATAATATCCTGCAGGGCATTCAAGGCTTCAGCGAATTGCTCCAACTGACGTTGCCGAAAGATACAATTGAATATAAAAACGCAGGCGAAATTCATAAAGCCTCAACGCGCGCGGCCGATCTAACCCGGCAGCTGCTGACCTTCAGCCGAAAAGAAGCCCGCCAAACCGAAGAGCTGGACCTGAACACCTCCGTCTATAATGCGGAGGCTTTGCTGAGCGTGCTTTTAGGCGAATCCCATGAACTGGTCTTGCAGCTCGACGATGATCCTATCCTCATCGAGGGCGATGAGGGCCAGCTCTCTCAGGTGATTATGAACCTTGCCGTTAACGCGCGCGATGCGATGAGCGAAGGCGGCCGTTTGACCATTTCGACCCACCGCACCCTATTCAGTCAGCAGGATGCCATCTATATCCCCCATGCAAGACCGGGCGCTTTCGCCTGTCTCGCGATCACCGACACCGGTTCCGGAATAGATGCGGATATTTTAAAACAAATCTTTGATCCGTTCTTCACCACAAAAGATGTCGGATGCGGAACCGGCCTGGGCCTTTCCGTTATTTACGGAATCATTAAACAGTGCGAAGGCTGGATTCATGTGTATAGCGAACCGGGCTTGGGCTCTACGTTTAAAATCTACCTACCTCTGGTTTCCGATCAAGAAACATCCGAAAGTGATGAACCCCCCTTGTCCATCCCCCTATCCAAAATGCGTATTCTATTTGTCGAAAATGCGCTGGAGGCCACCCATGGCGCCGTGGATATACTCTCCGAAGTCGGATGCAATATTATGGCCGCTAAAACAGCCGAAGAAGGCTTGGCCCTATTCGAACAAATGAATGGCCAATTCGATGTGCTCATGAGCGACATGGTCTTACCGGACATGAGCGGAAGCCAGCTGGCGGGGACCGTCAGAAAAAGGGATCCATCCATTCATGTTGTACTATTCAGTGGCTTCAACGACTACGCGGAACGTTGGCCGCATCTTCTTGAAACAGATTACACTCTTGAGAATAAGCCCTTTACGGAAAAGCAACTCATCGCTACTATCAAAAGTGTTAGTAAACAATAATTTTTTTTAAACGGTGCTCTTTTTATGACAACGATCTTACTGATTGATGACGACCCCACGGTTCAGGCTGTCTTTTCACAATTTTTAACGGGTCAAGGGTACACGGTTATTCAGGCCGAAAATGGTAAAATCGGGATGAGATTACTCGAGGAACAGAAACCGGACCTGATTATTACCGATATTCTTATGCCGGAAATGGATGGCCTGGAAATCCTGTTAAGCATAAAGAACACCCATGCTGATGTTCCGGTCATCGCAATTTCCGGTGGGATGCGAAATGTGCCGCTGAACTTCCTCAATCAGGCAAAAATGTTCGGTGCCCGATACGTTTTTCATAAACCGGTTCCGCTGGATGTCCTGAACAATGCGGTAAAACTTATACTTGAAGAAGGGTGATTCATGAGCATGCTGACTAAAATTCAAGAATCTCAGGATCTTATTCTGGGAAAGCTCTTTGAATGCGAAAGTAAAATAGGTTCGCTCTACGCTGCATACGGCTCGCTTTATCCGGATCAGATAGATTTCTGGTCTCACCTTTCACAAGAAGAACAGAAGCATGCCGGTCTTCTTCAGGATGTAAGAGAAGATCTGAAGAAAGGCGAGCTGTTACGAGGGCTTGATCATTTCAGCCCTTCCGATGTCCAAAAGCTGATTGATTTTATTCAGGAAAAAATCACCGAGGCTGAAGAACGTCCCCCTTCCCAGAAACAGGCCATCAGCATCGCACTTTCCATAGAATCATCGATTATCGACACGCGGTTCTTCGAATTTGCAAAATCCAACGGATCGTCCTTTCAAAAAGCAGCAGCACAGCTGGCGAATGAAACACAGGAACACATCAGAATGGTTCAGAAGGCGCGCTTGGCGTTGAAATAATTCCGTCTTAAGTCACGGTTGTTCAGAAAAATCGGTGTTTAGGAAGAGGTCTTCCACTTGATCGCGCGCCCACTGATTTTTGCGTAGAAATTTAAGGCTCGATTTAATACTCGGCTCCCAATTGAAACATCGGACATCGATGAGGCGTCCGAGTTCGTCCCAGCCATAGTGGTCGACCAATTGATTTAGCAGCTTCTCCAGCGTGATGCCGTGCAGGGGATTATTGGGTTGTTCATTCATGGATTTCACCATGCCCATTTCCCATTGAAACCGCCAGACAAACCGTTAGGATACGCACTCTTTTAACAAGGTCGCCAGAATGACGGGGAACCATACCGCCGGCATCTTGCCGGCCTCGCAGTAAAGGCAGGATTTAATCATGGCATGGACAGGTAAAATTGTAGGCGGCGTTCTCGGCACACTGGTGGGCGGCCCGCTGCTCGGAGGAACCATCGGCGCTCTGGTCGGTCATCAGTTCGATCGCGGAACCAACAAAGTAAAACAGATTTCGCAGACCTTCCAGGTCGCCTTCTTCGGCTGCCTGGCAAAAATGGCGCGCGCCGATGGTAAAATCACGCAGGATGAAATTGATGCGGTGGAAGCCATCATGGCCCGATTTCGCTATACCGGCGAAACGCGTAACCAGGCCATCGAAATTTTCCGGCGTGCGAAAGATGATCCGCATACCGCCGCCGACTACATCAATCAGCTCGCCGGCGTTATTCAGTTTAATCCACAGATTGCCATGACGTTTATCGGTGCGTTGCACGCCGTCGCCGCGGCCGATGGGTCGATTCATGCCAACGAGCGCGAAATTCTACTGCAGGCCGAACGCGCCTTTCGCCTGCGCCCCGGCACCATCGATGCCCTGCTGAACGGCGGCTTCGGCGGCGGGGCCGCTTCTCCGGCCCGTCAGGCGAATGCCCTGAGCAATGCCTATAAAGTGCTCGATGTCTCGCCCGATGCAACCGACGTAGAAATCAAAAAAATCTACCGTCAGAAATGCATGGAATTTCATCCCGATAAACTGGCCTCTAAAGGCCTGCCGGAAGAATTTATGACGTATGCCCATGATCAGCTTGCGAAGGTGAACGATGCCTACGATCTGATTAAAAAAGAGCGCGGACTTTAATCGGTAGGGCGCGATCGCCGAGCGCGCCTAGGTCAGCCCGGCGGTCTGACCCTACCCAAAATGATCTTTTCTTTTCCTGAGTGCCGCAAATTCATCGGCGGATTGAACCTGTAAAAACGGATTGGATTTTTTCTCTTTTTCCAAGGGTTGGAAAACCGCGGCGAGGGGTTCGGATTTGTATAATTCGAGCAGTTTCTTCATCGCTTCATTTTCTGGATTTACCGATAAAGCAAAGGCGGCGTTGTCTTCGAGATAATCGTGCCCACCGAATACGATCGTTTCATCCGGCAGCTGTTTAATTTTTTCCAGGGATTGGAAAAACTGCTCCGCCGTTCCGCCCATCAGCCGGCCGACGGCTCCGCCGATGATGGTGTCGCCGACAAAGACAATTTTAAGCATGGGGAAATAGTAGGCCTTACACAGCGGAAGATGTCCTGAAACATCGAAGGATCGGCAGGTAGTTCCAAGGATTGGAAACTCGCGGCTTTCCACCGCAGGGCTGATCGATTGCACACCCAGCCGATCCTGCACTTCCCGGCATCCGCCCACATGATCACCATGATTATGGGTAATCAGAATATCGGTCAGCTGAAGGTTTTCTTTTTCCAATGCCTGGAAAATCGGCGCCGCCTCCCCGCAGTCGATCAAAATGGCCTGACCTTTTTTGCAGAGCAGATAGTTGAAAGTTCCATAGGTGCTCTGGAGCACCTGCACCACAAGGAGCTCATATTCCCCAAATCTATAGCGCGCACGAATCATGCAAAGAATTGAACCACGAAGGCACGAAGGACACGAAGAAAAATACAAAGGATCTTGGAGCTCTGCGTGCCTTTGTGGTTAGCCATAAAAAACGGCAAGCCAGATGGTTTTTTCGGTTTTGGATGTTGAAGCCACACGGTGCTTTTGGTGGGCCGGGATGAGGACCTGGTCTCCGGGATTCATTTCAATGGTATGATCTTCGAATTCGAGAACGGCAGATCCCGAAACCAACAGCACCCATTCGTTCTGTTCCTGATCATACCAGAAGTCTTCCTGCGAGGCGTGGCCCTCGGACACAATCCGCTCGATCCGAACATGGGAACTCTCAGCCAAAACCTCAGTCAGCTCTTCTGCCAGATGTTCCGGTATGTTTTCGAACAGATTCACTCTTCACCTAATAAAATACGGAGGACGGTGTTGGCCTGCATGTGGGCGGCGATGCCGACGCGGGGCGCCATGAGGCCGCAGCCCGGGGCGGCACCGGTTTCGAGGTCGCCAATGATGTATAGGCGGTCGCCCATTTTGCGCACCCCCATGGTTTCGCTGGATCCATAGCCGGCTAGTCCGGAGGCGGCGACGAGCGGCGCAGTTTTAAAGTGCTGCATGAGCATGGCTTTCTGATCGGCGCGGTCGAAGGCCTCGACCATGACGTCGACGGAGCCGAACAGCTCCGGAATATTTTCGGGCGTCACTTTTATGGTGTGGGCTTCGTAGGTGACGTAAGGATTAATGCGCCTGAGATTTTCCTCCAGGGCTTCGGCTTTGGTCTGACCCAGCTGATCGATAAAATATTGCTGGCGGTTTAAGTTGCTGGGCTCAACCACATCGAAATCGGCGAGAATCAGTTTTCCCACACCGATCCGCGCGAGCGCCACCGCAATGGCGGATCCAAGACCCCCGAGGCCGGCAATGCCGACGGTGGCCCCTTTTATTTTTTCATGTACGCCGGGTGTATGGCGCGAAACCATGAGGGCTTCGAGCTCTTCGGGGGGCGGTACTTCTCCGCGTTTGATGAGGTTTATGGTATCGCCCTCTTTGATCGGCAGGTCATCGGCCACCGCGGCACCGTTATAAATGATGACATCGGCATCGGGCTTTTGAGCCCTCTTCAATTCCAGAAGGGTTGTTCCCTCTTCCACTGTGAGCTTCCGTTCGTTCAGGAGTATATTCATGCCTATTTGTCTAATAATTTATCCTTTCGCCGTCGATGGTTTTATGGCCCAGTTTACACTTATGATTATAAAACGATGGATTCTCACGGTTGCTCTTCTCATCAGTGCTGGCTCTACCTTCGCGGCTGAAGGTGATTGGGGCTATGCCCAAAATCTCTATTTGAAACTCAACCTGTCGGAAAAATGGTCATTTCTGCACCGCTCCCAGTTTGCGCTGCGGGACGACATGAGCGATCTGTTTTTTGGATTTGCCGATGCAGGCCTCGGCTATACATTTCATCCCGCATGGCGCATCGATGGGGTGTATCGACGGGCTTGGATTGAGCCGGGCGATACTTGGCTGATTGAAGATCGGCCGCTGGTCAACCTGACGTGGTTTGGAAAAATCAATGAGGCGAGGCTGATGAATCGAAGTCGGGTGGAATTTCGCCTGTATCGCTGGGATCGAGAGGATGATATCCGGTTCAGGAATGAAAGCCGCGCTGAACTGCCGTGGGGACTCTGGGGAATAAAGCCCTATTTTGAGGAGGAATTTTTCTGGGGATATAATCGCGGAGACTTTGAAATGAACTGGCTCACCGGCGGGCTGGCCTATAAAGCGGGGAAACACGTGAAACTGAAGCTGGGCTATCGGTGGATTCTGATCCGGAATTTTCAGGATGAGTGGGAAAATCGCAACCAATTGGTAAGCGGAATCAACCTCTATTTTTAGGCTAATCGATAGATTTTTATCTTTTAGCTTTGCGTCGTTTATATACTATGCGCCGCTCATGTGGGGGTTTTCATGCTGGGTAGGACAAAAAATTTCTTAAGGACGACGATTCTCGGTGGCGTCATTGTGATCCTGCCGACGATGATCCTTATTTTTGCGCTGCGCTGGCTTTTCGGCATGGTGAGCAGCGGAATTAAACCGTTAACGGATCTGGTGATTGATAACATTGATCTCCCGAATCGCTATAATGAAGCCATCGCCACGGCCTTGGTCATCAGCGTCATTATTCTGGGCTGCTTTTTTCTCGGCCTGTTTGTGCGTACCCGTCTGGGCCAATGGATTTACTCTGGCCTGGAAAACAGCATATTGAGCAAAGCGCCCGGCTATAAGATCGTGAAGGAAACGGTCAATCATTTTGTCGGTAATAAGGAATCGCCCTTTGCTTCCGTGGCGCTGGTGCAGCTCTACGAAAACGACACCAAGGTGACCGCTTTTATCACCGACCGGCATGACGATGGCACCGTTACGGTGTTTGTTCCAACGGGTCCGAACCCGACCTCCGGCTTCATCTATCACATTAATAAAAAATTCGTGCATCCCGTCGCCGTCACGGTGGAGGATGCGATGCGTTCCGTAATCTCGTGTGGGGCGGGATCGGAGAAACTAATCCAGGGACTGAAAGAAAATGATCAAAAAAAATATACTGCTGCTTCTTGCGGCGACATCAGCACTCATCCTTCCGACCGCTCAAGCCAGTGATTGGGGAGGCATCCACGACTTTATTCTGAAATATACCCTCAATGAAAAGTGGGCCATCTATAACCGTTACGAATCCATCTCGCGCGACGACTTTTCCGATACGTATTTCGGTCTGGCCGATTTGGGGCTCGCCTATAAGTTTGATGCGCACTGGACCGGCAGCGCCTACTATCGCCAGTGCTGGCTGCAAAGCGCATCAACCGGTGACTGGGGCACGGAACATCGTCCGTTGCTTGAGCTGAACTATGGCGCCAAGTTCAGCGATATCGCCTTCTCCAACCGTAGCCGCCTCGAGTTCCGCATCTATGAAGGGGATAAGGAAGACGACATGCGTTATCGCAACCGTACCCGGCTCGACATGCCCTGGGACATTGTTGGAATTAAACCCTACCTTGAAGAAGAGCTGTTCTTTACCGACAACTCTGATGGATTCCTCGACCAGAACTGGCTGACGGCGGGCGTCTATTATAAATGGAGCCATGCTAAACTGCGGCTCGGCTATCGGTGGCAGACAAAAAATAATGGTACCGGAAGCTGGAAAAGTAAGAACCTGCTGGCCACCAACCTGATGTTCTTTTTCTAGAAAAAGTTCCATTTTCCAAGGTTTGGAAAAACGAAAAGCGTTCCCTGCGGTGAACGCTTTTCTTGTTTGTGCGTCAAAACGTGCATGAAAAGACTGGCACCAGATAAAGTGATGAAGCGCGTGATTACGTACGAAAGTCTGGCCTTCAGTGGGCTCATTGCCATCGCGTGGCTCAATGAATATTTCCATTTCCCCAGTATGATCTCGGGCGCTCCGCGCAAAGTGTTTGAGTGGCAGGAAGCGATGATGGAGACCGCGTTCATTATTCTCGCCGCAACCTTCGTCATCTCCGTGACGCATCGTCTGCTGCGCCGACTGGACCAACTCGAAGGCATCTTGCCGATCTGTTCCTCCTGCAAAAATATCAAGGATGAGCAAGGCCACTGGCATCAAGTCGAGGACTATGTTCACCATCATTCCAAAGCCGACTTCAGCCATGGGCTCTGTCCGGAATGCGCCAAAGCCTATGCCAAAGAAGCGGGCCTTGCGGTCGATACGCAGCCGGCTCTGCATGGCTGATTCCAATCATTGGAAAGATTTGTAACAGACGAACCCTGAGTATTCTCCCACTCTTCCCTCATGAAATAAGCGTTGACACCGATTGGTGTACTATATTACATAGTACACCATGCTTCCATTTAAGGTACAGTTTACACAGGGGCGGCCGGTTTATGAACAGGTTCTGTTCGCGGCCAAAAAAGCGATTGTTTCCGGCCAGCTGAAACCGGGCGATCCTTTTCCCTCGGTCCGGGTGCTGAGCCAGGAACTCCGGATCAACCCCAATACGGCACAGAAGGTTTCGGCCCGATTGCGCGAAGAAGGGTTGATTGAAGTTCAGTCCGGTCTCGGATCGATCATCAGCGCCAATGCAAGGGCATTGAAGTCGCAGAAAAAGGAGCTGCTGGAACGGGAATTGGAATGGCTCGTGGTGGAAGCAAAGAAGCTCAAGCTTTCCGAAAAAGATTTATTAACGGCCATAAAGAGCCATTGGAAAAATCTTTCATAATTAAGGGGATTGGACATGGGGAATGTAATCCAGACTGAAAAGCTGGTTAAAACGTACAAAGGGAAGCCAGCGGTCGATCAACTCGATTTAGCCGTACCCGAGGGCAGCATTTATGCCTATCTGGGGCCCAACGGGGCCGGAAAAACCACAACCATTAAACTTTTGATGAACATGATTTTTCCAACGTCTGGAAACGCGCAAGTACTCGGCGTGCCCACCAGTCGGATCGGCATGGAGCAGTTTCAGCAGATGGGCTACGTTTCGGAAAACCAGAAAGTGCCCGGTTGGATGACGGTTCCACAGCTTATCAACTACTGCAAGCCCATGTACCCCACCTGGGATGATGAATTCTGCAAGCGCCTGCTTGCACAGTTCGATCTGCCGAATGACGTGAAGATCAAAAGTATGTCGCGCGGCATGAAAGTGAAGGCCATGCTACTCTCCTCGCTGGCCTACCGTCCGAAGCTGTTGGTGCTCGACGAACCGTTCAGCGGACTCGACCCGTTGGTTCGGGACGAGTTTATACGCGGCATACTCGAGTTGACTGAATCTGAAGGATGGTCGATTTTTGTTTCCTCCCACGACATTGATGAAGTTGAACGTCTGGCCGACTGGGTCGGTTTTATTGATAAAGGAAAACTCCAGGTATCGGAAAACAAAGAGTCGCTCCAGAACCGTTTTCGCCAGATGGAGCTGGTGCTTCCGGAAGGCTTTACGCCTCCGACTTTACTACCGAAGGAATGGATTAATCCGGAAAAATCCGGACATACGTTCCGGTTCACCGAAATGGATTATGGCAAACAAACCCCCGAACGCATGACCTCTGTTTTCCCGACCGATCTTCAAGCCGAAGAACAGGCTTTATCCTTACGGGAAATCTATTTGGCGCTGGCGCGTCACTTCAAGGGAGGTGCACAATGAACATGATCCAACATATCCTGAAAAAAGATATGCGCCGCCTACGCCTATTTCTCATGTTCTGGCTTGGCATTGTGGTATTTGTGGCCATCCTGAGCGGATTCAAGGCCACGACCAATGACGACGATTTTGCCCGGCAGCAGGTCATCCAGATTGTCTACGGCCTGGCCTATGTTGCCCAGTTCCTGATGCTCGCGTTAATTCTTCCACTTTTGATGCACAGTGAGCCGCTGACCGGTTCCACGGCCTTCTGGCTCACGCGGCCGATTCGTAAGATTGATGTCATGAAAAGTAAGCTGGTATTTATTGGCATCTTCCTGATTGCGCTTCCCCTCTTCACCGACTTGATGCTCTACATCGTGAGCGGTGTACCCTTCGGCATGATCCTGCTTTCTATTCCTGAACATCTGCTCAGCTATGCGGCCATGATCCTTCCTCTGATGGCGGCTGCAGTCGTCACCCGGAACTTCGGCTACTATGCCCTCGTTTTTGTTATACAGCTCGCGGTCGCCGTGGTGCTGTCCATTATTGCGTGGTCGGTAAAAATGATGGCGATGTTCGATGGTGAACCCGACCCGATCATTCTTCAGGATTCGCGGGCGCTGCTTACCACCATTGCAACGATCATTCTCTGCGGAATCATTGTTTTCAACCAATATAAAACCCGTAAGACCATCCGTTCCTACATTATCATGGGAGCTTACATTATCACCACGTTCTGGCTAGGGACATACAGCCCATTCCGGATTTTCGCGGAACCCGGCAATATTTTATCAGAAGATAAACTGGCGTTGATTTCCGCTCAGATTGATCCCAACGACTCCCTGCACACCTCAGACTCCTTCAACAAGCGTTCCGGCGAAACGCCCATGAAAGAAATCCTCGGATCCTACCTCTTTGAAGGGTTGCCCGCCAACAGTTTCGCCCTGCCTACGCGCATCTATGCGACGTATGAAAAAGATGGGTTTTCCATCTCTTCCCATGACTATAACAGCACCTACGGACAACGAGAAATACCGGTAGATATCGACGCCCTTGAAACTGCCGTAAAACCGCTGAAACTCATCCGCGATCACAACTACTATGGCAACTCATTCAATTTACTAAAACTCAACGCCGAGGACTATCGCAAATACCTTGATGAGCCGGGGCGATATTCTGCAGACGTAGAGTTTGATATCTATACCTATAAAGCACTCGCCGGTATTCCGCTTAAGGTCGGCGCAAAACTCGAAAACGTTGGCAGCACCTTCACCGTCAACTCCGTACGACGGGAAACCGGGGGATGCACCATCATGCTCAAGGAACAGCACTTCGAAACCATTGCCACGAAACAGCGAACGCCGGATCTAGGCCGGGAATTTATTTATCTTCTCGTCAACCGGGAGCGGGAGCAGGCCTTCCAGCAAAAGCGCGACTTTAACATGAACTTTTCCATCAATGGCGGAACAAGCCAAACCCTCAACGCCGAGCAGAAAGCCATCCGCTTCACTTCGGATGAAACCTCACTACTGAATCCCATTGACGATGACTGGCTGGACGGCGCTGAGCTACTGGTGATTCAGGTTACCTGGGTTGGAAAATCCGAGGTTGAAGTCATTCAGCACGACTTCACATTCGGCAACAGCGGTTTATCCATGAATATCAATCCGGTGGATGAAAAAGCAGCCAAGGTCATACTTTCCCAGATTACCTTACCCGAAAAACCCACCCGTCAGGAGGCTAAGGAATACATCCTGAAGATCTATGAAGCATCCCGAGCGGTTAAGGATAAGAAAGAGGCCGATCCGCAAATCGCGATGCTGACCAAAGTCGGCAATGAATATCTGGACCTGCTGATCAACACTGCACACTACAATGAATATTATGCTGCACGGGCTATTGAATCGCTCGTCTCCGAAATCAGCGACAAAGAACTGATCATTAACGGGCTCGAGAAACACCCTTATCTTTGTTCGGTTATCGTCAAGTTCGGATGGGAGCAAGATGTGCGCGATCGCCTCCTCAAGGAACTCCAGAGCAATGATAACCTCGACCCTTCGTGGGTCCAGGCCGTCGCCAATCTCGAAGATCCCGAAACCTACCCCTTACTCATCGCGTACTTTAAAAATGGTAGCGATCCGGATGAAACCTACGAAATCATCAAGAACCTTCCGGGCATCGAACTGGATGAACCGATTTCCAATGCCTGGAAAAAAGCGAAAGAAGGCAAGCGTCACGACTACGGAGCCATGCTTCCCGTGGCGCTGGACTGGGGCATTAAAGATGCGCTTGAATTTTACGCCCTCAAACCAGACCTCTGCGACTGCTATAAAGACAAGGTTTCTGATGCGGCCAGTCAAGCTACCGGACAAACCGGAACGCCAGAGGAAAATCAGAAATGGATTAAGAAGCACATCGACGAACTCGTATTCGACCCACTTACCCGACAGTTTGTTATTCAGAAAATGTAATCTCCGCTGGCGTAAAATTCATTCATCTTCTGCGGCCATCAGGCAAACAATCCCTGCATGAGGTCGGAGCCCATCTCGTCGACGGATTTCATCTGCTTGGTCGATTCAAGCAGATCGGTGAGCGAGAGCAGCTCTTCGAGCAGGATCATGCGCGCGACGTGCTGGTTATGTTTGGGCACGTTAATGGTGATTCTATTCACCCCTTCAATGAGCGTGAAGGCGATATCATCTTTAAGCACACGGTAGGTCGGCTCGTCGGTATGCAGATGGTGCACAAAAAATTCTTCCCGTTGAAGGGCGCGGACAAAGCGATTCACCAGAAACTCCGTAATGTCGCGAGATGGAAATTCGAGTTCAATGATCTCGATATCCTCATCGCCCGAGGCCATCTCTTTTCGCAGTCCGGACCCGCCTTCGAACGATTTCACCAGCAGCGGGGGCGCCATCATAGTCGTGATCACCGTCATCATAATCGCCACGCCGAAAATACCTTGGTCAATTACTCCGCCGGCCAGACCGATTCCGGCAACAATCAAAGCCACTTCGCCGCGCGGCAACATGCCGAGACCGATACGAAGGGAGCCGCGGAGGTTAAACCGGGTTAACAGGGCCGGCAGGCCGCAGCCCACGACTTTCGAAAAGATTGCAAAGATGGAATAGACGGAGCCGAACAACAGAACCGGCTTCATGGCGGTAAAGTCGACCATCATCCCCATCACACAGAAAAAGATCGGAACGAGAATATTGTATACGCCTTCAAGGTGATGCTCGATCTCGTTGGCCAGATCCGTACGGGAAAGCGCGAGACCCATAATATAGGCCCCGATGATCATCGCGAGCCCGGCCATTTCCGCCAGCCCGGCCAGCAGCAACGCCAGCCCGAAACAGATGGCGACGATCATTTCTTTGGATTTAAACCGTTTAATCAGCGCCGTAATTTTACGACTGAAGGCCAGGCCAAGACCCGTTACCACCACAAAGAACCCAACCGCTTTCAGAGCAATCAGTCCGATCTCCCCCCATGCAACATGTCCGCCGTTGGAGCTCGCCTTGGCCATGCCCATCACAATGGCCAGTGTGATAATACCGAAGACATCGTCGAAGACCGCGCCGGCCAGAATCGTAACGCCTTCCGGCGACGCCATCTTTCGCTTTTCCGCCAGAATACGAGCTGTTATGCCCACCGAGGTGGCCACAGAAATAACCCCGAGAAACAAAGCCGCCGGTTGCATGAAACTGTCGATGCCGTTGTTCGGCCACATCACCGCCACCAGATCACCAATGACGAAAGCCGCTATCAGCCCCCCGAGACCCACAATGGAACCCACGACGGAATAACGTAAAAAGGCTGCAATATCAGTTTCAAGTCCGGCAAGAAACAGGAGAATGATGGAGGCGAGCGTGGCAATGCCGTAGAGCTCGGCCGATGCAGCAAATCCATGGTTTTCAACAAAGAGCGTTCCAAGGACCGGAAGGTTGATCATCCCGCCCAAGGCGTAGGGCCCAATGAGCATCCCCGAGGTCAGCTCGCCCAGTACGGAAGGCATATTCAGATATTTCTGCGCGAGAAAACCACCAATCTTTGCACATACAATAATCACCGCCAACTGAATGATGAGGTACATCATCATATGCGTGATACCATGCTCGGCCTCCGCAACAAAATGTTCTTCCAGTTCGGTGGTCGTTTCGTGGTGAACGACCTGCTCGGTCTGTCCGTGCGCCTCGTCAATTGACGCGACGGTTTCCTGCGATTCTACAGCATGAATTTTCTGCTGATGAGTTGGGCCGTCAGCTGCGTTAACCGCTCCAATCATTAAAGTTCCTAGGAGAAAAGCGGTTAGGAGATATTTGCGCATGTACTTATTTTCCTGTGAGAAGTTCGTACATCTCGCCGTGCGTCTTTGCCTCGAGTAACTTTTCTCGTTCTTCGGGCTGGCTGATGGCACGGCTGACTTCTGCCAGAAACTGGATATGCGGGCCCGTGCGTTTTTCCGGAGACAACGTCATAATAAAAATCCGGGAGGGTGAGCCGTCCATCGAGTCAAAGTCTACCCCCCCTTTATGCAACCCGACCGCAGCAACGAGTTCTTCAACCGCCTCAGTCTTGCCATGCGGTATGGCGATGCCATTCTGCATACCGGTCGACATCTTGGCTTCGCGCTCGAGCACAGCCGATAATACCGCATCGCGGGATTTAACTTTTCCTGCGGCAACCAGACGATCGACCATCTCTTCGATGACCCCTAGTTTAGTATCGGCCTTTAGGTCGACCCAAACGGTTTCCGGTGATAGCACTTTTTTCAGATTCATGGATGCCGACTTTCTGGTTGGCAAAATTAAACGTGTGATTTTGGTCAGATTCTACATGAGGTCAACAGTTTTTTCTTCTTACAAAAATAGGATCAAAACAGTCCCTATTCCTATCCCTTAAAATTCCAATGCTTGGAAGGCTCGGGATCGATTAGAGATCATGCCTTGCAGTCGCTCATTGTTTTTCTGTTCGGGCGTGATGACTTTTTCTGATGGTGAAGGAGCGCTTCACCCCTGCAAATATTGGTTTTTCTGTATTTTCCTATTGCGAACCGGCACCGAATAGCCTACTACTCTCTAGCACTGGGTTGATACGGAGTCGACCCGTACGTTGTTGGACCAATAACCAGGAAAGTATGAGGAGATCATATAATGGGAAAACCTATGACCAAATCGCAAATCATCGCCGCTGTTGCTGAAAAAGCAGACATTTCTAAAGCTCAGGCTAAAGACGCTCTTGAAGGACTTGCCGAACTCGCTTACGAAGGTGCCGCTGACGGCTTCACCATCCCTGGTATCGGCAAGCTCGTAAAAGTGGATCGCGCTGCACGTCAGGGCCGCAATCCGGCTACCGGCGAAACCATTCAGATTCCGGCGAAGACCGTTCTGAAATTCCGCATCGCGAAGGCGGCTAAAGACGCCGTACTGTAATCAACGCTTTGTTTGAATGTGCCGTCCCGTTCTGCGGGACGGTTCTTTTTTGCCTATGAAAACCACAACATTTATTCTCGCGCTCATCGCCACGACCGGTTCTCTCACATTGACCGGATGTGCAACGAATGATGAATATCAGGATGAGCAGGAATACTCCAATATGCCGTGGAACACGCCCCAGTCATGGGAAGGTTCCCGATCCGTGCCCGGCCTCGGCGGCGGTGGCAGCGGATACTAATCGATTTCAAAAGCTTGCTTTAAACGCAGGCTTTTTTCTTATGAAAACCATGCGACTGATCATTCTGTTTGCAACGATTCCGCTGCTCTTCGGTTGCCCAACCCGCAATCTCCCCGAAGAGGATTCTGGTTATTCCGACCTTTCCACCGTCCAACCAGCTGAGTGGGAATACCGGAAAAATCTTCCCGGCCAGTTCTAAGTCAAATTACAGCAGGTGCTTTAATTCTCTGACCTTGCTTTTAGCCTCTTCCTGCGTTTCAAAAGGCTCAGCATAATCGGTCAGAATCACCACCATTTTATCCAAACGCACTTCTAGCACCCCCGGACCAGCGGCATAATAGTGAGTTGCATCTTCTCCGCGCACCTTCAACACGCCCGGCTGCAGAGCGGCAATCATCGGCGCATGGTTGGTCATCACGCCGATTGAACCTTCAGCCCCCGTTGCGACAACCGATTCAACATCGCCGTCCCAGTTGTTGCCCTCAGGCGTGGTAATGTGCAGGTGGAAAACGGCCATGACTTAGAGCCCCTTGGCTTGTTCGAGAACGTGATCGATACCGGCGGCCATATAGAAGGCCATTTCCGGAACATCATCGTGCTTACCTTCCAGCACTTCTTTAAAGGAGCGGATGGTATCCTCCAGCGGGACATATACTCCCGGGATGCCACAAAACTGAGTAGCCACATCGAACGGCTGCGACAGGAACTTCTGCACTTTACGCGCACGATTCACCACCAGACGGTCTTCTTCAGAGAGCTCATCCATACCAAGAATCGCAATGATGTCCTGCAGGTTTTTATATTTCTGAAGAATTTCCTGCACTCCGCGGGCGACGTTGTAATGCTCTTCGCCGACAATATTCGGATGCAGAATGCTCGATGTGGAGGTCAGCGGATCCACGGCGGGATAGATTCCGAGCTCGGAAATCGGGCGCGAAAGTTCCGTGGTGGCATCAAGGTGGGCAAAGGTGGTGGCCGGTGCCGGATCGGTATAGTCGTCGGCCGGAACATACACCGCCTGAATCGACGTGATGGATCCGCTCTTTGTTGACGTGATGCGTTCCTGCAGAGCACCCATATCGGTTCCGAGGGTCGGCTGATAGCCCACGGCCGAAGGAATGCGGCCCAGCAGCGCGGACACTTCTGAACCAGCCTGGGTGAATCGGAAAATATTATCCACAAACAGCAGCACGTCCTGATTCATGTCGTCACGAAAGTGCTCGGCCATCGTCAGGGCGGAAAGGGCAACACGGGCACGCGCGCCGGGCGGTTCATTCATCTGACCGTAAATCATGGCGGTTTTATCCATAACCCCAGCTTCGCCCATCTCGCGGAAAAGTGCGGTTCCTTCTCGGGTACGTTCGCCCACCCCGGCAAATACGGAATATCCGCCATGTCCTTTTGCAATATTGTTAATCAGCTCCTGAATCAAAACGGTTTTACCGACTCCGGCACCGCCGAAGAGACCGACCTTTCCACCTTTTTTGTAGGGAGCCAGCAGATCGATCACCTTAATGCCGGTGACGAGCATATTGTCACTCGTGTCCTGCTGATCAAAGGCCGGCGCTTCGCGATGAATGACCGAAGTGGTTTTGGTTTCAATCGGGCCCTGCTGGTCGATCGGTTCGCCGAGCAGGTTCATCACACGGCCCAGCGTTTCAGGCCCAACGGGAACCCGAATCATATCGCCCGTATCCCGCACCGCCGCACCGCGGACCAGGCCATCGGTCGTATCCATGGCAATGCAACGCACGACGTTATCGCCCAGATGCTGCGCCACCTCGAGGGTCAGGTTGTCCGGCACGTCACTGATGGTCGGATTGGAAAGCTTGAGGGCCGACAGGATATTCGGGAGATGCCCTTCAGGAAATTTTACATCGATGACCGCCCCCAGAATCTGGGAAATTTTACCGGTTGCGGTTTCAGTTGCTGTACTCATGGATCTACTCCTGGTTCTCTACGTCTTAAATTTTTTTCCCGGAATAAAGCTAAAGGGCTTCGGCTCCGGATATAATTTCAATCAGTTCGGTGGTAATCGCCGCCTGCCGCGCGCGGTTGCGCAGCAGAGTATATTCATCAATCATCTTGCTCGCGTTGGTGGTGGCATTGTCCATCGCCGTCATCCGGGCCCCGTGTTCGCCCGCTGCATTTTCGAGCAGGGCATAAAACAGTTTAAAGACGACCAACATCGGAACCAAGGTGGTCAACAGCTCCGGCAGCGCGGGTTCGGAAATAAAATCATCTTCTTTAATCGTTTCCACCGCATCATGGTCTTCCAGCGTGTCCATCGGAAGCGGCAGCAATTGGTCAATCCGGGGCGTCTGCGAAAGCGGACTGACAAAATGATTGTAGACCATATGCACTTCATCAAACTGCCCGGAGATGAACGCCTCAATCATTTCCTCGGAGATTTCGGCGGCATCGCGCGAATGCGGTTTCGCTGTAACGTCCTCATAATTTTTGAACAGCTCGGCCCGCTCGGAAAAATAGAGATATCCGCGCCGCCCGCAGAACGCCATGCTGACGCCTTTTCCATCTG
>JGI12210J13797_10316608_pt1 | contig 29902 bp, 24 predicted proteins | sample ElkSlonscriptome_3_FD_13797 | JGI IMG/M metagenome (IMG submission 13797) | reverse complement strand
GGAGCGTTCGCCGATCCCCGCCAAGGCTTGACGGATCGGATTGGAAGTAGGTAACCGCTTGGTTGGCCACCGGTTCCAGCAGGTCGAGCCGGCCGACGCCGAGCAGTCCGTTGTAAAGATCTTCGAGCATGAATACCGCGAGGTTCTCGGCTTGCAGCCGCGCGGCGTCGGCGTCTGTACGTGCGGCTACGGCGAGGTTGCGCTCGTGCTGCAGGTCGAGCGTGTAGCGAGTGCCGGTGCCGATTGCCAAGAGTAGTAGCGCAGCCAGGGCCGCGTAGCTCAGCCGCCGCCGACGGCGTTGGCGAATCGACCGCAATCCTTGAAGCAATTCATGCGCTCGCGGACGCCGGTGCGGATCGGGTTCTAGCAGAGCGGTTAGTAGCCGGCGGTCGGCGCGGGGTAGGGACCTCGGGACGTGGTTTAGCCTTGCATATGGCTCAACGGCAGGGTTCGGTTTTTCGCCCGTCTGCAGTTCGACCAGAAGCAGTCCGAAGCTCCACAAATCGCTTGCCGTGGTTGCCGGTTCTCCGCGAGCCTGCTCCGGCGCGATATAGCCCGGCGTTCCGCCCGCGGTGGTTTGGCCAGACACGGTCGTGGTTGCTTGCTCTGACGTGGCAAACGCGGTCTCGTTTGGCAGGCTGCGGGCGAGGCCGAAGTCCAGCACTTTGACCGTGCCGTCCTGGGTCAGCATCACGTTCTCGGGCTTCAGGTCCCGATGGGCAATGCCTTGTTCGTGCGCGCAGACCAGCGCTTTGGCGATCTGCAGCGCGATGTCGAGCCGGGTGCGGTAGGACAAGGTCGGGTGTTCGTCCAGGTACTCGCGCAGGGTCGGGCCGCGGATCAGCTCCAGCACCAGGACATCCCGATCGCCTTCAGCGAAGTAGTCGTAGACCTGGCAGATGTTTGGATGCTGTAGCATCGACAGCGCTCTAGCTTCGGCCAGGAAGGCGGCGCGGCGTTGGTCGGAAAGCTGCCACTGCTGGCGAATCAGCTTGACGGCCACTTCGCGCTCGAGCAGTTCGTCGATGCCTTCGAACACCTCGCCCATGCCGCCACGAGCCAGCAGGCGCCGGATCCGAATGCGACCGATGACCTGCCCGACGAGCGATTCGGCATGCTGTTGCTCGTCGATCAGCACCGCGTTGCCGCCGAGGAAGTCGTCGTCGATGTGGTGGTCCAGCATGCGCAGCAGCTGCTCGCGCATCGCCTCATCGTCGCAGTTCCTGCGAGCAAAATCCGCGTGTTTGGACGGATCCAGTTCCATTGCCTGCAGCAACAATTGCTTGAGTCGTTGATAGCGCTGAGCATCCATGCCGAGATCATACCCTTCCCGGTTCGGCGCTGGCTGAATGATCCTTTTTCCCGATGGATTGCACAAACCCCTGTAAAGCACCTTTGAGTTTTCTGTCGGCAACATGGCAAACGGCATGAGATTGCGAGCGGTCGGCAGATCGTCCACATATCTTCGGAAAACAGAGGCAACCCGATGAGCACAGGCAAGTCAATGTATCGGGCCCGGTCAGAGCATGCGCAAAACGAGCCGTTTCGATCTTCGGATTGGCTTACTACCAGATAGACCAACATAAAAAGGATGAATCCGTGGCTGAGACAAGTAAAGATCAAGGAGTGGGCAAAGGGGCGCCGGGTACAGCACGCAAGGCGGTCTCAGGGCCGGCAGGCTCGCGACTGGCGTTGGCGGTTTCTATTGGACTGATGATGAATTCGGCAGCGATTTCGGCTGCGGTATTCAATGTCAGCAACACCAACGATGCCGGTGCCGGCAGCTTGCGCCAGGCTGTGCTCGATGCCAACGCATCGCCCGGTGACGACACGATCACCTTCGATACCGGGCTTGGGGGCATCATTGCCTTGACGTCCGGGCAGATCGAATACACCGATAATCTGACGATTCAGGGCCCTGCGGACGGACTGATCATCAATGCTGGGAGCAACTCCCGAATCTTCGCAAAGCCGCGATCGGTGCCGGGCAGAGCAAACCTGACGCTCCAGGATCTCGGGCTGACCAACGGCTTCAATGACCAACCGTTCGGAACGAACTGTGCCGCCGATGAGGGCGATGGCGGTGCAATCTGCACCCGTGACGGAAACGTGACCCTGATCAACAGCATCATTACCAATAGCCGGACCGACAGCGATAACTCCAGGGGCGGCGCAATCTTTGCCTACGGCACCGTAACGCTCGAAAACAGCGCCATCTCGGAAAACCGGACGCTGGGCGCACGCAGCGACGGCGGTGGGTTGAACGTGGGGACCTTGAACATGGTGAACAGCGTGATCATAAATAACCGGGCTGAGGGCGACTTGGCCCGGGGAGGCGGAATCGATGCGGCAAACGTGATCATGACCGGCTCGACGGTCCTTGATAACAGGGTATCGGGGTTCAGTTCGACCGGGGGCGGATTTCACACCCGGACGCTGACCATGGACCAGTCGACGGTCAGCGGAAATACGGCGTCCGGACAGAGCGGGAGCGGCGGCGCGTTTTCACTCGATGGAACGAACGACTCCCTGATCCGGAATTCCACCATTACCGAAAACAGTGCGACGGACGGTGCCGGCGCCTTCGCCCTGGGTTTGAACGGGACGGGCGCTCCTTCGCTTGAACTGGCCAGTTCCATCGTCTCCGCCAATACCGGTTCCGACGGTAACGTCGACGGCTCGATCACTATTTCGGCCAGCGACAGTCTTTTCGGGGATTCGCCGGGCGAGATCAGCGGCACCAGCCTTCGGAACGTGTTCAGTGATGCGCCGGGTCTACTGCCGCTGAGCGACAACGGCTGTGCGGTGCCCGCCGGGTTTGGCGTGTTCTCGGCCTGCCCCGAGACCCATGAGCTCCGATTGGGCAGCCCGGCCATCGACGCCGGGGCCAATCCGCTGATGCTTGAATCCGACCAGCGCGGCGCCGGGTTCCCCCGTGTGATCGGGGCCGCGATCGATATCGGTGCACTCGAAACCGAAGCGCTCGCCGAACTCCGGGTCACCAATAGCCTGGACGACGGCGACGGCAGCCTGCGCCGCATGGTGTCGATCGCCAACTCGATCGCCGGCCCGGACACGATCAGGTTTGCGCCGGGCTTGTCACCGATCGTGCTGACCTCGGGACAGATCGACATTTCCGACAGTCTGTTCATCGATGGTCCCGTTGCGGGACAGGTCCTGGACGGTAATGAAAATTCGCGGATCTTCGGCGTAACAGTCTCCGACGCCACGCTCGAGCTCGAGCGACTCCATCTGACCAATGGCGCGACCGTCGGGGGCATCGGAAATCCGCTCGATTGCTCGACATCGACCGGCGAGGGCGGCGCGATCTGCAGCCTCGGGCCACTCGGGTTGAGGTGGGTGACGATTTCCGGGAGCAGCACCCAGGGGAATTTCGCAAAGGGCGGCGCCGTCCATGCGGATTCGGATTTGGACATCAGTGACAGCGTGATCGAGAACAATTCGACGTTCGGCGATTCGGCAAGTGGCGGTGGCGTCTTCGCAACCGGCGTAGTCACGATGGTCAACAGCGTGATCGAGGGCAACTCGGTTGCCAGTGGAGTCGGCGGTGGACTATCCCTTGAAAACGCGGCGTCGATCTCTTCATCGACGATCGCCTTCAATACCGGCGGTGGTATTTTCATTACGTCTCCGGGCGTCGTCGGCGGTCTGACGCTGATCAACAGCACGGTCTCGGGCAATACTTCCTTTTCCGGCGCCGGCATCAGACAGCTCGGTGACGATCTGTTTCTGATCAACAGCACGATCACCGCGAATCAGGCGATCGGTTTTGCTGCGGTGCGCCTTGAGCGAGGAAGCGCCAACGGCGATGAAGAAACGTTTCTGGAACTTGACAGCAGCATTCTCTCGGGGAACTTTGGCCCTGAAGGAAATTTATTTATACCCGACTTCGACACCGGTCCGATCCAGACCGTGAATGCCGGTTTCAGTCTGTTCGGCGACGACCCGGCCGAAATCGATAACGGCACCGGCGTGGTCTTCGACGATGTCCCGCAACTGCTCCCACTGGCCGACAACGGCTGCGCTATGGAAGCCGGCGCTCCGGGCATCGAACGCTGCGCGCCTACGCATTTGCTATCGGTGACCAGCCCTGCACTCGACCAAGGCTTCAATCCGCTCGGCCTGTTTACCGATCAGCGCGGCCCGGGCTTTGCGCGCGACATCGGAACGGGTGTTGACATCGGTGCAATCGAGATCGACCCCGACCTGCTGTTCCGAGACGGATTCGAGCCTTGATCGCCAGCGTTCAACTTCAGTATCTCGGACCGGCGTTGTTGATCGCCAGCTAACGATGTTGCTGTAACACGCTTGCGACGGTCAGGGATCATCACTTGCGGAAGTGCACGGAACCCAGTATCGAATTGCGCGCTACTGTCGCCGGACCCAATACACCGAGACACGAGATTGCTGGCACCGGCTACGGGCTTCGAAGCAATCTGGGTCCAATCTGAGGGGGTAAGACTTTATTCTTGTATTGCGCTTGAACTAGACCCATTCCGGTCATCGGAATAGAATGAAGGTTCAAGTGCTGTGATTGACGTCTTCCACCTGGTCTAGATACTCGCCATAGCCTTGATCGGCCATATCGTCTTTATGAATGAACCGGAGGCTGGCGGAGTTGATGCAGTAGCGCAAGCCGCCGGCTTCTTGTGGGCCGTCATTAAACACGTGGCCCAGGTGGCTGTCGCCGTGGGTCGAGCGTACTTCGGTGCGGACCATGCCATGACTGGTATCGCGGAGTTCGTTGACGTGGGCAGGCACGATCGGCTTGGTAAAACTCGGCCAGCCGCAGCCGGATTCAAATTTATCGGCTGATGCAAACAGCGGTTCGCCTGAGACAATATCCACATAAATTCCGGGCTCGTGGTGATCATTGTATTCGCCCGTGCCAGGATGCTCCGTGCCGTTTTTCTGCGTCACGCGATGCTGTTCTGGCGTCAGCTGTGCGATAGCGGCTTCTGTTTTTTCGTATTTCATCAATGGTTTCCCTGGCATTGGCAGGATCAACATCGGATGATGCGGATCATAGTGCCAATAACTGCTTCATTCGATTCAAGCTCAACGATATCAAACAGCGCGTAAACAGTTGCACATCTTTCGCACTGTATGGCGAGTGTTCAGGCCGTGGTTTAGTGCACTCTTCGTGCAAACCGAAATACAATCGTGTTTTCCGATTCCTCGGTGGTAAGTGCGTCACCAATCGTGGCTTGCAATTGATCATCGATGAGGTGGTATTCGATCACGCGGGGGAAGTCATGCGCTGGGTTGGCAAAGCGGGCGAACTGATGGCTCACTGAAGTAGCTTCAAATTCAGTCGGAGGTCCTCCGCTGGGTTGTGCAATGAACACGAGACCCTTGTCGCTTTCAACGATGCGGATAAACTCAAAGCCGGTCTTTCCGCCTTCGCTGATGGTTCGCCCATAACCGAGCATGATGCCACCGGCAGCTGTGCTCCAGCATTCTTCTGCAGTGCCGTTGGCGTTGGTGCCGTCCCAGCAGCCTTCAAGCCAGCGTAGTTCGTTCAGGCTATTGGTATCTTCAGCGCAGACGCTGCTGCTAAGGAGCCATAAGCTAATTAAAAAAGTTCGCATTGTGCTGATTTCACGTGCCTTGTGCTTTGCCAGTATTCAAAGCGCCTGACTGAACCAGGATTTTTTCAGCTTCAACCATGCGCTCAAGCGAGCCGATATCCATCCATTGGCCTGCATGCAGTTCTGCGGTGATGCGGTTATTCACTATGGCCTGGTTGAGCACGGGCCGCAGCGGCCAGGGGCCGTCGGGGATGTCGTTGACCAGTTCCGGTCGGTACACACCCAAGCCGCTGTAGGTATATTTGGGCGCGCCGTCCAGTCGGGCCCGGCCGTTATCGATGGCAAAATCGCCACCGGGATGGTGAGGCGGGTTGTTAATGAATACCAAGTGCGCGTCGCCGTCCGGTTGCATGCCGTGCAGATGTTCAAGCGGATAGTCCATCCATATATCGCTGTTGATCACCAGGAAAGGCGCTTCGCCCAGCAGCGGGCGGGCAAAAGCAATACCGCCGGCCGTCTCCAGCGCGCCCTCGGGCTCGCGCGAATATTCGATCTGGACGCCCCAATGCGCGCCCTTGCCAAGGGCTGCCTCGATCTGTTGTCCGAGCCATCCCAGGTTGATCACCAGCTCGGTGAACCCGGCGCCGGCCAAGCGCACGATCTGATGCACGATCAACGGTTTGCCGCCCACTGTCAGCAGTGGCTTGGGCGTTGTGTCGGTCAAGGGTCGCATGCGCTCGCCGCGACCGGCGGCCAGAATCATCGCTTTCATTGTTTCGCTTTTCGAGACCTTGCAGGGGTGGATGGTTATTCCACAGTCTAGCCCGAAGCGTTGGCCCCGGCACACGCATCGGCTTGATTGGAATCGGTTACTCTGCAGGCTATCTGGATCGCCCCTGCAAGGAAGGTTCGTTGATCAGAAAATATACTGAACGCGTTCGATTGATCGGTCTCGGCGTGCTGTTCGGCGTATCGATGATGGCGTCGAACCTGGCTCTAGCCCAGCAGGGCGAGTACAGCGAACTGTTCGAGACGCTGAAACCGGGCCTGTTCATTGTCGAATCGGTTGAGCGCATCAGCAACAACAAGCACTCGGTCGGCAGCGGCTTTGCCGTGGTCGGCGACGGATTGATGGCAACCAATTACCACGTGGTGGCCGATGCCGTGCTGAACCCGGACCAGTATGCGCTGCGCTTCAAGACCAAGGATGGCGTGGAGGGGCCGTTGGAATTGGTTGTGGTCGACGTGCTGTATGACCTGGCCATTGTGCGAGCGCACGACGCAGCAGGGCAGGCCGCCAGGCTGCCCTACTATTTCTCGCTGGCCGAGCAATTGCCAGTGGCTGGTGATCCGGTACTTGCACTGGGCAATCCGCTTGATCTGGGCCTGAGTATTGTTCCGGGCACCCACAATGGCTTGCTCAAGCGCCAGTTTCGTCAGAACTTCCACTTTACCGGCGCGCTGAATCCGGGCATGAGCGGTGGACCAGCCGTTAATCTGGACGGCGATGTCATCGGCGTCAACGTGGCCGGTGCCGGCAATTCAGTCAGCTTCCTGGTGCCGGTCGAGCGCGTCGCCGCGCTGATTCGTCAAATTTCCAATGCGCCAGACAGCCTGCAAGCACAGCGTGTTCAAATTGTCGAGAGCATCCGGGCCCATCAGGATGAATTGATTGACGATTTATTGGCCGGCGACTGGACGCTGGAAGAGTTCGGGCCGCTGATGATTCCGCGCGAAATTCAACCCTACGTCAACTGCACCGGCAATGCCTTGGACCTCGGATCGGACACACCCTGGCAGCAGAGCACCTCGAATTGCGTGCTCAATGATCGAATCTATTTGTCCAGACAGCTTGATACCGGGCCGATCGAAATGTTCTTTGGCTGGTATCACAGTAATGAGCTGAACGGTTTTCAGTTTGCCCGGATGTTCGAGCAGAACCAGTTTTTTCCGTTCAATCGAACCGGCGATGACGATGTGACGGATTTCGAGTGTGTCGAACAATGGCTCGACGTTGCACGACTCGAGTCCGTGCCGTTCAAGTCCAGTTATTGCGTTCGAACCTACCTGGATTATCCAGGCCTGTATGACGTGCTGTTTGTCGCGCGCGGACAGCCGGAAGACACGCAAGGCCTCCAGGCGCACTACACGCTGGCCGGCGTCGGTCAGGCTGCGGCCGGACGTTTTCATCAGCGTTTTCTGGACGCCGTGGCGTGGAAGGAATAAACGGTATGCGACGCGTTATTCAACACGCAGCTCGGCACGGGGCCCGCATCGATGAATGAATCCGTTGTCGTCGAGGTGCTGGGCACGACCAACAACGTGCTTGAGCGCAAGAAGTTCAGCCAGCCAACCATCGAAATTGGCCGGGCATTCAGTAATGATCTGATCATCAACGACGAACATGCCGATGCAATTCACGCACGCCTCGAAAAGACCGCGGAAGGGCAGTGGTCGATCGTGGATCTGGACAGCGTCAACGGTATCCGTCGGGCCAAGGGTCGAAAAACCATCGATCGATCGCCGGTTCAATCGGGTGACGTATTCCTGCTTGGGCGCAACAAGGTTCGCATCTTTTTCGGTGATCATCCTGTGGCGCCTGCCGTTCGGATCCGCTGGGTTGAATCGCTGCTGTTGTGGTTAGGCAAGCCCTGGGTATTGATTGCCATGATCGCCATCTATGTCGGCGTTCGCTTGACGGCCAGCTACTTTTCGACCATTGGAGAGTTCAAGTGGAGCAACTTCTTCAGTCAGAACCTGATTGAAGCACTGTGGTTCGTAGCCCTGGCGGTTATCGTGTATTTTCTGTCGGTGCTGTTTCGCCGTGGCGGTAACTTCATGTCGCATGTCAGCGTGCTGGTTGCCGTATTCCTGCTGTCGGCGCTGATTGATTTCACGCTGCGCGTAGCCTTGTTCAACGCCGGCGACGCCCGGTATGGGTTGATCAGTCACCTGGATGCCATCGCCGGATATCTGATAATTTTCCTGTATTTGTGGAGCGTGCTGTACCTGGCGTTTCATTTTTCGCTGAAGCGGAGGACCATCATCAGCCTGGCTGTTCTTGGCTTCATCTTTATATTCAACGTGCTTCAGGATCAGATGTTGTCGGGTTGGTTCGACGACGAAGGATTCCCGCTGGAGCAGGCGTTGCTTCCGCCTGCATTTCTGATCAGCGAGCCGCTGACTCAAGCTGCGTTTGAAGATCAAACGGTTGATCTGTTTACCCGCGTTGAAGAACTTCGCGTGGAAGCGATTGAGGAGCGTGAACAGGCTGAAGCCGAACGATTGGGTGACGCTCAGCTTGGGATTGATTCAGAAGGCTGAATGCGCCTTGTGCGCCAGATGTTGATCAAACGCCCGAGTGGCTCAAGCTCCGGATTCCGTTGAATCGCCACGTCGAGATAGCTGAAGAAGCGCGGGGCATCATCCAGGTATTGGGGCTTGCCATCACGGTAGCGGATACGGGCAAAAATACCGAGCACTTTCAGATGGCGCTGCACACCCATCAGGTCGCAGGTACGCCGCCAGAGTTCGACTGACTCGGAAACCGGTAGGCCGGCTTTCAGCGCCTGTTGTCGATAGTGCTCCAGCCAGCCATCCACGCGCTCGTCCGGCCAGGACAGGAAGGCATCACGAAACAGGCAGACCGGGTCATAGCTGATCGGCCCGTTCACAGCGTCCTGAAAGTCGATGACACCAGGATTCGTTCGGCCTGAATCCGGTTCAATGAACATCAGATTGCGCGGCATGTAATCACGATGGCAAAACACGCGCGGCTGATCCAGCGCCCAGCGGATCAGCGTCATGCAGATCAATTCCCAGTCATCCAGCTCGGCATCGGTCGGCTCGATTTGCCAGTGCCTGGCCAGGAACCAGTCGGGAAACAGCTGAAGTTCGGACAACAGCAACGCTGCATCGTAGTCCGGCAGGCCTGCAGGGTCCGCGTCGCGCTGCATCCGGATCAGCGTCGACATCGCATCGTTGAATAATTCATCGGCATTGCCGTCGTCGAGCACGTGGTGATAGGGACGTTTGCCCAGATCACTCAACAGCGCAAAGCCCTGGGCCTGGTTGAAGGCGATGACCTCCGGCACGTGAATGCCGGCTGCAGCCAGGCGCTGGTCAATGTCGACAAAGGGCTGCAGTGGTTCGCGGTCTGGCGGCGAATCCATCAGAATAACAGTGTGCTCGGGATTGGCCCTGTCATGGACCCGAAAATAACGGCGGAAGCTGGCATCGGCAGACGCCGGTTCGACGGAGAGCTCGGATGAAGCCAACTGCTTCGCGGCCCATTCGATGGCATCGTGTTTGCGTTGATCAATCATCGAGCTATTTTGTCATTTTGGCGCTTATAGTTCAGGCATTTCGAGCATCTCGCTGCTTCAGTGGATGATGTGCCTTTCCCGGCGGTTGATCTGATAGCATGGCCAGCGATTTCAACGACTATTCAGAGTGTCCGTGAACGCCAATCTCGCTCAACAAGATCTTGACCATCTGTTCCACCCCGCTACCGATCTGGTCGGTCATCGGCGATCCGGGCCGATCATCTGGTCAAAGGGCGAGGGCGTCCATGTCTGGGATGATCAGGGCGATCGGTATCTCGAGGGCATGGCCGGGCTATGGTGCACGGCGCTGGGCTATGGCGAAAAGGAATTGGTAAAAGCCGCGGCTGAGCAGATGGAAACATTCTGTTATGGCCCGCTGTTTGCCGGCCGCAGCAATGAGCCGAGCATTCGGCTGGCAGCACGACTGGCCGATTGGGTGCCGATTGACGGCGCGCGTTTTCTTTTTGGCTGCTCGGGCTCGGACGCTAATGATGCTCAGATCAAGCTGATTCGCTATTACTTCAATGCCATCGGCCAGCCCAAGCGCAAGAAAATCTTGTCGCGCGGCATGGCCTACCACGGCGTAACCATCGCCACGGCGGCGCTGACCGGCTTGCCGGCCTTCCACAAGCATTTCGATCTGCCGATGGACGACATCATCCATCTGACCTCACCGCACTACTATCGCGAGGGACGGCCCGGCGAGTCCGAGGCCGAGTTCGTCGAACGCTGCGGTCAGGAGCTTGAAGACGTGATTGCACGTGAAGGCGCCGATACCATTGCGGCCATGATTGCCGAGCCGCTGATGGGTGCGGGCGGCGTTGTGCTTCCGCCGGAGGGGTACTGGGATCGAATCAAACCAGTACTCGATCGCTACGGCATCCTGTTTATCGATGATGAAGTCGTGTGCGCATTTGGCCGGACCGGTCACGACTTCGGCTGCCAGACGTATAACATCGAACCGACCACGATGACCATGGCCAAGGCCCTGTCGTCGGCCTATCAGCCTATTTCTGCCGTGGCCGTGCCGCCGTTCATGTATGAGGCTATCGAACAGGCTGCCGGTGGCGTCGGGCTGTTTGCCCACGGTTTGACGTATTCCGGCCACCCGGTCGCCGCCGCAGTGGCCGATCGCAACCTGGAGCTGATGGAAGAACGCGGCGTCATGGCGCATGCCGCGCGCATGGGTGAGTACCTTCAGCAGCAACTGGCGCCGTTGGCCGACCATCCGCTGGTCGGTGACCTGCGCGGCATCGGTTTGATTGCCGGTCTCGAGCTGGCCTCAGTGCCGGCCGAGCGCAAGGCGTTTGACCCTGCATTGAAAATGGGTTTCAAGGTTGCAGCGGCTTGTCTCGATGCGGGCCTGGTGGTGCGCGCCATACCGGGCGATGTGATCGCGATCTGCCCGCCGTTGATCATCGACCAGGAACAGATCGACGAGCTGGTGAAAAAACTGACCATTGGATTGGATCAGGTCGCAACCACTCGTCTTTGAGTGAATCCCGATCGAACGTTGCTTGCGCTGGAGTTTCGTGCCGGGTTCTAGATATCTTCCAGCATCTGGTCGAGTCGGTCCAGGCTGCGCGCCAGGTTGTTACCCAGGGGCGCCAGATACGCAGGCTCATGGCTCAGGCTGGTAAACAGACTGCGGTCGTCGTTCAGCGCTTCATAGTTGAGCGTCATGCCGTACGGCTTCAGAAACGGCTCCAGCTCATCAGCGCGTGCCAGTAGCTCGGATTTGGTCGTCTGGTAGGCATGCTCAGCCAGTTCATTACGGCTGGAGTAGCTGAAAATATTGGTGAAGAACATTTTCTCGTCGTTGCGGTTGGGCTCAACCAGCAGAATCGACGAGTCCGGGAACTGATCCGCATACTTGGCAATGCCGATCTGCATGCGTGATTGAATGAGCGCGCGAAATGTCTGCGACAACACGACCGGCAGACCACCCTTGATCAACCGGTTTTCTTTGGCCTGACGTGCGCTGCGCTCCTGTAATTCGGAATCGAATGGCACCAGCGGATTCAGGCCAATCAACAGATCAACCCCTTCATGCAACGCGACGGACGCATGCAGCGTTCGCCTCAAGGCACCGTCGACATAGTAATGATCATCAATTTCAACAGGTGGATACAAGCCGGGCAAGGCGGCCGAGGCCTGAACCGCCTTGGAAATCGGCACATGATCGCGTCCCGGTTCGCCAAATCGCACGGCCTGTCCGCTGTTCAGATCCATGGCGACAATCCGCAGCGTAGTGCTCAGCTCACGAAAATCATTGGTTCGACCAGGCCGGTTCAGCACGCGGCTGATGAAGTGGTCGATGGTGTGATTGTCAAATAGACCGGTCGGCAGTATCTTGGCCAGTCCACCAACTGATTCCAGACGAGCCATCCGGGTTGGATGGCGAATCGCTTCGCTGATCAGGTCAAAGACCGCGGCCGGCAGGTTCTTGACCCGGCGCAGATATTCTTCCAGCGCCGGTTTCAGAAAAGTTTCGGGTTCGAATTGAAATTCCGCGCTGCGTGCCCCCATAAAAATTCGGCACATCTGACTGGTCGTGACCTGATTGGCCAGGCTGGTCGTCAGGAAGGCACCCGCACTGACCCCGACATAGATATCAAGCTGGTGCAGGCTGAGCCCGTCGATCGCTTCATCGACCGCCCGCAGTGCGCCAAGCTCATAGATTGCACCAACCGGCCCACCGCCGGCTATGGCCAGTCCGATTCGGGGCCGCTTGATGCGTTTTTTCAGCCGTGCTGTATTCTTTGCATTGTTCAAGGTCAGCATTCGTTTATTGTAACTCCATGACCGCAGTTTGGTATGGTGCATGCTACCCGCAGCAATGGAGCAAGGTGCAATACCATGACGATACAAGTGAATGATTCTGCACCTGATTTTTCGCTTACCGATGATTCAGGTACACAATTCACCCTGAGTGAGCATCGCGGTCAGCGGCTGTTGCTGGTGTTCTATCCTGGCGATGACACGCCGGTCTGTACTGCCCAGCTGTGCGATTACCGCGACGGCATCGAGGCGTTCAGCGACCTCGGTGTTCAGGTCGTCGGGATCAGCGGTGATAACACTGAATCCCATCGCAAATTCCGCGAGAAACACGATCTGCCATTCGTGCTGCTGAGCGATCCCGGTCTGGCGGTGGCTGAGGCCTATGGCTGCAAGGGCTTGATGGGCATGAAACGCGGCGTGTTTCTGCTTGATGAGGATCACGTTTGCCGCTATGCGCACGTGGAAACGGTCGCCGTATTTCGTCGAAAGCGTGAAGAATTACTTCGAGTGATTGAAACGATTTAACAGGTAACGTATTGAATTATGTCTCATTCATCTGAATCCGAGCACCTGACGGAACAGATTTCCAAGAATCATGAGGTGTTGGAAAAAATCGAGTCCAACCCGGATCAGTATCCCCGGTTGGATGAACTTCAGCACTGGCAGCGAATGCGGCTCCGCGCGACCTATGCCGACTTGAAATCCCAGGAACGGTATCGTGAAGCCTGCGTATTCTTTCTCGAAGAACTCTATGGCGGGCGTGACATGAGGGAGCGCGATCGCCAGCTCGAGCGCGTGGTGCCGATCATGCGGCGATTCCTGCCCGAGCACCTGCTGCATGCGATCGGCGAGGCCATGCGACTGCAGTGGATCAGCATGCAGTTCGATGCCGAGCTGTCCCGGCTGATCGACGGCGAACTGAATCAGCCGACGTATGCCGCAGCCTACCGCCAGATGGGCGAATGGCAGCGCCGCGAAGAGCAGATCAAGCTGATTGGGGAGCTGGGTGAGTTGCTCGACCAAACCGTCCGCCGTCGCATGATACGAACGCTGTTGAAAATGATGCATGGTCCTGCCGTGGCAGCGGGCTTTGGTGAGTTGCAGTCCTTTCTGGTCCGCGGGATCGAGTCCTTTGCAGCCATGGGCGATGCTTCAGAATTTGTCGAAACCATCGTTACGCGCGAGCGCGAGGCGCTGGCTGAAATGCGCAATGGCTCCGATTGGCCTTTTGAACGCTGGATGGGTCAAGGACCGTTCGAGGATTCCGCAAATGCTGCAAGCGCTGCTCAGCAGTAAGCATGGATAACGTCCAACGATTGCAGGCACGGTTGAAGAAACGAACGTGCATGCAAGCGTGAATTCAGGCAGTCACTCGATCGTGCAGCACGATGCGCCCGGCGCGCTGCTGGTTGTTGGCGGTCTGTTGCTGTGCATCCTGCTGATCCGTGTGATGGTTCGCAGCCGATTTCTGCCGATTATGCTGTTTTTTATTGCACTGGGCGTGCTGCTCGGCTGGCTGTTTACCCACTTCGATCAAATCGCCGGCGCGCTGCCGGTGCTGCGTCTGCTGGGCGAGGCCGGACTGGTGATGCTGTTGTTCAAGGTCGGGCTGGAGGCTGATCTCAACGACTTGCGCAAACAGCTTCCGAATGCGCTCGGTATCTGGTTTTGGAACGTCGTGATCAGTGGGCTGATTGGCTACGTTGCCGCGCGCTACTGGCTGAGTCTCGATCTGCTGTCTTCGCTGTTCGTTGCCGTGGCGTTGACCGCAACCAGCGTTGGCGTGGTTGTCGGGCTGTGGGATGCCAGCGGTCGTTTGCACAGCCGGCAGGGCAATTTGCTGCTCGATGTCGCCGAGATCGACGACTTGAGTACGATTGTTCTGATGGCCGTGCTGGTTGCGCTGGCGCCGGTCATTTCGGCTGGCAATGGATTGGCCGATGCAGGCATCGCGACCATCCTGCTGCAGATTTTTGCCACTCTGCTGGTTTTTTTAGTCCTGGCGGCAGTGTTTTCGCGCTGGCTGGAGCCCCGACTGACCGCATTCTTCGAGCGTCGCCAGATTGATCATGAACCCGTGATGCTCGTGATTGCGTGCGGCTTTGTCATTGCCGCGCTGGCCGAGGCGGCCGGGTTGTCGCTGGCGATCGGTGCCTTCCTGGCCGGGCTGGCGTTCAGCCGAGATAACCTGGTCTCCCGTGAACGTCCAATTATTCAGGGCATGTACGATTTCTTTACGCCGTTCTTTTTCATCGGCTTGGGATTGATGGTCACGCCCGATGTCTTTGCTTACTCGCTATTGCCTGGATTGGCGCTGCTGGTCGCCGCCGTCATTGGCAAGTTGCTTGGTGCGGGCCTGCCGTCCATGCTGAAACTGGGTTCCAGCGGCGGGCTGTTAATGGCGGTCAGCATGGTGCCGCGTTCAGAAATTGCCATGGTCGTCATGCAGCAGGGTTTGTACGTGGGTGTTTCGGAACAGGCCTTTGCGGCCATGCTGATTGTGATCGTCGGTACGGTCTTGTTTACGTCACTGCTATTGCCGGGGTTGATTCAACGGTTTGCAGATCACCAGTAAACCGGCTATACCAATTTCTTCTATGTTCAAGTCAATACATGAATAGTGTCGATCATTAGCCGGGTTCACTGGGAAGTTAGTGAACTGGTTTGAACGTAACGATTGCTCACGCAACAAAACAACCATCCAGCGCATTGCCCTGAATGGTTGTATTGCTGCTGATTCAATTCTTGATGATGGTGAGAACCATCAGTTTGCTGGTGAAATCCGAAAGAGTCCGTCTTTACCTTCACCGTTATCGGTAACAAGGTAAATCAGCCCATCATTGCCGACGCGCACGTCGCGAATGCGGCCGACTTCGCCGCGGATCAATTCTTCTTCGTGCACGACCACGTCGCCGTCGAACACGATGCGACGGATCTGTTCGGTGCGCAGGCCACCGGCCAGCATATTGCCCTGCCAGCGCGGAAATTCATCGCCGGTCAGCACGGCAAAACCGGATGGGGCAATGCCGGGCGTCCAGTCAATTAGCGGGTCAACAATGCCTTCGGCGCTGCGTTCGGTATAGTCAAAATATTCTTCCTGACTGCGATAGCCCAAGCCGCGCGATACCACCGGCCAGCCGTAATTTTCACCCGGCTGCGGATTATTCAGCTCGTCTCCGCCGCGTGGACCGTGCTCGGTGGCCCAGATTTCTCCCGTTTGCGGATGCACAAACAGCCCCTGGATATTGCGATGGCCGTAGGAATAGATTTCCGGCAGCACGTCGTCCTGGTCAATGAAAGGATTATCTTCCGGAACGGTGCCGTCATCATTCAGCCGCAGCAATGAACCCGCGTGATCAGCTAAATCCTGAGCGCGGGGTGGCTCGGCACCACGATCACCAATGCTCATCAGCAGCGTACCGTCGGGTAGCCAGGCCAGACGCGAGCCATAATGGCGACCCGGCTGTGAGTAGCGATCCTGCTCAAACAGGGTCTCGACCTCGACCAGCGAGTCGCCCTCCAGTTTGCCGCGGGAAAGGGCAGTTGTGGTGTTGCTGCCATCTTCATTGGGCTTGGACCAGGTCAGATAGACCAGCTGATTCGATTCAAAATCAGGATGCAACACAACATCCAGCAAGCCACCCTGGCCCAGCACCGAAACGTCAGGCGTGCCGCTGATGGTCGTCAACTCGCCATTGTCGATCATCAGCAATCGACCTTCTTTCTCGGTCACCAGGAAACGTCCGTCGGGCAAGATCGCGACGGCCCATGGACTATTGAGTCCATCCGCCAATTGCTCCAGCTCGATCTGTTGATATTCGGTACGCAGCGTCTCGGCCAGGGCAATCATCGAGGCGCCACACAGCAGCGCTGCGCTGGTAATCGTAGTGATAAATTTCATGCGAAATACCTATCCGTTGAGTTGGCAATAATCAAAGTATAGCGGTCGATCATAAATGTTCTTCAAGAAAGCGGTGTACTTCCTGCCAGAAGTAACGCGCTTCGTTGCCGTTCATGATCCAGTGGTTGGCGTCATGAAATACCAGCAAGCGCGACGGCACCTGCATGCGCTGCAGATAGCTCCAGGCGGCAATGGTCTGATTGACCGGCACGCGAAAATCCTTTTCGCCGATCGTCAGTAACGTTGGCGTGGAAAAATTATTGGCATAGTTGGCCGGGCTTTGTTCTTCCCAGATCGGGCTGTCGCCCCAGGGCGGTCCGCCGTTCATCAGTTCGCGGTGATAGATCACGTCGCTGGTCGAATACTGGCCCTCCAGATCGACCAGACCAGCGTGGCCAACCATGGCGTCAAAGCGGTCCGTCGTGCCGAGCAGCCAATTGACCAGGTGACCGCCATAGCTGGCGCCGGTGGCGGCCTGGTGGTCTGCGTCGATAAAATCGAAGCGTTCAATGGCGGCATCGGCAGCCTCGATCAGCTCCTGACCGGGCGTGGCGAGCGGGTCGCCCTCGATATTGCGCGAGAACTGGGCGCCGTAGCCGACGGAGCCGGTGTAGTCGGTCAGCAGCACGACATACCCAGCTGAGGCCAGCAGGTGAGGGCTCCAGCGCACGTGGTCGGAATCCAGCGAGGAGCTGAATGGGCCACCGTGAATAAACAGCACCAACGGGTATTGTTTCGATTCATTAAAGCCCGGCGGCAGCGCCAGCCAGCTGTGGATTTCACGACCTTTTGAGCTGGTAAACCAGAAGCTGCGGAAGGCCGGGCGGTCAAGTCCGGCTGCGCGTTCGGTATTGAATGATGTCAGCGGTGAGTGTTGGCCGCTCTGCGGATCGACACGCACGATCTCGATCGGCGTGGTTGAGCTCTGCCAGGTGGTCACCAAGCCACTGCCGGTCACCTGAGGGCCGCCATACACGCCGGTACTCTCGGCATCCAGGTGCTGGACCTGCTGGCTGGCAACATCGAGCGCAAACAACCGCGTGCGGCCATGGTCATGCGCGTTCAGGTAAATGGTCTCGCCGGCGTCGTCGAGCGAAAAGTTGCTGACCGAGCGATCGAACTCGCCGCTGAGAATTTGAAGCTGACCGAGCCGGCCGTCGTTCCATGCGCCGCGTGCGATTTCGGTGTGGTTGTAGACAAATTCATTGCTCGGAGAATAGCTGCAGAACAGGTGCTCGCCATCGGCAGAAAACTGGGCGCCCACGCAGCTGAAATCACTGCTTTCGGTCAGCGCACGCACGGAGGTTCCGTCCGCGGCGACTCGATACAGGTGGTAGTAGACTTCAGAATAGGCGGCATGGTGCAGGTTAGCGGTTGCGCTGATGACCAGTGCATCGCCATCCGGCGTCCACTCGGCGTGCAGGCTGTCACTGCTCAGCGAGGGCACGCCGGAATAGCCCGGACCGGATACCAGGTCGCTGTCAACCATCAGGTCGCGCGCGTCTGCGCCCGCTTGGGCATCCTGAACGAACAAACGGGTTTGCAGGTCATCGCGCCAGCGGTCCCACTGGCGAATCGGGAACACTTCGTACAGGGACACGTTGATGCCCCGTTCGTCATGTTCCGCCTGGCGTTCCTGGTTGGCTACATCGTCTCCGGCGTCGCGAAATACGCGGCTTTCAAATGCAATCCGAGTGCCATCCGGGCTCCATTTCGGGTTGGAAGCACCGGTCGAAAGATGCGTGATCTGGATGGCTTCGCCCGGCCCGTCCATCGGTAGTACGAAAATCTGCGCTTTTGCGTCTTCGGCGGTATCTCGCGTCGTGCTGAAGGCAATCCTAGCGCCATCCGGACTCCAGGCCACACCGCTTTCGCCAGCTGCGGTTGAGGTCAGCCGGCGCGGGGCCGTGCTCCCATCAACGGCTGTCAGCCAGAGATCCGAAACGGTGCCGTCATCGTCATAGGAAGGCTCGGTGACCGAGATCACCGCTGAACGACCATCTGGACTGACCGCAGGCACGCCAAGCCGCTTCATCAGCCAGACATCCTCATGGCTTACAGGACGAAGCGTTTGATCTTCGGCATGAATTTCTGCGGAAGCAAGTAAAAGCGCTGACAAAAGCACAATAAGAGCAGGACCGGTGCGTTTCATTCTGATCATCCTGGATTGAAGACACCAGACATGGTAACGATACGCAGCGCTCTCCGCTTGGATTCAGCGAGCAGGACCGAAGGTGCTAGGTCATGAGGGCTTGCAGAGTAAGCAGTCGGGCAAGTCGAAGTCCTTACGTGCGCAGGATGGCTACAGGTAAAGTCACTTAGAATATCAATGTAACAAAATGAGGGCGAAGTCGAGGAGGTTGGCACTGGTAAACAGTTCAATTCAGATACGTTGAAGACTCAATTAAAAGCTAGCAAGAATTCCAGTATTGCAAATTATCGGAACCTCAAAAAGCTGTCTATACGTTCGGAAGCACACCGAAATCATGCATTGATGATTGGATCTCTAGAAGGCATGATGGACTATGAATGAGTTTCAATTCTCTCTGAATACCCCTTCAAGACGTTGCTGCATGGCAGCTGCAATGGCCTTTTCTTGCTCACCTTGATGTTGTAGCTGGCTAACTATATTTTGGTAACTTTCAAGGTCACGGTCCTGGCTCAGTTTGAACACGGCTTTGATGGAATCGACCTTGATTCTGAACCCTCCGATCAAGGGCAGCAGACGATCAGTCAGTGATTTCGGGAGATTTTTAAAAACAGTCGGTGAGTCCTTATCCTGATTTTCGAAGTGCCTCGTGGTTTCATGCATGATCTTGATCAGTTCTTGATCGCTGACGAAGCTGATCTGGCCACGAACATAGACACTCATGTAATTCCAGGTTGAGGGTGTTTGAGGATTTGAATACCACCGCCCACTGACATAGCATTCCGGGCCGGTGAACACGGCCAGCACCTCGGGGTTTTCGACAAATGCTCTGTAATGATCCGTCGACTTCATGCAGTGCCCTATCAGGAAATTTTGGCCGTCCAGTGAGTTCCACAATAACGGCAACTGCGCTGCTACAGGCTGATGATCATTTGAACAACCCGATATCAGCGCGAGTGGATACTGGTTGATCAACTCACGGATTTTCCGTTCGTCGGTTTCTCGATGCCGGAGTAAGTCGTACATAGTAGTAATGGCGATTTAGCGTATCTCAACATGATTTATCTTTGAACCGATTGATCAAAACAGGGCCTTAAATCGAATTGTGGCGATACCGATCAGAATAATCAGAAGGCCTATACCCGGCCAATCGAATACCGGTACTGGAACTGCTTCAATCACGCGTTCTGGCATTTCAATCGCGCCAATATCCGTCTGTGGTCCAAGAGTACGGAGAAAACCGACGCTGCGCTGATCGAAGGCTTGGGCGAAATTGTTGTTGCCATTGTCATAGGCAAGACTCGCCGGCATCAGCAGATGCGTCAGCGCACAATTTCTCGGAACAATCCCTCCGGTTGTTGGCGAAATGCCGGTTCGTTGGGCGCAGTCATTATCCTCCAATGGCTCAAGCTGAGGGTCATCGGAAAACACATTGTCGATGCTGCTGCCAGTCAGTTCACTCATCTCGTCGCCGAACAGGGTGTTGACGGCATCGACTACATTGCCTTCGACGGCCTGCAAATTTCCGTCCGGACCGGTATTGCCTGCCAGAATCGTGCTACTGAATTCCAGTCCGTCGTCTGACAGCACATCGAATTGAATGCCGCCCGCGCCTGCTTCTGAGAAGTTATTGAAAATGGTTGAATTTCTGAATGCTCCTTCGCCAACCAGATAAACAGCTCCGCCGCGCCCGGTATCTGAGTCCAGGGCGAGGTTGCCCGAGAAGGTGCTGTTCAATGTGTCTATTGATCCGCTAATATTTGCCCCGCCGCCAAATGCGCTTGAACCCTCGACCACATTGTTGGCCAGTGTCGATGTGCGAATATTGACGTCAGATCCTGCCGATATTCCCCCGCCGCTGGATTCTTCGCCGGCAGTGCTGTTATTCAGGATACTGGTGTTTTCAATTGAAAGTGATCCAAATGACAGAAGTCCACCACCGGGGCTATTGTTGGCTCTGGTCGAATTTTCAACAATCCGGCTATTTGTAATAAAATTTGCTGTCCCACCAGAGTCAGAAGCATACAACCCACCGCCTCCAGCGCCAACACCACTTGTTTCATTTTCTCGGATTGTGCTGTTGGATAAGAGCAGGCTGCCTGCTGCGACCGCACCGCCGCGAGCGAAGTCACCGGTGGTTTGGCTGTCAACAATTTCGACTTCGGCAAGCACCAGCGTGCCGGTTACACAGACTGCACCACCTTCGCCGGAGCTGCGGACACATTCAATGGGAAACCGTCCTTCATCTTCTGTAAAACCATTCTGCAAACTTAGAAAGTTCAGTTCGATCCGGACTGGATCGGGCGATGCAATCAATCGACTGTCACCAGGACCAATTAACGTCGTTCTTGTCTCGTTTCCACGAATGATGATCGAGTCGCTGATGTCGAGCGGGCCGATCAAGTTGATGGTTTCTACGGCTGGATCAAACTCGATTTCGTCTAATGGGCCTATTCCAGGCTGACAATCCGGTTGGGTTGATGCATCGTCATTGGCGTTGATGATTGCTTCTCGTAACGTGCAGCTGCCGTTGGTCGTCGGATTTTCGTCGATGGATGTATCGACCGTGATCTGGCTATATACCTGTGTAGCCAAGCAGAGCAGAGTCGCCATGATCGGCAATTTGATGAGCTTATTAAACTTGCACATTGAATTTCGTTTTGGGAAAAGCATGACGTGAACTACTCCAAGAAATATGGGCTATGCAGTAATAAACGCATAACGCTTTCGAATACGACACCGTGTCAAGAATTCAATTGGAATTGCGTTTTATTGAGCGATGTGGCGGAACTCTGTAAAGACGATCCCGGTCACAGGCAATACCTACAACATGGAACCTTCGATGAGTAATCCGAAAAATTACAGAGCAGGTGTTGCGTTTGCATTGGTATTCGCCATGAACCTGGCTATAGCAGATTGTGATCAGACTTTTGCGGAGATCAAAGACGAAGCAATGGCGCTGGACTATCAAGGGTTCGATCAAACCCCTGGGCAGGGATTTCGGATTCTAGCTGGCATCGGCTGCGCCCGACAAGCAGCCGATCTGATCGAAGCGTATATCGAAACCAACAACGCCACTGAGCGCAGTCTGATTTGGCACCTGGCCCAGATGCGAGGTGAGGCCGGCCAGGCAAAGGCGGCGCTCGAGGCGGCACGCGAATCCCTGGACCCCGAAGAAACGAATGAGTCACCATTTCGTTGGAATGCGCATGTACAGGCGTATATCGCATTCCTCAAGGGCGATCGGTCGGCGTTCGACGCAAGCCTGGATGAACTCGAGAATACTATTGATCGACATGCCGGTAATGGAATCAACGCACGCTTCTGGCGGCAGCTGGAGCCTAATTTCGAGCAGGGCTATGCAGATGCAATCACGCGAAGCAAGTGATCCGTATCGCTTAGCGCGAGATCGCTCCCCAACATATTCCGGGCTGTTACTGTGAATTGACATCGCTTGATGTCGTTTTGATCATTGTTCCTCGTTTCTTGGAATAGAGTACGTTTTCCGAGACCAAAAATGAACAAGTCCAAATACCGATGCATGATTGCCGGCATCGCAATGATGATTCTTCCAACGCATTCTCTTGCTGCAACGTTTGAAGTGAATATTTTCGGCGATGTCAGCGATTTCAACACTCTCGACGGAGTCTGCGACGTCGAGCCGCTGGTGGCCGGTCCGCAGTGCACCTTGCGCGCCGCGGTGATGTCGGCCAACGCGACACCCGGTCCGGACACGATTGTAATTCCGCCTGGTGTTACGGTCGTTCTGAATCTCACCGGTCCCGGCGGCCATGAAGAGGGCGACCTCGATATCAATACCGACATGACCATCGTCGGTTTCACCGGCGATCCGCCGGCCACCGAGGCCGACTTGCCGGTGATCGATGCCAGCGCGCTGGGTGATCGTCATTTTGATCTGACCGGTGGTGCCACGCTGACGCTGCGCGGACTTCGGCTGATCGGTGGATTGGTGCCAGCAGGAGAGTCAGGTGGTGCGGTCCAGAGTACTGCATCAACACTACATGTTGAATGGTCGTTATTTCGCCAGAATCGCGCCGATGGCGGTGGCGCTCTTTTTGTTATCGGCTCCAACCTGAATGTTACCGATAGTCATTTCCATCAAAACACGGCAGATATCTTCTACGGATCTGCGATCCGCATGATCAGTCCAATTAACACCGCGACCATACAGCGTAGTAGTTTCATCGATAACCGCGGTGGCGGCAATGGTCGTCAAATCTTTCTATCAAGCGTTGCTAGCACCTTGTTGGAAAATGTGACCATCGACGGCGCTGAAACAGGTCCAGCCACGCCTGGACTGACCGCTTGTTACGGAGTGCAAATCCAGAATAGTGGTGATCATATAGTTCGGAACAGCACGATAATCAATCATGAACCTGGCGGCGCGTCCTGCGGGGCGGTGACGATCAGACAATTCAACATTGAAGATCATGTAGTGGTTGCCAACAGCGTGCTCGCCGGTGGCAATGCCGCCTGCCGAATCGAAGACAGCTCGGACGCTGATATCGTGATTTGGCACAGCATGATAAACACCGAGGACGGCTGTGCGCCGGCATTCGACGAGGTCATCATCGATTCGCCGGAACTTGGAGGACTGAGTCTGGACTCGGGCCGCATCACATGGTCGCGTCGCCCCGACGGCGGGCTTGCCAACGTGGTCGATCGCGGTATCCCTGAGAATCTTTCGTTGTCCGACCCCGATCTCGCCTGCACCGCCGAAGACCAGCGAGGCTTGCTTCGACCGATTGACGGCAACGGCGACCTGACGTCGCGCTGTGATCTCGGCGCGATCGAGCTTGAAGAGCCGCGAAGCTGGACCGTCAATTACGCGGTACAGGATCTACCTGATGCCAACCCAGGCGATGGCTTCTGCGAGGTATTGCCGATGGCGATCGGAAATCAGTGCACGCTGCGTGCGGCAGTCATGGAGGCCAACGCTTTACCCGGTGTGCAGTCGATCGTTTTCGAACAGGATTTGGAGCCAATCACCCTGACTCTGCCACCTGGGCCTGGCGCGGATACCGGTGATCTCAGCGTCAGTGGGCCGTTGAATATCAACGGCAATCAGTTGAATGATCTACCGACGACTGAAATTGTCCAGCAAGCGATGGCGCGCATTTTTCGAGCCAGCATTGGCGGTATGCAAACGTTACGGCTGAATAACCTGGTCTTGAGCGGTGGTGAGGACGTGGGTCCTGGTGGAGCGGTGGCAGTTGAATTTGGACAGGTCATCGGACATAACCTACGATTTGAAAACAATAGCAGCCTTCAACGTGGTGGCGCAATTCATGTTTTTGATGGAATCCTTGGATTATCACGCACTGACCTGGCAAACAATGATGCGCCAGAAGGAAGTGCAATTTCGCTGGGATCGAACGGAATGGCTCTGTTGGAGGCCGTAAGTGTACGCAATCACAATAGCCTTGATGGCATGGGGATACCGGTGGCAACCATCGAAGCAGAACCGGGTGCAACGCTTATCGTGGGCAATTCGACGATTGCCAATAACAACCGCGGCCTGTTTGTTGATAATGCCGATACATTCGTTCTGTTTGGCAGTACCATCGCCGGCAACGGGGCAAGCGGGTTGCGCGCAGCCTTCAATGGTGGCGGTAACTTCTCATTCTTTGGAAATATATTTGCTAATGCTGATGCAGGAGGGAGTGACTGTAATTTCGTCGCTCTGGCTTCGGCGAACGCACTTCATCATGACTACAACCTGAGCGGAGATGGCAGCTGCAGCGGCAGTTCGGGAACCGATCTGATCGGCGATGCGCAACTGGAGGCCCTCCTGCGGCCCGCACGGCAAGTCACGTGGTCGATGCGCCCTGCGCACGGTGCCTGGATTGGTATTCAATCACCCGCGCTGGATGTCGTGCCTGCCGAATTGTGTGTAGAAGCAGATCAGCATGGACAAACCCGCCCCGTAGACCTTGCAGACATTGTCAATCTGGACGGCCCTTGCGATATTGGCGCGGTGGAAGTCGTTGCCTCCGATGTACTGTTTTCAGACGGCTACGAACTCGAATAATGGTGTGCCTGCGCGCCAACGACAATCAAAGCCAAGTCATCACTGGCGCGGAGTTGGCCGCTGCCGTGTTTCCCTCGACGGCAGCGGCCCTTTTTTTAAAGGCAATGAACGATGAGTGCACTGCAGGTTCGCAACAATATAATTACACGATGAATCGACCAAGAGCAACATAGGATGGACAGAGGCGAATTAACGCAGATGTTCAATGAATCGGCTGCAGCTTCTGAAGTCATGGGGCAGGCGTTCGAGGCCGTGTATCAAGAGTTGAGAGCACTGGCTGCTTATATGCTGGGGCCTGATCGAGATCAGACGCTCAGTCCTACGATTGTTGTTCATGAGGTGTATGAAAAACTTGTTGATGCATCCGAGTTGAGCGTCAGTGGTCGCCAGCATTTTTTTGCGCTTTGCTCGCGGGTCATGCGTCAAGTGATCACGGATCATGCGCGCAGAATGCTGGCAGCCAAACGAGGCGGCGGCAAGCAGGCGATCGATATCGATAGTGTCATGCTCACCGATCGGGCGAGCCCTGAATCAGTTCTTGCACTCGACGAGGCATTCCAGTGGCTTGAAAGGCGGGATTCACGCCTGACTGAACTGCTTCAGCTCAGAATCTATGCCGGATTGGAGCTCAAGGAGATCGCGCCATTAATGGACGTATCGCTGCGACAGCTGCAGCGCGACTGGAAGCGTGCTCGCGCCTGGTTATCTGAAGCGCTGGTCGAGTTTGAGGCTTAGTTTTCTGTTGTCGGGCAGGGTGTTTCAATCAGAGTTTGCTGAGCTATCGCGATCGTTGTTTCCTGGATATCAGTTCGCGAAGCAATTTCTTCAAGCATGCTTCGCCCCAGCTCACATTGTCCGGCCAGTAATAATTCTCTTGCTTGGCCAAATCTGAATCCCTGGATATGGGGATGCTGGCTATGAGTAGCTTCAAGTAATTCGGTTTCCGCGGCTTTCCAGTAATCAATTGCTTGCTGATGCTTACCTTGCATACCAACTGCGTTAGCTAGATGTCCAAACGTGTACGCTGTTTGCAAATGTGGTTTCTGATAGAGTTTTTTTTGTGCCTGCAACATACTTTTTAATTCGATTTCGGCCCGCTCATGCTGGCCGAGCTGATTCAGAACTGCAGTCCAGAGGCGTCGAACGCTGATTGACCGGCTGTCCTCCCTGCCGAATCTGGACTCGTATTGCGCAACATTTTTTTGCAGAAGTGGCTCGGCGTTGATCAAATCAAGGGATTGAGCGAGCAGTAGAGCGTATTGTTGATCAATGCCCAATTGGATCAGATCCAGATCATCCTTCAATTCTGGATTCGGTTGATCAGTTTCTTTCAATTGTTGTAGAAGATGATGGGCTTTGCGATTGGACTCGATGGCTAATTCAGTCTGGTTCCTATAGTTGTAGGCGCTAGCGGAAGATTGAAAAATCATGACATGCACGGTTTCAATCGCATTTTCTTGTCTGGCATGACTTTGAGCTTTCTCGAGCCATTCAGTGGCTTCATCAATTCGGCCTGCGCTTATCAGCACTTCAATAAGTCTAGGCGAAAGAATCTCAAGCGTTTCCGGGTGGCCAGTGCCCAGTTTCTCGCTGCGAAGCGAATATGCATGTTCGTATGCATCAATAGCCTCATCCAGCCTGCCTCTTGTGGCCAGCAAGTCTGCAAAATCTACAAGCAGCGTTGCCGCTGTTACAGGATCATCTGAAAACTGACTGCGCACCTTATCGGCACCGTCGATAAGCACTTCGTCGACCGTCATGCCACGAGTTTCAGTCATGTTCGGATCCACGGTCCCGAATACGTTTAGCATGAATTCGTGCATGCTTTCAGAGCGGACCTGAGCCGCTTGTGCCATGTCGCGTTCGACTGTTAATTTGTGGTTGTGCTGGATTATGGTGATTACCAGCAGGCCGATCAGTACACCAAGACTGACCGCTGCAGCCGTTGCCAGGCTGTTCCGCTGAATGAAGCAGCGCACCCGATCCCTGAATCTGATGCCTCCTGCATGAACAGGTCGTTTCTCAAGCCAACGTTGGAGGTCATCGGCCATGGCCTCTGCACTGCGATATCGCTCGGCGGTTTCATGAGCCAGCGCTGTTCGCATAATCGATTCCAGATCTCCGCAGATGCTTCGCGATAGTCTCGTGACCGTCGTGCTGCGAGCCGCTGCAGCGTTCTTTTCAATGTCGGGCAACCAGCCCGATTGTGTTTCAGGCCAATGCTTGATTGCTTCAAGACGCGGTTCTGTTTTACCGGAGGGATGGTGGAAGGGTGTGTCGCCCGTCATCAAGCGATACAGCAATAAACCCAACTGGAAAATATCGGATGCCGGCCCAAGGGGCTCGTTGCGCAATTGCTCAGGACTGGCGTAGTTGGGAGTGTAAGCTTGCGTCGATTCGTTACGTTTGTCAGCATGCGAATTGCCGAGTCTTGAAATGCCGAAATCCAGCACTCGCACGTGCCCTGAATCATCCAGCAATATGTTGGAGGGCTTGATATCGCCATGCACAACCAGTTGCTGATGGGCATAGGCAATCGCTCGAATCACCTGCAGCATGACTTTGACGCGCGACTGCACAGGCATCTTCAGTTGATCACAGGCCTGATCAATACGTTGGCCTTCGACCAGTTCCATGGCTAACCACGGTGAATGTTGTTCGGTGATACCCCAGTCGATCAGTCTGGATAAACGAGGATCTTCCAGACGGGCCAGAATCTCGATTTCGTGCTGGAAGTTGCGCTCGGCCCACTCGCTGTTGATACCGCGCGACAAAATCTTGATGGCGGCGCGTTGTTTGCCTTTCGATACCGGACGCGAGGCTTCGAAGACACGCGCCATGCCCCCTTCGCCGATCGGCCGAATGATGTTCCATGCACCAATTGTCGTAGGCACCTGCTGTTCACCCAGTGAATCGAGAGCTGCGATCCCCATCGTGGACTCCGAAAGCAGCGTGGTTGGTTGGTCGTCCTCGGCTGCCTTCAGCAGGCGAGACAGCTTATCTGCCAGAGCCGGCGATTCCTGACGAATATTGGATAGGCGGGAAGCTCGTTGCTCGGGTTCGAGCGCGAGCAATTCCTCGAACAGCTGATCTTGCAAGTGCCATTCAGACTGAGGCTGGTTGCATGGATTGTCTTGCTCACTCATCACATTTCGAGTCGTCGGGAGTTGGTGAACCGACTATTTCAGACCGCAAGCTGATGCTTTGATTCACGGCAACAATTGCAAAAGCGCTTTGACCTGGTTATCGGTCAATCGCTGGAGATGATTCCCGGCCCTTTGCCGGCGGTCTTTTCGTACATGCCTTTGCCGATTTTTTTGTACTGCGTAAAACCGGCTTTTTCAATGTTGCTTTCCTTGAGCTGATGGGCCTTGCCGGAAACAACATGGGGTGGAGAAATCATTCGCTTGACCGGGCTGCCGCAAACGGGGCAGTGCTGGATGGCGGTGTCGCTCACCTTTTGCAGTACGGTAAAGCGATTACGACAGTGATTACAGCCGCTTTCACCGGTTTCGGCATGCTTCAAGTCAACTGCGTATTCGTAAAAAGGCATCAGATATGGGATTTCGTAGGTAATCAATCGGTAATCCCGCTATCATCAGGCAAATTGATGCAGGAATCAAACGGAATCCATGGCAAGTGGCAATAAAACGGTGCTGATCACTGGTGCAGCCGGTGCCTTGGGCCAGGCGCTGGTGCACGGCTTGACTCAGGCAGATATTGATTGTGTGGTGCTGGACCGCGATCTTCGAGGCCTGAACAAGCTTCACGATGAGCTGGCAGCTCAGGGAAAACCACCACTGATCGCGCCCGTTGACCTGGCCGGTGCCGGGCCCGACGACTACGCTGAACTGGCCGAACAGCTCGAAGATTCGCTTGGCCGGTTGGACGGGTTGATACACGCGGCAGCCGATTTTGCGGCACTTCGACCGTTTGATCACGTGCCCCCGGATGAGTGGATCAATACGCTCCAGGCGGGCCTGACCGGTCCGTTTCTATTGACTCAGTGCCTGCTGCCGCTGATGTCGAGAACTTCCGATAGCCAGACCATCTGGGTCAATGATGACCTGGACCAGGTCACCGGCGCCTACTGGGGCGCGTACGGCGTGACCCAGGCCGGGCGTGAAGCGTTGGTCAAGATTCTGAAGGCCGAGTGCAAGCAGAAGGGGATTGCAGTCCATGGCATCGACCCAGGCAAGTTCTACAGCCCGCTGAGAAGCCGGATCTGGCCGATGGAGAATCCAGCTGAGCTGCCGACGCCGGAACAAGCGGCTGCACCAATCCTCGAGTTATTTCGGAAGCCGGTACCATAGCCATGGTTCATGCTGTCATACAGGTTCTTTGAGACTCCGATGCAGGATCATCAGATTGAACAGCATGTCAAGAAACAAATTAAAGCCGATCGATAGTCCGAAATGAAATGTGTTGATCGGTTCGGCATAGTGTTCCGGCCGGCGCTGGATTGCCTGTTCGAATCGTCGCTTTGGCCGGTTCGGAACAACAATCTGTATCAGAACAAGGCAAAGAGTAAAAGCAATGCTTGCTAAAGCCGACCACATGCCAACATCCTAAATCGAAGCCACACCTGACAATAGCACTGTGGTCAATTTCGGCAATTTGACTGACGATTTTTGATTTGACCGGTATTGACCGACTCATCCAATTCAGGAACAAAAAATGTCTGATGACTTATTCGAAAAAATTGTTGCCCGAGAAATTCCGGCCGATATCGTTTGGGAGAACGACGACATTCTGGCCTTTCGCGATATCAATCCGCAGGCACCGGTGCACGTGCTGATTATCCCGAAGCGGAAAATTCCGACCATCAATGATGTTCAGCCGGACGATGCCGAGCTGATCGGGCGCATGGTGTTAGCAGCCAAGGAAATTGCAGCAGCCGAGGGTATTGCCGAGGATGGCTATCGATTGAATTTCAACTGCAACGTCAATGGCGGGCAGGCGGTCTATCACATTCATCTACATTTGCTCGGGGGGCGAAAACTGTCCTGGCCCCCAGGCTGAAAAATCGCTTGAGGGCTGTTGCGCGAGGCTGTGGCTGGGCTCTCCGGTGCTCGAAATCCTCATGTACCAGCATGTACACTGCGGTTTCTGCGCTCCGGGGAACCCAGCCACAGTCTCGCT
>JGI12210J13797_10173521_pt1 | contig 29960 bp, 22 predicted proteins | sample ElkSlonscriptome_3_FD_13797 | JGI IMG/M metagenome (IMG submission 13797) | reverse complement strand
CGCGGATTGATCTCGCCCCGCGGCCCGATATCACCGGGGCTGTCGTTATTTCCAACGCCATACACGTCTTCGCAACCTGGCCACAGGATATGACCCGAAGCCCCCGGTATGCCGCCGTCACCGCAGTTGATCGTGCAGCTGACGTTGATGGTAAAAAAGGCATACTTCGCGCCAGAGACACCCACCTGCTCCAGGCGGCCCTCACTGACACGGTACAAGTTCCAGACCAGAAACGGGTGCTGATCATTGTTATAGGGTGGGAACGGGCCGGTGAACTTGGTGTACCAGGGCACATCGGCTGCTCGTAAATCAGGATTGTTACGCAAGCGAGCCGACGGCGTCAGGATTTCAAAGGTCTTGCCGTCTTCAACGACCGTACCGCGGTCCGACACGGTCCCCATCGCGATCAATTCCACGTCAACATCGAAGCCATCAGTAGGCCACTGAGGACGATCGGCACAAGCATCACCGCGCTGGGTCAGATTGGCACCGGCGGGAATATGCAAAAGCGCATCCAGGGCCAATTCACCAACAAACATTCCGCCCCATTCGGTAGCGCCCAACCGGTCGGCCAGCGCTTGTGTCATCCGCACATCCATGCGCTCCATGACCAGCTGGTTTTTTTCGAGCAATGTGTAGACATGCACATGGCTGGCTGAAAACAATGGGTTGCCGCTTCCGTCAAGCAACAGCAATCCATGGATATCGTCCGGGTTGCGCTGGATAATCAATCGATCAATAGTGACGATATGCCCATCACGGCGAAGCTGAAGATCAGCCGCCAAAACCAGACGGCCCTCCAGGAACTGCTCGAAATTTCCTGCTGGGGCATGAAACTCCAACGCACCCAGGTTCAAGTCCGAGAATCGAACACGACTCCCATCCGCACGCCTTTGACCGCCCACCGAAAACTCGATATCAGCCAAATTCAAGCTGTCCGGATACACATGCAGTTCTGCACTGGATGACCACGCCGACCAGATTTCAGTTGAATTCTTGATTTGAGGCGCATCGGTCTTTGCGCAGGCCATACCTGCGGAAAAAAGTACGATTGTGGCGAACAGTATGCGGGGCAGCGTCATCGGACTTGTGCCTTGTAATGGGGACGTGAAATGGTACCTGATTCGCGTGACGGGATCAAAAGGCGTAGTCTGCAAGAAGTTCTTTATTCTGTGTCTGACTTCTTGTTTTGTTTCAGAAAGATCCGGTCCTCGGCAAACAGGGCTTCCAACTGCTTGCGGCTGCGGCGGCCGATCTTGATCAGTTCATCAAAGTCGTCCTTGTGTTCGACCTGCTCGCGCAACGTTTCTTCGTCGTGCCGGCGAAATTGCTCAATGTAGTCATCGACCTGACGCACTTCGAGCGCTTCCAGCGTGGACCGTGCCAATTCGATGCTGGATAGCCAGGTTTCACGAACCACGAAGTCGGCCTGCAGGTGCATCAACTCCAGCGCATGCTGGCGGTTTCGGGCGCGCGCGTAGATTTTGAGGTGCGGAAAATGACGCTTGACCATTTCAGCCGTGCGCACCGATATTTCAATATCGGAAATCGTCAGAACAAATAATTTGGCATGGCCTGCGCCAGCGGCTCGCAACACGTCCAGATTGGTGGCGTTACCGTAGTACACGCGGTGGCCGAACTTGCGCACGAAGTCGACCTGCTCCTGGTCATAATCCAGCGCAGTAAAATGAATATCGAGCATCGACAGATTGCGGGCGACAATCTGTCCGACGCGTCCGAGACCCGCAACAATGACCTTCGGTTCGCTATCGTCGTCAGGAATCTCATGATAGCCCTCGTCTTCATCGTCCGGACGGGCCAGCCGCGGTTGAATCAACCGTTCATTGATCAGATACATTAATGGCGTCAGCGCCATCGAGATGGTAATCGCCACGATCAGAGGGTCAACCACGCTGGGGCTCAAGACCTGCTCTTCCAGGCTGACCGTAAACAGCACGAAGCCGAATTCACCGGCCTGCGGCAGCGCAAAGGCCAGCGACAATGCCTCGCGGTTGCTGAGCCCGGCAAACCGCCCGACGAATAACAGCACCAGGAACTTGACCGTCATCAACACGGCAACCAGTGCAAAGATCAGACCCGGGCCATCAATCACGCGACCAAAATCGATCGACATGCCCACGGCAATGAAAAACAGCCCGAGCAACAAGCCCTTGAACGGCTCGATGCCGGCTTCGAGCTCGTGACGATATTCTGAGTCTGACAGCAGCACGCCGGCCAGGAATGCACCCAGCGCCATGCTCAAGCCGGCCCAGTCAGCCAATAGTGCGGTGCCCAGGGCGACCAGCAACACGGCGGCCAGGAAGATCTCGCGCACGTCGCTCATGACAATCACGCGGAAGATCGGGCGCAGGAACAGCCGCCCCCCGAAAATGATGGCTGCGATAATCAGCGAAGTTTGCAGAATCGGCACCAGCAGGCTTTCACCGCCGGTATCCAGGCCGGCAGCGCCGCCAAACAGCGGAATCAGCGCCAGTAGCGGAATGACTGCAATATCCTGGAACAGCAAGACACCAAAGGCCTGCCGCCCATACGGCGCGGTCAGCTGCTTTTTCTCGGCCAGCATCTGCAGGCCGATCGCCGTCGAGGACAGCGCCAGTACCACCGACACCAGCAGTCCACTGCGCCAGCTCTCCAGCCACCAGGCGGCCAGCGGCCACAAGACCAGCGTGGTCAGAAACAGCTGCATGGCACCGTTGACGAATATCAGTTTTCGCAGCACCATCAGGCGGCTCGGCCGGAGTTCGAGCCCGATGACGAACAGTAGCAGCACGATGCCCAACTCGGAGAAATGCAGGATGGTTTCAACATCCTCGATCAGGCCCAGCACCCAGGGGCCAATCAAAATACCAGCCGCCAGATAACCAAGCACGGCACCCAGGCCAAATTTCCGCGCCAGCGGCACCATGATCACGGCGCTGCCGAGGAAGATCACCACTTCACCCATCATGGTCATTGCTGGTGGCTTGCCTGGTGACGAAAAAAGGGCATCAGTGATCAGGACTCCTGCTTCAATTCAACACAATCACTACCCCGCTTATCGAGACAGTGCGTCTCGTCCAGCATACACGGCGCGCTCATCAAGCCGCTGGTGAATTCTGAGCAGTTGGTTGTACTTGGCCACTCGATCCGAGCGGCACAGCGAGCCGGTCTTGATTTGTCCAGCGCCGGTCGCGACCGCCAGATCGGCAATGGTCACGTCCTCGGTTTCGCCGGAACGATGTGAAATGACGGTGCCAAAGCCGGCAGCGCGCGCCAGATCGATGGCCTGCAGCGTCTCCGTCAACGTCCCAATCTGGTTGGGCTTGATCAGAATGGCATTGGCAATCTTTTCGTCGATGCCACGCTGCAGAATCCTGGTGTTGGTCACAAACAAGTCATCACCGACCAATTGGACCGCACCGCCGATGGCGTCGGTCAATTCCTTCCAGCCGGTCCAGTCATCTTCATCCATACCATCCTCGATCGAGAAGATCGGGAACTTGCTGACCAGGCCGGACAAGTAGTCGACAAATTCCGCGCTGTTGAAAGCACGCCCCTCGGAGTCAAGCACGTAACGACCGTCACGATAGAATTCACTGGAAGCAACGTCGAGCGCCAGCGCCACCTGTTCGCCCGGCTTGTAGCCGGCTTCCACAATGGCCGTCATCAGCAATTCCAACGCGGCTTCATTGGAATTCAGGTCGGGCGCAAATCCACCTTCATCACCCACTGCGGTACTCAAACCCTGGCTCAACAGCGCGGCTTTCAGCGCATGAAAGATCTCGACGCCGGCTTGCAGTGCACTCGGAAAATCCGGTAGCCCGACCGGCAGGATCATGAACTCCTGGATATCGACCCGGTTATCGGCGTGCGCGCCGCCGTTCAGGATATTCATCATCGGCACCGGCAAGCTGGGCGATTGGCCCGACGACTCCATTAGGTGCTCAAACAACCACTGGTTCTTGGCATTCGCCACAGCATGTGCGGCAGCCAGCGACACACCCAGCAGCGCGTTTGCACCCAGTGTTGATTTGTTGCTGGTGCCGTCCAATTCAATCAAACGCGCATCGAGTGCTGCCTGATCCGTAGCATCCGTTCCTTTCAGCGCAGTGCCCAAAACCTCATTGGCATTCTGCACGGCCTTCCGAACACCTTTGCCGCCATAGCGGCCTGCTTCATCATCTCGCAGTTCCACGGCCTCATGCACGCCGGTCGACGCCCCGGAAGGCACCGCCGCGCGCCCAAAGGAACCATCGTCCAGCCAGACCTCGGCTTCCAGCGTCGGGTTACCGCGTGAATCGAGAATTTCACGAGCATGAACAGCAGAAATTTTCATTTGAGCTCCGTCATTTGTGGGCAAAACCGGTAACCACAGATCTCGCCGATTTGGCAGATTAATAGTACAAGCATCAAAAAAAGCTGGCTCTCAGTATCGACTTGCAAACCAGTCAAACTCACCTTCAAAACCAAAGTATCAAGCATGCTGACCAGCAGCCCTTCATTCCCCAGTTTTCGTTTTTATATCTGCGGTATCAACGTAATCCATGATTCCTCGGCAATTAGTGTCGGTTTCCCTGGCTCATCAAGTAGTTCGCATGAGTGGATTTTCGATATGTTCATACCAAGCCCGTTGTTTAAGTCAATAACAGCAACCACGGATTGCACAGATTGGTTAATCAAAAAAAAACCGGTCGACTATGCTTCTCCAAAACCAAAATATCAATCGCCTGTTCTGCTGTTTATCTTTTTGTATCTTTTTAATCTGCGAAATCTGCCTAATCTGCGGTTCCCCGGCTTCAAGATTTAACCGCTCGATCAATCGCGACCAGCGTTTCCAGCAGGCCTTCCATGTCCGACAGCCGCATCGAGTTCGGCCCGTCGCACAGCGCCTTGTCGGGATCGGGGTGAGTTTCGGTGAAGATGCCGGATACACCCACGCCGACCGCAGCCCGTGCCAGCACAGGAATAAACTCGCGGGCACCGCCTGAGCTGTCGCCCTGACCACCCGGCAGCTGCACCGAATGGGTCGCGTCAAATACCACCGGGCAATCGGTCTCGCGCATGATCGCCAATGAGCGCATGTCGGCCACCAGGTTGTTGTAGCCGAACATATAGCCCCGCTCACACACCATCAATTGTTCGTTGCCGGTGGCCCGCGCCTTCTCGACCACGGTGCGCATTTCCCATGGCGACAGGAATTGGCCCTTCTTGATATTGATCGGCTTGCCGGTACGGGCCACGTTCTGGATAAAATTGGTCTGTCGGCACAGAAAAGCCGGCGTTTGCAGTACGTCGACCACGTCGGCAACCTCATCCAATGGCGTGTCTTCGTGCACATCGGTCAGGACCGGCACGCCAATCTGGCTTTGCACGGCCTTGAGCATCTGCATGCCTTCTCCCAGCCCAGGACCGCGGTAGCTTTTGACCGAAGTGCGGTTGGCTTTATCGAACGAGCCTTTGAACACATAAGGTATACCCAGGCGCTCGGTCACCTCTTTCAAATGACCGGCGACGTCCAGGCACAGCTGCATCGACTCCAGCGTATCGGGTCCGGCAATCAAAAAAAACGGCTGGTCCAGACCAACGTCAAAATGTGTGAGCTTCATTGATACTCCGGAAATAAAAACAAAGGCAGTAACCGCAGATTACGCAGATGTACGCAGATTAAAGCCGAATGTTGTAGGAGCCTGCTTGCAGGCGAACACATTGGGATTCAGCTTAAAAGTCTGTTCGCTTGCAAGCAAGCTCCTACTTCGCTTCGCGTGTGCTCAAGAATCAAAATTGAGTTTTAACTTTAATCTGCGCACATCTGCGAAATCTGTGGTTTCTGATCACTGTTGGTGGTTGAATATGCCAACGCAGCCTGGATAAAGCCGGTAAACAGCGGATGACCATCGCGTGGCGTCGACGTGAACTCCGGATGGAACTGGCAGGCCACAAACCACGGGTGATCGGGCAACTCGACCATTTCAACCAGCATGCCGTCCATTGACAAACCGGCCAGCAACAGGCCGTGTTCGGTAACCGCGTCGCGGTAATGGTTGTTGAATTCATAACGATGCCGATGGCGCTCGACGATTTCCTGCTTGGCGTAGAGATCCATCGATCGGCTTCCTTCAGCAAGTCGGCAGCGCTGGGCACCCAGACGCATCGTGCCGCCCAGGTCGTCGTCTTCGCCGCGCAGTTGACGTTGACCACGCTCATCCAGCCATTCGGTAATCAGTCCGATGATCGGATGGGGTGTGTCCGGATCGATCTCGGTCGAGTTGGCCCCGGAAAGCCCACACACATTGCGCGCAAATTCGACCACGGCAGCCTGCAGGCCAAGGCAAATACCCAGGTATGGAATCCGGTGTTCGCGTGCGTGCTGGATTGCTGCAATCTTGCCTTCGAAGCCACGCTCGCCAAAACCACCCGGCACCAGGATGGCATCAACGCCGTCGAGGACATCGAGCCCTTCCTGCTCGATCTGCTCGGATTCGACCGGGCGGATGTTGACGCGAATGCGGTCCTGCAAGCCGCCGGCCGACAGGGCCTCGTTTAGTGATTTGTACGCATCGGCATGCTCGACGTATTTACCGACCATGGCCACGGTCACTTCATGCTGCGGATCGGCCTGGCGATCGACCACGTTCTGCCAATCCGATAAATCGGCATCGCCGGCCTCCAGGCCCAGGCGATCCAGCACGATCCGATCCAGGCCCTGCTGCTGATAAAACAGCGGAATCTTGTAGATATTGTCAACGTCGACGGCTGATATGACGGCTTCTTGGGTCACGTTGGTAAACAATGCGATTTTTTCCCGCTCGTGATCCGACAGCATGCGCTCACAGCGACACAGCAGCACATCGGGCTGAATGCCGATCGAACGCAGCTCCTTGACCGAGTGCTGGGTCGGTTTGGTCTTGATCTCTTCGGCCGCGCGCAAGAACGGCACCAGCGTCAGATGCATGAACAGCGCCTGACGCCCAAACTCGGTGCCGAGCTGACGAATGGCTTCGAGGAACGGCAGCGATTCGATATCGCCCACCGTGCCGCCAATTTCGACCAGCGCAACATCGTAGCCGTCCGCGGCGCGCTTGACCGACTGCTTGATTTCATCGGTGATGTGCGGAATGACCTGCACCGTGGAACCGAGGTAATCCCCGCGCCGCTCGCGCGCAATCACATCCGCGTAGATACGGCCCGTGGTGAAATTATTGAGTTGGGTCATTCGGGTTCGGACGAACCGTTCGTAGTGTCCGAGGTCAAGATCGGTTTCGGCACCATCTTCGGTCACAAAGACCTCACCGTGCTGAAACGGGCTCATCGTGCCGGGGTCGACGTTGATGTAGGGGTCGAGTTTCATCATCGTGACCTTGAGCCCGCGCGCTTCGAGTATCGAAGCCAGCGAGGCCGAGGCGATGCCCTTGCCAAGGGAAGAAACGACGCCACCAGTAACGAAGATGAAAGCGGCCATGACCGGAAATCCGAATATGATTGATCCGGGAGATGATTGTACCCGAGCGGAAGCCAGCATATCTCCCTGTAGGCCTTTTGATTGTCATGCACTCGCTATGTCGCAACACTAGTCATGAACCACCGCCCTGACAGCGCACAGCCCGGGAATGACTCGTCATCGCGACACCTCAAGCCGCCTATTCGCCGATATTGATTGCCTCGGAGCGTTGCTCGCCTACGGCCTGCAGCCGCCTAATCATGGCGTTGAAGTCTGCATCGCGGCTCGACTGCATGCTGTCGCTGCTGACTTGCACCGAAGGCAGTGCCGCATAGGCCTGCATCAGCGCGATCAACGGTTCGGCCCGCTCGGCGCCCAGTAATAAAGAGTCGAATGCCGACAACGCACCGGCAACCGACGGCACTGGACCGCCCAGGTGCTGCTCCAGCTGGTTCAGGCTGCGCAGCGCAAACCGACGCACCGCCGGATACTCATCGTTCATTGCATGCAGCAAGTGCCAGCGCCACTGCGCCGGCTGATCAACCTGCCCGCGCTGAATCGATCGCCCGATCATCGTCGCGGTCACGGCACGCTCGACCGGATCACCTGCATGCAAGCGTGCTACGCCGTCGGCCAGGCCGGCTTCCAGACCGTCCGCACGCTGAACTGGCTGAGCCTGCACACCCCAAAGTGCTTCGGTCTGTTGCTCGGCCCACTCGACCGACTGGTCAAGATGGCACAACGAACAGGCATTCGGTCGGCCATCGGCTGCATTGCGCGCAGGACGAGGCACCTCGATGCGGTGTGAGCGGTGAATCTCCATGACGCCGTAGACAACCTCCGGCATGTGACAGTTGTAGCACAACGACCCCGGACTGTCTTCGGGGTGATGCGTGTGCGCCACCACGTCTTCGGCAATCGGTTGGTGACAAGCCAAACAGGGCTGATTGGTCCTGTTTTCCTCGGTGATCATGCCGTGGGTGTCGCCCTTGTGCATGTTGTGACAGGTGCCGCAGGTCATTTCGGATTCCTGGTAGCACTCGGACTGCAGCAGCCCCTGGTACTCGTAGGCAGTCAATCGTGGTGTGCGATCGGGCCAGAAGCGCAGCGTAAACAAATCGCCCATATGCCCACCAACCGGCAGTTGGCTTTCCGGCCAGACCAGCTCGACCGAATCAAACAGATTGTCGCCGGCACGGTAGATCGGACCGGTCTTGATGAACTCCCGCATGACCTCGACGCTGACCGGAATGCGCTGACCGTGGCATTGACCGCAGACCTGGGTCGAGGCCTGTTGATCCAGTTTGTTTGGGTGCACAACCGTGTCATCAGGGGTATCGGTCAGGGTATAGAACAACCGCGTCAGCCAGTTGGAATGCTTGGCCACGTGATCGGCCGACGGGCCGTGACAGCTTTCACAGGAAATGCCGAGCTCGGCCACGCTGGAATCGAACTCGCCCTCGAACTGGGCATCGACGGTTTCGCCGGCAGCGGCCCGCTTGAGCAGCTCGTCGTAGTTGGTCACATTGGGTTCGGGACCGGTGTTGTGGCAGAAAATGCAGTTGTTGTTCCAGACCGAAACCTGGTCATCGAACTGCTGCTCATCCGGGCCCAGAAACGCGGCGTTCATGTGAATCCAGCGCTCGTCCTGGTTGTGCCACAGCATGTGCAGCCGATAGAAATTGCCGCCGTCGGGGTCGCGCGTCAGGTACTGCTGATAGCGGTTCGAGCCTACGGTCTTGTAAATTTTCTGTTCGACCAGAAGCGCATCGGAATCAGGCAGTCGGTATTCAAACCAGTATTCGTCGCCGCGCTGCACTGGACGCACATCGATGCCCCACTGCTGGACCGTCTGACCATCAAACGCACCCTGCACCGACTCTTGGGTCGCCAGCTGCGTCATCGTGCGGTGATAGGTCCGATGCCAGGTGCCAAAACGATCACGGTGGCAGGTGTGGCAAGCCGCGCTGCCGGCCCACTCGGACGCCAGCACCGGGGTTTGCGGCAACGCCAGCATCAGCAAACAGAGCAAGCCCGATCCGGTCTGAAACAAGCGTCGAATTACATTGTGGATCACACGCATATTGTGCCTGAATCAATCGCCTGATTCAGTCATTGGGCGATCCCTGATGCGCTCATTGCGCTGAATTGAACAACCCGACCATTGGCTTGGAACCCTCTGATTTTGGTTGTGCGGCCGGAAAGCCGTATCTGGCGCGGTGCATTACTCAGCCGTAGCTGCAGCGACTGTGACCCGGGCCGAACCACGCAATCCGCGGCTTTACCGAATGCAATACGCGCCGAGCAGGGTTGTTCAGCGCTCCTCAGGCGTTTTGCTGATCAACCGACTCTACCGGCAGATATTCCTGACGCGTCGGCACATCCGGCCAGAACTCGTTCAGCTTGCGGCTCTTACCGCCGCTGAGCACGATACAGGCATGCTGTCGGCCCAGTTTGCGCGGTCGTGCAACGCCGCAGGAATGGGCAATGATTTCGACCTCTTGCATGATATTGCGCGCATACCAGGCCACGCGCTTGGCCTTGTCGCTCGGTACCAGCCCTCGCTGCAGGCGCTTGTTGTGGGTCGTCACGCCCGTCGGACAGGTATTCTTGTTGCACTGCAGGGCCTGAATACAGCCCAGCGCAAACATGAAGCCGCGCCCGGACAGCACGATATCGGCGCCGGCGCAAAAAGCCCAGGCAACGTCGGACGGGTTGATGCGCTTGCCGGAAGCAAACACGCGGATGCGCGGTCGCAGGCCATACTCGGTCAGTTTGTCGACCACGGTCGGCAGCGCTTCATCGAGCGGCAGCCCGACGTTATCCATCAGCGACATCGGCGCAGCGCCGGTACCACCATCGCCGGAATCCACGGTAATGAAATCCGGGGCACTGTCGAGACCGCGCTTGTGGATGGCCTGACCCAGCGCATCCATGAAGTCACCCTGGCCGACCACCAGCTTGATGCCGGTCGGCTTGCCGGTCACCTCGCGGATGCGATGAATCATATCCAGCAGTTCATCGGCGTTGGCAATATCATGATGACGATTCGGGCTGATCGCCGGCTGGTCCATCGGGATGTGCCGAATGGCTGCAATTTCCTCAGTGATCTTGGCCTGCGGAAGAATGCCACCCTTGCCGGGCTTGGCACCCTGGGCCAGCTTGAGCTCGAACATCTTGACCTGCTCGTGAGCCGCAATACCGGCCAGGCGCTGGTCACACAAATCGCCGTGCTCATCACGCACGCCAAACTTGGCCGTGCCGATCTGAAATACCAGATCGCAGCCGCCTTCCAGATGCCACGGCGCCAGACCGCCTTCACCGGTATTCAACCAGATGCCGGCCTCCTTGGCGCCCATCGACAGGGCACGAATCGCGGGCTTGGACAGGGCGCCATAGCTCATGCCGGAAATATGAAAACAACGGTCGGTGGTATACGGCTGACGGGCGCCCGGGCCAATGGTCAGCGGCATCAGTGGTTCGGCCTCTTCATCCAGGGTCGGAAAGGCACAGTTCAGAAAAATCGCCGTCCCTTCGCGCTTCAAGTCACGACTGGAGCCAAACGCCGCCGTGTTGGGCAGGTTTTTCGAGGCGCGATACACCCACGAGCGCTGCGCGCGATTGAACGGCAGCTCTTCCCGGTCGCTGGCAAAGAAATACTGGCGAAAGAATTCGCCGAGGTGCTCGAACAGGTAGCGGAAACGGCCGATGACCGGGAAGTTTCTGCGCACGGCATGCGTCTGCTGGGTGCGATCCACGACATACATGCCGGCCAGAACCAGCAGGCCGCAGCCGAACGCAACGACCAACAGCACGGCCATGAACTGCAGCACTTCCCGAGTCAGAATCAGAATTTCAGTCATAGCCATGTCTCTGGTCAATCGATTGTTGCATCAAGCCGCATCATCACGGCCATTGAATCTCGGAATCACGATGCTCGGGCGCTCCCTCGATCCTGATTCAGCGGGTGACTAGTTTATTCCAGCCAGATCAAGCTGGCCTGTCGTCCGCAGGGGGCACTGCGACGATGGGAAAAGTAATGCGCCTCATCCTGATAGGTGCAGATGCCGCTGTCAATGACCCGGCCTACACCCGCGGCGCCCAACTGATTCACTGCAATTCCCTGAAGACTGGCCTGCCAGCGGCCATCCGCGTTCGGAACAAATTGGTCAGCATGTTCCGGAAAAGCCTGGACCACCTCAGCGCCTACCTCGTAGGCCGGTTGGCGAATGGACGGGCCAACCCAGGCCATGCTGTCGGACGAGATATCGAGCTGGTCAAGCACGGTCGGAATAATGCCATCGGCCAACCCGCGCCAGCCGGCGTGTATGGCAGCCACCCGGCCCTGTCGCGAATCGGCAATCAATATCGGCAGGCAGTCGGCGGTCAAAACCACGGCAACCTGACGCGGTCGGTCGGTCCAGGCGGCATCGGCCTCAACGCCGGGTTGCCAGTCATCAAGATGGATCAACTGCGTACCATGAATCTGCTGCAGCCAGCCGGGCTCCGACGGTAGCTCTGATGCCAGTCGCTTGCGATTGGCCAGCACCTTGCTGGCCTGATCATCGCTGGAGAGGCTGAGATTCAACTGGTCATACGGTGACGGGCTGCAACCGCCAACGCGGGTGGTCGAACGCGCCTCGCAGGGACGATCGAAGCCGGGATTGATGCAGGGGAGTGCCGTCATGAATCAATCGCTCAACACGCGGACCAGTCCGGCGAAATCAGCCGGCAGCGGCGCCTCGACACTGATCGCTCGGCCGGATTCGATCGGATGCTCGAATTCGAGCTTGACCGCATGCAGCGCCTGTCTTGGAAACGCGCGCCAGGCGTTTCGCTGGGTTTCACTCAAGCCCGCCGGGCTGCCGGCCCGACCATACATCGGATCGCCAATCAGCGGAAAGCCGGCGTGGGCCAGATGCACTCGAATCTGATGCGTGCGGCCGGTTTCGAGCTTGACATCAATCCAGGTCGACGACGTCAGGTGCTGATGAATCCGATAGTGCGTGACTGCATCCCGGCCGTCCGGACGCACTACCTGGCGGCGGCGGTCGACCGGGTGGCGGCCAAGCGGGGCATCGACGGTGTCACCGGCAATCATCCGTCCCCACACCACGGCCTGGTAGTGGCGATGAATGTCGCGTGCCTTCAAGCGTGCAACCAGCACGCGATGGGCGCGGCTGGTGCGGGCAATAACCAGGCAGCCGGAGGTATCCTTGTCGAGCCGATGGACGAGCCCGGCGCGCGGCAACGGCGCCAGCGCAGGATCGTGGTGCAGCAACGCATTCACCAACGTACCCGTCGCATTGCCTGAACCGGGATGCACGACCAGACCGGGCGGTTTGTTGATCACCAGCACCGCGTCGTCCTCATAACAGATTTCGAGCGCGATCGGTTCTGGCTCGTCTTGTTGACGATGCGGTTCCAGCCGGGCATTCAGGTCGAGCTGTTCGCCACCGTCCATGCGTCGATTCGGTTTGACTTTCTCGCCATCCACGGTCAATTCGCCGGCGCGGATCATGGCCGTCAGGCGACTGCGCGAAAAGTCGGCCCAGATGGTGGCTGCGGCCTGGTCGAGCCGCAGCCCGGCCAGATCAGGCGGCACTTCTGCCTGCAGTTGTACGATCGAGGGTTCAATGGTCATCTATACAGACTCTTTTTCGGCCGACATTCGATTGAATAGCGATTTAACGCCACAGGCAGTATCATAGCGGCCATGAAAACGCATGTACTTACCCGTTTCCGAATCATCGCCATGGCCTTGCTGCTCGGCATCGTCCTGACTGGCTGCCGCGGCGGAAATGATGTGATCGAAGATGCAGGCCCCGGCCCTGAAGAATTGTACGCCTTGGCCCAGAATGCCCTACAGGGCGGAAACTATCAGCGTGCCATCCAGCGCTATCGTGAGCTGACGGTTCGCTTTCCATTCGGGCGTCACGCCGAACAGGCCTTGCTCGATATGGCCTACGCACAACACAAGGGCGGCCAAGCCGAGTCGGCCATTTCCAGTCTGGACCGCTTCATCCGCACCTATCCAACCCATCCGAATGTCGATTACGCCTGGTACTTGAAGGGCCTGATCAACTATGACCTGTCGATGGGCTTTATTCGTCGCCTGTTCCCGGATCAGGCCAATGATCGCGACCAGCAAGCCGCGCATCAAGCTTTCCGCGACTTTCAGGAACTGATCCGGCGTTACCCAGACAGCCGGTATATTGCCGATGCGCGCCAGCGCATGGTGTTTCTGCGCAATACCATGGCTGAATATGAAGTCGAGGTTGCCTCGTACTACGCGCGAAGGAATGTCAATGTCGCGGCCTTGAACCGTGCACGCTATGTACTCGAAAACTACCCCGGCGCGCCAGCCAGCGTCGATGCGCTCCGCATCATGATGCAGTCTTATGAACGTCTCGAAATGCCGGAACTGGCGCAGGACACCCGGCGCGTGATGGAACTGAATTATCCGGACCGGATCGAGGAAGAAAACGAACGCAGCTGGTTTGGCTGGCTGTGGCCGTTCGATTGATCCGGCCAGATACCCTCCTCCGCCTGGATCATACGGTTGGTCGACGCATCGTCACAAGGTAGCGACGCAGATCCGCGCAAGGCCGTGGTGCTGTTGTCCGGCGGTCTCGATTCGGCAACCACACTGGCCATGGCAATCGATGCTGGCTATGAATGCCATTCGCTGGCTGTGGATTACGGCCAGCGCCATCGTGCCGAACTCGATGCCGCTGCCAGAATCAGTCAGGCCCTGAATGCGATGAGTCATCGCGTGGTCCAGGTCGATCTGCGCAGCATCGGTGGCTCGGCGCTGACCGCCGATATCGATGTGCCAACCGAACAGACCGAAGGTATTCCGGTGACCTACGTGCCGGCTCGCAACACGCTGATGTTGAGCCTGGCGCTGGGCCTGGCGGAAACGCTGGCAGCTGAATCCATCTTTATTGGTGTCAATGCAGTGGACTATTCGGGTTATCCCGACTGTCGGCCGCAGTTCATTGCGGCCTTTGAAGACCTCACGCGGCTGGCGACCAAGGCCGGCGTCGAGGGACACCCGTTTCACATCCAAAGCCCGTTGATTCACCTGACCAAGGCCGAAATCATCCAGGCCGGCAGCGCGCTGGGCCTGGACTATGGGCAGACCATCTCGTGTTATCAGGCCGATGACAGCGGGCGTGCCTGCGGCCGCTGCGACTCCTGCAGAATCCGTCGAGCCGGCTTCAAGGAGGCCGGGCTACCGGACCCCACCCGTTATTACGACGAACCTGTCGGCTAGATACGGTTAAACCACCACAGTGACCGGGCTGTGCGCATGACGCACCACTTTCTCGCTGACGCTGCCGAGCAATAGCTTCTGCATCGTCGATAAACCGCGCCGACCGATGACCACCAGCAGCTGTTCATCGTCTTCAGTGCAGCGGATGATTTCTTCGGCTGCGTCGCCGACCGACGTATCATCACTGATGGTCACGCCGATCTCGCCGAGCTGTTCATGCACTTCATCGAATACCCGCTGTGCAGCTGCCTGGGCGGCATGGTCGATGTCATCACGACTGATGCCACCCATGCCGATGACTTCGACCGACGAGACCGGAAACACGTAAAACAGTCGGATCCGCACGCCAAGAGACTCGGCCAGCTGCACGGCATAGCGCACCGCGCGCATCGCGTTGTCGGATCCATCGACCGGAACAAGAATTTCACTGATTGCCTGCATATTGAATGACTCCAACCAAAACGAACTGGAATGTATGCGTAGCTGTATTCTAGCGTGGATCAGCGTGTGGTTCGATCCACCCGAATTCCATGGCTCGTTCTATTGCTCGAGCCCGGCCAGTAATTCCAGTAGATCCGCCTCATCGATCACCGGCACCTTCAATGATTCAGCGCGGTCCAGCTTCGAGCCCGGGTCGGCGCCGGCGATCAACGCGTGCGTCGATTTGGAAACGCTGCCGCTGACCCTGGCCCCCAACTGCTCCAGCCGCCCTTTCGCTTCGGAGCGTTTGAGTTGCTCCAGTCGCCCCGTCAGTACAAAGGTCTTTCCATCGAGCGGTCGCGATCCGGTTTCGCGAACGGCCTCAGCTTGCCACTCGACCCCGGCATCCAACAGTTTCTGAATAACCGCGCGGTTGGCCGCTTCATTGAAAAACTCATGTACGTGCCCGGCCACGATCGGACCGATTTCATCGACCGCCTGCAGCGCCTCCGTATCGGCTGCCATCAACGCATCCAGCGTGCCAAAGTGCCGCGCCAGCAACTGCGCACTGACTTCACCAACCTCACGGATGCCGAGGGCAAACAACAGCCGTCCAAGCTGGGGCCTGCGACTACGATCAATCGACGCCGCCAGGTTTTCAGCCGATTTCTGACCCATCCGGTCCAGGCTGGTCAGCGTTTCAACATCCAGTCCATACAGATCGGACAGGTCATGCACAAGCTCCTGATCGACCAGCTGTTCGATCAACTTGCTGCCAAGGCCATCGATATCCATGGCGGTACGCGAAGCGAAGTGCTCCAGCGCACGCTTACGCTGGGCCGCACAGACCAGGCCGCCGGAACAGCGCGCATCAGCCTGCCCTTCGACCTGTTCGACCCTGGAATTGCAAACTGGACAGTGACTCGGCAACTGCCACTCGGCCAAATCCTCGCTGCGGCGCTCGACCATGGCGCGCACCACCTCGGGAATCACGTCGCCGGCCCGGCGCACGATGACCTGATCACCCACCCGTACGTCCTTGCGCCGAATCTCGTCCAGATTGTGCAGCGTGGCGTTGGTCACCGTCACGCCGCCAACAAAGACTGGTTCCAGCCGTGCAACCGGCGTCAACTTGCCGGTACGGCCGACCTGAACGTCGATATCACGCAGCCTGGTGATGGCCTCTTCGGCCGGGAATTTATGTGCCAGCGCCCAGCGCGGCGAACGGCTGACATACCCCATCTCGAGCTGTTGTTCGAAGTCGTCCAGCTTGTAGACCACGCCGTCGATGTCATAGTCGAGCGCATCGCGCTGGTCGGCTATTCGAGCGTGATAGTCGAGCAGGCCCTGGAGGCCTGAAACCGACTGCACCAGCGGGCTGACCGGAAAACCGATGTCGGCCAGCCGCTGAAGTACCGCTGACTGGCAAGTCAAGGTCTGCGGACTTGAATCCTGGTCCTGCTCCAGGTCGATGGCCGCATAGGCAAAAAACCGGAGTGGCCGGTCCGCTGTGATGGCCGGGTCCAGCTGACGCAGGGTACCGGATGCGGCGTTGCGCGGATTGACAAACGGCTTCTCGTCCTGGCGCTTCAAGCGTTGATTCAACTCGGCAAAACCGCTGCGGCTCATGAAAATTTCGCCGCGGACCTCAAACTGTTCGGGCAGACCGGAATCCGATACCGTCAACGGAATCGACCGAATCGTCCGCACATTGGCGGTGACATCTTCCCCGGTCCTGCCGTCGCCCCGCGTGGCGGCCAGCGCCAGCCTGCCGTGTTGATAGCGCAGGCTGATGGCCAGACCGTCCAGCTTGGGCTCGGCCAGATAGTTCAGTTCATCCAGATCCAGCTGGTCACGAATCCGCTGATCGAATTGTGCAACTTCTTCATCGTCGAAGGCATTGGCCAGCGACAGCATGGGCGTGTGGTGCACAACGCTGTCGAAGCCGTCTTCAATCTTGGCCCCGACGCGGTGCGTGGGCGAATCCGGATCGTCCAATTCGGGATGTTCGCGTTCCAGCGCTTCAAGCTCGCGCATCAGGCGGTCATATTCGCCGTCAGGCACGGTCGGATCGTTCAGCACGTAATAGCGGTGGTTGTGCTCCTGGATCTGCTGGCGCAACGCCGCTACCCGGGCGTTCAGATTCTCACTGCCAGGGGATTCAGCCATGAGATTTCCAGACCGGCGCCAATCCGCTCAAGCCTAGCTCCAGTCGTGCTTGCGATCGAACTCGCGCATTTCTTCGCGCAGCTGAGACAGGCGCTGACGCGTGACTTTGCACTGCGCATCGTCGAGCAGGTCAGCCTCGAGCAGCTCCGATAGACGCTGACCGGTGGCCAGCATTGCATCCCAGGCATCCAGCGCAGACAGCGGCCCCGGCAGCATCATGAACAGCGTCACGCCGGGCGTTTCAAACAAGTTCCAGGTCGACGGATCAAAGCTGCCCGGACTGGTCAGATTGGCCATGCTGAAGACCGGATCATCGGAGCCGCGATGTGTGCGGTGAAATATATTCATGTCGCCAAATCGCAAACCGGCCTTGATCGCTGCATCAAGCAGGCTGACGCCGCTGATGCGCCGGCCCTGGCGCGCGCGCACATACAGTGTCACGACCTGCGGTGTGTGCGGCGACGAACTGCCTGATTCAGACGACTCGTCGGCATCGACGTGATCCTGAGGCCAGATATCCGGTTCGGGTAATGCTTCCTCCCGATCCAGGTGCTGTGCATCGTTCCAGACCGGCTCGCGCCGACCATCAGGCCCGGCATCAGCAACTGGCTGCAATGCCGCCTGGTCTTCGTTCAACGATGGCAGCATGGTTTGTTCCGGCTCGCCGATTGCATCATCCCGTTTGTCCTCATCACCCTGAATCGGCCGGTCCGGGCGGGCACCGGGCTTGTTCAAGCCGGGCTCGGCACGCGGTTGATCGCGCCGCACGGCGCCGGGGCGTCGCGAGCCGCGTGGCTGATGAAAAAACCAGATCAGCGCCAGGATGACCAGGCCGATCAGGATCAGAATCAAACGAAGATTATCCATGGCTACCGATTCTGTTCGATCTGGTGCGTGGATGCAAACGAGGACATGGCAAAGTCGGCTCTGTTCAGGCTCAGTTCGAGGCCAACGCGACGGCTTTGTCGAGGTCGACGGAAACCATTCGGGAAATACCCGGTTCGCGCATCGTCACGCCGAGCATCTGGTGGGCAATTTCCATCGTCACCTTGTTATGCGTGACGAACAGAAACTGAACGCGCTCGGACATCTCACGCACCAGTTCGGAGAAGCGCGCCACGTTGGCATCATCGAGCGGCGCGTCTACTTCGTCGAGCAGGCAAAACGGTGCCGGATTCAGATTGAAGATCGAGAACACGAAGGCCACAGCGGTCAGCGCTTTCTCGCCACCCGACAACAAGTGAATACGACTGATGCGCTTGCCCGGGGGCCGCGCCATGATTGCGGCGCCCGAAGTCAACCAGTCATCCCCGACCATTTCCAGGTACGCGTGGCCGCCACCAAACAAGCGCGGAAACAGGGTTTCCATATTGGTATTGACCCGCTCGAAGGTTTCGCGAAAGCGGGTCCGGGTGGTTTTGTCGATGCGCGCAATGGCTTTTTCCAGCGTTTCCAGGGCATCGGTCAAATCATTGTTCTGACTATCCAGATACTCCTTGCGCTCGGACTCCTGATCGTATTCTTCGATTGCGGCCAGGTTGACCGGCTCCAGGCGCACAATCTGCTGTTCCAGCTTGTTCAGTTCTTCAACCCAGGCTTGAGTCTCGGCGCTATCGGGCAGCGTTTTGACCAACGCTTCGAGGTCTCCGTCCAATTCCGCGACGCGCTGGGCCAGGCGCTCGACTTCAATTTCCTTCTCGCGCAGTTTTAACTGATGCTCGGACTGCTGCTGGCGAATCTGCTCGGCCTGGTTTGCCGACTGCTGCCGCTGCTGATCATGCTTGCGCCATTGCGCTTCAAGCTCACCGAGCTGGGCGCGGGCTTCTTTCAGGCGCTGCTCGATGGCCAGCCGATTGTTCAGCAGACCATCACGTTCGGCCTGCTGCTCCCGGACCGGCTCATCGCCTTGCGCCAGGGCCTCGGATAACTCGACAAAGCGCGACTGCAGCTGGCCGATCTGGGTATCCATTCGAGCAATGGCCTGTTTCAGCGATTCCATGCTGGCGCGCGCAGATTCAAGCTTGAGCGCCTGCTGCTCGCGCTCCAAGCGGGCTTCACGATAGCGATGCGAGCAATCCGTCCGCTGTGATTGCGCATCATTGCGCTGCTGCTCGGCCTGTTGTTGGGCCTGGTCGGCTTGCTCGAGCTCAGCCAGGCACTGCTCCAGTTCGGCCCGGGCTGAAGACACCGCCTGCTCGTCCTCTTGCTGTCGGGTCTTCAGCGACTGTTGTTCCTGCTCGCGCTGACTGCGCTGACGCTCCATCGCCTCGAAGCGATGGTCCAACCCGGCCTGGATACCGGCCAGTCGCGCGCGCTCGGCCTTCATCTGGTCCGTGCTTTGAGTGGCTTCGCGCTGCTGCTCTTGAGCGTGTGCCAACTGTTTTTCAAGCGCGCTGAGCGCCGACTGCTGCTGTTCGATCGCCTCCGTGGTGTTGCTGAGATCCTGATCCAGCGAGCGGATCTGCTGTTCACGCGCCAATTGACCGTCATTGGTATCGGCCTGACCCTGAACCCAAAGCCAGCCAGGGCCCAGCCACAGGCCATCGCGCGTAATCACGGATTCACCGGCTTCAAGTTCGGCCATGCGGGCATAGGCCTGGTCGGTTGAATCGGCGAGCTCCACGCGGTTCAACTGCTCGGTCAATGCACCGGCACCCCGGACAACCGATCCGAGCCGGCCCGGTCGCCCGTCGGGACCACGCCCCAGAATCAGGCCAAGTTGATGCGCCGGCGGTTCTCCCGGCAAGTCGTTGGCGCAAGTTCGCGCATTCAGCCAATGGCCGAGTACCGCTTCAACCGCCTGCTGCCATTCCGGCTCAACGTCGATCTGCTTCAACAACGCCGGCGCATCGGCCAGTGCGTGCTGTTCAAGCCAGTGGTCCAGCTCATCATCGGTCTGGTCGGCCTGGTTCAACACGCGCAGCGATTCCAGACGCCCCTGGAGCTCGCGGCGCGCGCTCTTGCCTTCATCGATTTGACCACGCAGTTGTCGGGCCTGAGTTTCCAATTCGGCAATATGCTGACGCTGATCGGCCGCCTTGCGTTCGGCCTGGTCCAGCTGCTGTTGCACGGCCTTCAATTCTTTCGCCGTTGATTCACGCTCATCGGCCAACGATTGAGCGCGGTCGTCCTGCTGCTGGCCAAACTGAGCCAGGCGTTCGGCCGCCTGGTTCATGCGTTCATCCAGGTGCTCGATGCGCAGCTTCAGCAGCTCGGCCTGCTGGCGGGCCTGGCTGGAGGCCTGCTGACTTTGCTGCAAGGCCTGCTGCGATTCGGTCAGTGCCTGATCGGCCTGATCCAGTTGTGTCTGCGTGCGCTGCTCGCGCTCGCTGCTCTGCTTCAACTGCGGTTCCAGTGTGCCGATCAGGCCGGTGACATTCTCGACCTGGGCCTGGTCAAGCACCAGATGTTGCTGCAGTTCATCGAGCTGCGACTTGGTTTCATCGTGCTCGGCCTGTCGCCGGCGCTTCAAATCCTGCTGATGCTCGATCGATTGCTCCAGTCGCGCGATCTGGCTCGTCACCTCGTACAGTTCGGCCTGCACCGAAGCGCTCTGATCATTGGCCTTGTGCTGTTCTTCGCGCAGGCTCTCGAGCGCCTTTTCGGCCTCGCGTTGCTCGGCAATGACCGACTGCAGCCGGGTCTCGGTGGCTTTCAGTGTTTGTGACTGCTGCTCGCTGTCCGACACCGCCTGACGCCAGCGCAACGCCGTCAGGCGGGCTTCGTCCTGGCGATAGCGTGCCTTGAGTTCCTTGTAGCGCTCAGCGGCTTTGGCCTGACGTTTCAGCTTGGCCAACTGTTTGGTAACTTCTTCGCGCAGATCGGACAAACGATCAAGGTTCTCGCGCGTATGGCGAATGCGGTTTTCCGTTTCCCGGCGCCGCTCCTTGTAGCGCGAGATACCGGCAGCTTCTTCGAGAAAACTGCGCAAGTCCTCGGGCCGGGCCTCGACAATCTGCGAGATCATGCCCTGCTCGATGATGGCGTAACTGCGCGGACCCAGCCCAGTACCCAGGAACAGATCGGTAATATCCTTGCGCCGACAGCGGCTGCCGTTCAGAAAATAATTCGACTGACCGTCCCGACTGACCTGGCGACGAACCGAAATTTCACTGTAGCTGGCGTACTCGCCACCGGCACGGCCATCGCTGTTGTCGAAGGTCAGCTCAACCGTGGCCGTGGTTACCGGCTTACGCGCGCTGGAACCTGAAAAGATCACGTCACTCATGGACTCACCGCGCAATTGACGCGCAGAGCTCTCGCCCATGACCCAGCGAACGGCATCGATGATGTTGGACTTGCCGCAGCCATTCGGGCCGACAATGCCCATCAGATTGGACGGAAACTTGACCGTTGTCGGATCAACGAATGACTTGAAACCAGCCAGTTTGATGGCGGTCAGTCGCATGCTTTAACCATGAATCAGGTGAACTCCGGGCCATTTGAACGCGTATTGTGTTGCTGCCCGATGATGCCGCTTCAACGACTAGCCGATGACGATTGTTGACACCACTTGCCAGTCAGGAGGACAAACGAAATCATCACGCAGGCTGCACAGGATCATCGTGCAATATGGATTATTCTATGGCCTTTAGGCGATCGAGTGGTTGCCAATTGCACGTTCGCGTTGATCTGATCCATGAAGGAAGCCTGATGCCCTCAGAACCAAGCAAAGACCTTGAAGTCTTTCCGAATCCGCAGACTGAAAATGACTACACCATTCACATGCGGGTTCCGGAATTTACTTGTTTGTGCCCGAAAACCGGCCAGCCTGATTTTGCCGAAATGCGACTCGACTATGTGCCCGACAAGCTGTGCGTCGAGCTCAAGTCTCTGAAACTGTATATGTGGTCGTTCCGCGAGCACGGTGCATTTCACGAGGCTGTAACCAATGAAATTCTTGGCGATCTGGTGGCAGCCACCCAACCGCGATTCATGCGACTGACTGCCGAATTCTGGGTTCGCGGCGGCATCTACACCACCATCGTGGCCGAACACCGGGCCGTCGACTGGCAGCCGAAAACACCGGTTCAACTACCCGCAGCTCGCTAGCATGGGGCGTCGAGCTCGGGTAGAGTAGTCAATCCCCGGCACTGGCATGACACAGTAGGCCTTTGACATCATCTGACGCGCCCATTCAAGCCTCCGGTCAATCTGGAATCATCCGGCTCCGGGGCGACTGGACACTGCCGCAGGCGGCCCTGCTGGAACAATCCATCGTGGACTGGCAAGGCCAGGTCCGGCAACTGGATGCGCGCACCGTCGATCGCCTGGATTCGAGTGGCGCGCTGCTGCTGATCCGGCTGTTGAATCAGCGGCCGATTCCGGCCGGTGCTGTCCAGCTCAAACAGGAACATCAAGCGCTGTTTGACGCCGTCGTCGCGGCGGTCGATTCGACCGATGAGGCCATTCAACCCGAACAAACGCCGCTCTGGCAATCGCTGTTTGAGCAGGTCGGGCGCGCAGTCATGCGCGTGCTGGGCAATGCATTGGATCTGATCGGCTTTCTTGGGCTGGCACTGCACCGCTTGCTGGGCACGCTGATAGGTCCGCGACGCATGCGCTGGACCTCGCTGGTTCACCACATGCAGGAAAGTGGTTTGAATGCAGTGCCGCTGTTGATTCTGCTCAGCATCATGATCGGCGCCGTGCTGGCCTTCCTGGGCGCCACCGTGCTGCGCGATTTCGGCGCTGAAATCATGGTCATTGATCTGGTCGTGTATGCCTTTTTACGCGAGTTCGGGGTGCTGTTGACGGCCATTCTGCTGGCCGGTCGCACGGCCAGTGCCTTTTGCGCGCAGATCGGCATGATGAAGGGCCAGCAGGAGATTGATGCGATCAAGACGATCGGCCTGGATGCGATCGAGCTGCTGGTGATTCCCCGACTGGTCGCGCTGCTGATCATGCTGCCTGCACTCGCCGTACTGGCCACACTGGCCGGTCTGGTCGGTGGCTTGATCGTGTCTGTGCTATCGCTTGGCATCGGCCTTGACCTGTACATCGAACGGGTCAGTCAATCCATTCAGCTCAGTCACTACCTGGTTGGCCTGGTCAAGGCACCGATCTTCGCGCTGGCCATTGCGCTGATCGGCTGCTCGGAGGGCTTGCGCGTTGAAGGCACCGCGCAATCGGTCGGTGAGCGAACCACCTCGGCGGTCGTGCGCAGTATCACCATGGTGATTGTCATCGACGCACTGGCCGCGGTGTATTTCATGGAGATCGGCTGGTGAGCGCAGTGCGGCATCAAGGCGCGGCTGAGGCCCCAGCACTGGCCATCGAGGTGCGCGGGTTGCGTAATGCATTTGGCGATTTCGTCGTACATGAAGACCTGGATCTGGAGGTCAACAGCGGCGAGATCCTGGCCGTGGTCGGTGGTTCCGGCAGCGGGAAATCCGTGCTGATGCGCAGCATTCTGGCCCTGCGACCACCGCAGGCCGGCGCAATCCATATCTTCGGTCAGACCATCGAGCCGGAGGCCGAGCGTCAACCCGAGCTGGAGCAGCAGGCCGGCGTGCTGTTTCAGGACGGCGCATTGTTTTCTTCATTGACCGTCCTGGAAAACGTCGAAGTGCCGCTCAAGGCCCATCAGCCTGACTTGTCCGACAGCCTGCGGCAGGAAATCGCGCTGCTGCGAATTCTGATGTCCGGCCTGCCGCAATCTGCCGCGCACAAGCTGCCATCCGAGCTGTCGGGCGGCATGCGCAAGCGGGCCAGCCTGGCGCGCGCGCTGGCGCTGGAACCAAAATTGCTGTTTCTCGACGAACCGACTGCCGGGCTGGATCCAATCGGCGCGGCCGCATTTGACCGGCTGTTGAAAACCCTGCAACAATCGCTGAATCTGACCGTGTTTCTGATCACGCATGATCTGGATACGATTGTCACCATCTGCGATCGCGTGGCCGTACTCGGCAACCGCAAGGTGCTCATCGCCGATACGCTGGAGAAAGTCGCTGAATACGACAATGAGTGGATCCAGGATTATTTTCACGGCCCGCGCGGCCGGGCCGCAGCGGCGGCCGGCCAGCGCACAAACGGATCAAGCTAGGAGACGACCATGGAAACGCGCGCCAATTACGTACTGATCGGGGCCTTCACGCTGGCAGTTGCTGCGCTTGGCCTGGTCTTCGGTCTGTGGGCCGGAAAGTTTGCTTCCGACCGTTCCTGGAACGAATATGTCATACGCTTCACTCAATCGGTGACCGGCGTTTCGGTCGGCAGTCCAGTGCTATATAACGGAATTAATGTAGGCAAGATCATTGACTTGGAGCTTAATCTTCAGGATTTGCGCGAAGTCATTGTCACCATCCAGGTGGATGCCGATATACCGCTGCATGAAGATACCGAGGCCGGACTGCGCATTCTGGGCGTCACCGGCATGGCGGCCATACAGCTCAGTGGCGGCGCACCGGGCATGCCCCTGCTCGACCGCGAGCCCGGACAGGGTCTGCCCGAAATTCCGGCCCGGGAATCAGCCTTGCTACAAATTCTGGAATCGTCGGAAGGCATGTTCGTCACGGCCAACAATATCCTGCTGCAGATGCAGAAGCTGCTTAACGACAGCAATATCAAACAAGTCAGTGAAACGCTGGCCAGTTTGCAGGTCGTGTCAGCAACCATGGCTGAGCAGCGCGAGGAATTCGCGCGCCTGGTGCAACAATCCGAGCAGGCCAGCGCCCGAATCAATGGCCTGTTGGCGTCTGCAGACGGAACGTTTACCCAGGCCGGCCAGTTCATCAGCGAGTTTGATGCGCGCGTCTCCGCAGCACTGCCTGGAATCATTCAGGCGCTCGATGAAAGCCTGGAGAATATCGCCTCGGTCAGCGTACGGGCGGATGCCATCATGGCCAGCAACCAGGAGGCGCTGATGGGCGTTGGCAGCGAAGGACTCAACCAGATCGGACCGGGCCTTGAAGAGCTCAGAGCCCTCATACGCGAGCTATCGGTCATTGCTGAAAATCTCGGTCAAAACCCGGCCGAGTTTCTACTCGGCTCGGATACCGCAGAGGAGTACCAACCATGATTCACCGCGTCAATTCGCATCGCCGGGTTTCGGCATCGGTCCGCATCCTGGTGCTTGTACTGCCAGTTGCACTGCTGATGTCCGGCGTCAGCGGCTGCCGGCTGCTGGAACCCGCCCCACCGGCGCGGGTCGTCGAACCGCAAGTCGAGTGGCCTGCGCCCATCGCCAGCCAGGCGCAGCACGGCACGCTACGCGTGATGCGGCCGGAGGCCGACCTGACGCGCGACGCGCGGCAGATTCTGGTCCGTCGAGACGACGCCAGCCTGCAGCGGATTCCGCGCTATCTGTGGCTGGAAAAATCACCTGATTTATTGCGCTCGCTGGTACTGGACAGCGTGCGCCGGGCCGGCCCGTTTGACGATGCCGCAGCCAGCGGACCGGCCGATTGGGTCTTGAGCACGACCCTGCGACGATTCGAGGGCGTGGATAGCGATGGACGCTATGGCGTCCAGATACAGCTGTTTGCCCGATTGATCGATCAGCCGTCCGGCAGCACCGTGGCCAGTCGCTTGTTCGAGATCGAGCAACCCAGCCGCGACAATACTCCCGCATCCTTCATCGCCGCCTTCGAGCAGGCACTTTCATCATTGATGCTCGACCTGTCGAACTGGCTTGCCGAACATAGCACCCTGACAGACCAGTGATCTGGATGCGATAATGGGTGTTTGACTGAATTGACAGGGCAACCGCATGAGCCATAACACCCAGACCATCCTCGACGCATTGGGCATTCAGCCCCGCAATGCCGGCGCCTGTTTTGGCCCCGGCCAGTGGTCGAACACGACCGACCAGGGCCTGATTGATTCGATCAATCCATCCACCGGTAAAGTCATTGCGCAAGTCCATGCGGCATCCGAAGCCGACTACGAGCGCGTGCTCAATAATGCCGTCGAAACCGCCCGAATCTGGCGCACCGTTCCAGCTCCGCAGCGGGCCGAGGCGGTGCGACTGGTCAACGAAGCCCTGCGCGACTACAAGGACCCTTTGGGCAGCCTGGTGTCGCTGGAAATGGGCAAGATCAAGCCGGAAGGCGACGGCGAAGTGCAGGAAATGATCGATATCGGTGACTTCGCCATTGGTCAATCACGCATGATGTACGGCAAGACCATGCACTCCGAGCGCCCGGGCCACCGCATGTACGAGCAATGGCACCCGCTCGGTGTCGTCGGTGTGGTTACGGCCTTCAATTTCCCGGTGGCCGTCTGGGCCTGGAATGCGCTGCTATCGGCCATCTGCGGCAACGCGACGATCTGGAAGCCGAGCCCGAAAGGGGTGCTGTGCTGCCTCGCGGTGCAGAACATCGTCAATGAGGCCTTGCAGGACCAGGATTTTCCGCCCATCTTCACCAGTTTCATGGAAAACGGCCACGCACTGGCCGAGAAATTCATTGACGACGAGCGGGTCGCGCTGATGTCGTTTACCGGCTCCAGCCAGGTCGGTCGCAAAGTCGGCGAGCGCGTTGCGGCCCGCATGGGCAAGAGCCTGCTTGAACTGGGCGGCAACAACGCCATGATCGTCGATGAAACCGCCGATCTGAAGCTGGCCATTCCAGCCATTGTGTTCGGTGCGGTTGGAACGGCCGGTCAGCGCTGTACCTCCACCCGCCGCCTGTTCCTGCACGAATCCATCGCCGACTCGGTGATCGAAACACTGGTCGCGGCCTACCAGCAGGTTCGGATTGGTGACCCGCTTGAATCCGGCACGCTGATGGGCCCCCTAACCGATGAAGCCGCAGTTCAACGCTATATGGATGCCCTGGACAAGGCCAGAGCAGCCGGTGGCGAAGTGCTGACCGGCGGCAACCGGATCGAGCGCGACGGCTTTTTTGTAGAACCCGCCATCGTGCGCGCCGAGAATGACTGGGATATCGTGCAGGAAGAAACCTTCGCGCCCATTCTGTATGTGATGACCTATTCGGATCTGGACGACGCCATGGCCATGCACAACAACGTGCGCCAGGGCCTGTCGTCGGCCATCTTCACCACCGACCTTCGCAACGCCGAATACTTCCTGGGCCACCTGGGCTCCGACTGCGGCATTGCCAACGTCAATATCGGCACTTCCGGCGCAGAAATCGGCGGTGCCTTCGGCGGCGAAAAAGAAACCGGCGGCGGGCGCGAGTCCGGCTCGGATTCCTGGCAGGCCTACATGCGCCGGCAAACCAACACCATCAACCATTCGACTGAACTGCCGCTGGCGCAGGGCATCAAGTTCGATCTGTAGATGGAACAGGCGACGACCCGCACCAGCACGCTGGCACTGATCAGCCTGGTTTCAGGCATCCTGGCCTGGGCTGCCCTGCCATTGCTGGGCAGCCTGGTCGCGGTCGTCACCGGCCACATGGCGCGACGTGAAGTCCGATCCTCGTACGGCGAAGTGGAGGGCGACAACCTGGCCCTGGTCGGTTTGATACTGGGCTGGGTCCAGCTCATATTGATCGCGTTGTCCCTGCTGGTCGCCACCTTCCTGATTGCTGGCGCCTTGACCGGCAGCGTGCTGCTGATCGCCGCTGGCCTGGGTTTTATTTTGTTGTTGATGGCCTTCTCGCTGGCCTGAGGCGAACGAAATCCAATATGAGTCGTTTGTATCCGTGGCTGCGCAAAGGGCTGTTTACGCTGCCGCCGGAAATCGCACACGACGTTGCGCTGAAGGCGCTCAAGGCCGCGCACTTTACCCGGCTGTTTCACGCCGAGCGATCGGATGGTCTATCCAAGAACCTGCTCGGCCTGACTTTTGCGAACCCGGTGGGCCTGGCGGCCGGTCTGGACAAGAACGGCGACTACATCGATGCATTAGCGGCACTGGGTTTCGGGTTTATCGAGCTTGGTACCGTTACCCCTGCCCCACAAGCCGGCAATCCCAAACCGCGCATGTTCCGGCTGACCGAACATGAAGCGCTGATCAATCGACTCGGCTTCAACAACAAGGGGGTCGATCACCTGGTCGAAAAACTGAAAACGCGTCACTGCCGAATCCCGGTCGGTGCCAATATCGGCAAACAGAAAGAAACGCCGGTCGAGCGGGCAGCGGATGATTACAGCTATTGCCTGGAACGGGTCTATCCCTACTGCGATTACGTGACCGTCAATATTTCATCGCCCAATACAGCCAATCTGCGCGAGCTGCAGGATACCGGTGCACTAGCCGAACTGCTCAGCGAGTTGCTGCACTGTCGCGCGCGTTTGATGAAAGAATTTGCCGTCTATCGCCCGATGCTGATCAAGATTGCGCCCGACTGGGACGAAGCCGCGCTGGATGCATCGCTCGAAGTCATCCGGACATCGGGCATTGACGGCCTGATCGCCACCAATACCACGCTCGAACGAGACCCGGTGGCCGGTCATCAACATGCAAATCAGGCTGGTGGCTTGAGCGGCGCACCGGTCAAGCCCGGCGCCAATCGGGTTCTGCAACGGGCCCGTCAGCAGCTTGGCCCGGATTTTCCGATCATCGGTCTGGGCGGCATCACCACCGGGGCCGACGCGCGCGAAAAAATCGAGCTCGGCGCCAACCTGGTTCAGTGCTACACCGGCTTCATCTATCAAGGTCCGCGCCTGATTCAAGACTGCGTTCAAGCCATTCATGACGCCTGAACCAGCTGCGATCGAGGTGCAGTCCGGTGCCCGGCTCGACCAATTCAGCACGTTCCGGCTACCGGCCCGCGCGAACGAACTGGTTGAACTGCACCATGCGGGTCAGCTGCCCGCCGCTTTGGATACGCCGTTGCCAACGCTGATCATCGGCGGCGGCAGCAATACCCTGTTTATCGACGATTATCCGGGTCGGGTCATTGTCAATTGTCTGCATGGGATTCGCACAGAATCCATTGATGATGACCAAGTACTGGTGACGGCCGCCGGCGGCGAAAACTGGCATGACTTGGTCCTAAAAACCGTTGATCAAGACCTTTGGGGCCTGGAAAACCTGGCGCTGATTCCGGGTTCTGTTGGTGCCGCACCCATGCAGAATATCGGTGCCTATGGCGTTGAACTCAGCGATGTGCTGCATTCGGTCCAGGTGTTCGATCGCAATACTGAAGCCATTGACTGGATTGCAGCCGATCAGTGCCAGCTGAGCTATCGGGACAGTCGCTTCAAGAACGCCGATGCTGGTCGCTTTGTCATTCTGGCCGTGCGCATGACGCTATCGCGATCACCCGATCCCCGGATCGAGTATCCGGCACTGCAGCATGAACTGGCCAGCCGGAATTCATCCCAGCCAACCCATCCGCGGACCATAGCCGATGCCGTGATACGAATCCGGCAGCGCAAACTCCCGGATCCTGACCGGATTCCGAACGCCGGCAGCTTTTTCAAGAACCCGGTGGTTTCCGCAGATACCGCCATCGCACTCCGACAACGCGACCCCGATATGCCGCAGTGGCCGAATTGCGATGACGTCAAACTGTCTGCCGCATGGATGATCGATCAGCTGGGCTGGCGCGGCAAATCCTTCGGCGAGGCAGCCGTGTACTCAAAGCACGCGCTGGTATTGATCAACGCCGGTGGCGCCACTGGCCAGCACGTGCTCGCTCTTGCATCCAGAATCCGCGATGATGTCAACAACCGCTTCGGCCTGGTGCTACAAACCGAACCTCAATTGATCACGGATTCAGGTTTGCGCCAGTCCCGGGG
>JGI12210J13797_10549766_pt1 | contig 29990 bp, 31 predicted proteins | sample ElkSlonscriptome_3_FD_13797 | JGI IMG/M metagenome (IMG submission 13797) | reverse complement strand
TCGGCGGCAAGTCTGTTTCTTGAGGGTGTGTGTAGTTGCGTGTACTATCAACCGCATGATACGCGATCATGCAAGCATTCAAAAGTTACCCGATGAGCCGGGTGTGTATTTTTTTGTAGGTCCTCGTAAGGAGGTGTTGTACGTGGGTAAGGCCACGTCGCTTCGTGACAGGGTGCGGAGTTACTTCGCAAGCGATTTAGTAGCAACCCGCGGGCAGCATATGGTGAACATGGTGGCAGAGGCACGTCGCGTCGACTGCCGAACGACTGATTCTGTGCTCGAGGCACTTATTTTGGAAGCAAAGCTCATCAAAGAGCTGAAGCCCCGTTACAACACCCGCGACAAAGATGACAAAAGTTTCAACCATCTCGTTATCACCACCAACGAGCCATACCCGCGCCTCCTCACCATTCGCGGTAAAGACTTGTTCCAGAAGCTCACCGAGCTTGGCAGCGTAGGCAGTCCAGTAAAATCTCCTTCGCACAAATTACAAGCTACAAACTACACACTTCCCATGTACGGTCCTTTCGTCCATGCAGGTCAGTTCAAGGAAGCACTCAAGCTCATTCGAAAAATCTTTCCATACTACGATTGCACGCGTCCTGTTGTAGAGTTGCGGGAACGTAGAGATCGCAAGTTACGCTTTAATGAGACAATTGGTGTCTATCCACCCGCAGATACAACAGAAAAAGAGTACGCACGTACCATTCGACACATACGTAATTTTTTTGAGGGTAAAAAGGGGCAGGTCATTCGTTCGCTCGAACGCGAGATGCATGCACATGCAAAGAAGCAACGCTTTGAAGATGCAGCACGGTGTAAACGGCAGATTTTTGCACTACAGCACCTGAACGACATATCGCTCATTCGCCGTGAACGAAATCGGGCACAGGGCGATGGGACAGACATCCGTGTTGAAGGGTATGATGTTGCACATTTGGGGGGTAAGCAGATGGTCGGCGTGATGACGGTGGTTGAAGGAGGTGAGGCGCAAAAAAAAGAGTACCGCACCTTTAACGTGCGTTCTGTTACAAAGAGTAACGACCCAGCCGCACTTCGCGAGATTCTCTCGCGCCGACTTGCACATGCCGAATGGGGGTATCCACGGCTCATTGTGGTGGATGGCGGCAAGGCGCAATACAACGCCGCCAAGGCAGTGCTTGCTGAAGCGGGTGTGCACATACCGGTCGTCGCAGTGACGAAAGACGAGCGCCACCGTCCCAAGAGTATGCTTGGCCCCATTACACTTCGTCGTGAACATGCTGCAGACATTTTGCTGGCAAACGCTGAAGCACACCGATTCTCTCTTGCGCGTCATCGCAAACAACGTGCTCTACGTACCGTGATCTAATTCCTAATTTGTATCCCCTCATTCCTGAGTCCTAATTACGTCTAGTTTTCCCCTCGCACTTGAACGACACCACCTTTTGTGCGGTATACTACATCTATGTACAAGCCCCGAATTGGCGTGCTTCGTGGTGGGCCGTCGTCAGAGTATGAAGTGTCACTAAAGACCGGTCGCACGGTCTTGCAGCATTTGCCTGCTGAACAGTATGTCCCGATTGATATATTCATCAGTCGCGGTGGTGAATGGCATATGCGCGGATTGCCAGTTGCTCCGGAGCGTGCACTTACGCAGTGTGACGCCGTGTTTAATGCACTGCATGGTAAGTATGGCGAAGATGGTGTGTTGCAGCGCTACATGGACATGCAGAACGTGCGCTATACGGGTAGTGGCACGCTCGGATCCGGACTTGCTATGAACAAGCTCTTGGCAAAGCGTCACTTGCGCGAACACGTAGATCACAAAGGCGATGTTGTTGATGTACGCTTTGCGGCAGAGCTTGTCTTGCGCGAAGGCGAGTGTACTGAATATGAAATCCGAGAAGTCTTCCTAAAGCTTTCGCCGCCCTTGGTGGTAAAGCCGGTGAATGGCGGTTCGTCGGTGGGCACAGCACTCGTGCGTACCCCGGATGAGCTTTTCTATGCGGTGATGTTTGGTTTCGAAGAGAGTGATGCGGTGTTGGTCGAGCAATGTGTGCGCGGAAGGGAAGTGACGGTTGCTGTGGTCGAAGGTTTTCGCGGAGAGGAGCTCTATGCGGCACCGCCGGTAGAGATTAGCCCCACTAAAAACGTCTGGTTTGATTACGACGAAAAGTACAAAGGCCATGCGCGTGAGGTGTGCCCCGCGCCCTTGAAGGGGGAGCACACACAAGCCCTGCTCGACGCAGCGCGCCATGTGCATCGCGAGCTGGGGTTGCGTGATTATTCCCGCAGCGATTTTATCCTTGCGCGCGATGGCATCTACTTCCTTGAGGTGAACACCCTTCCGGGCTTAACCGAGCACTCCCTCCTCCCCAAGGCCCTTGATGTGGTGGGTGCCAAGCTCCCGCACTTTCTCTCTCACGTCACCGACCGCGCCCTCGCTAGATAGCAGGATCTGATATGCCTTCGTCCGTCATCTTCGCGGAGGCGAGGATCCAGGGATTGCTAAAAAAGCAGTAGGTTGCTGATTGCGCGCGAACAATGCGGTCAAGCGATACACACGATCAAGCGCGTGTCGCACGAAAGAGGGTCTTTATATACAAAATCCCGCCCAAGCGCATGCGCTCGGGCGAGTGGTCCCGGCCTAATGGCCGGGACAGTTGCCGGTTCGGAGGCAGTCCGTGGCGTTGATTGTCGTCTCGCTCAACACCTGCGTTGCGACACCGACGCCAACGTTGAAGACTGGTGAAACACCAGACGCAACGTTCTTGCCGGCTTTGCCATACTCCCTAGCCGAGTCGACCGACCCGCGATACCCAATGTACGCCGGGATGGCGGCTTCAACCATATCGAGAGCTCGGTCGCCGACGCCGGGGTTATGCACCCCCATTGTCATGACCGGTGCACATGGTGCACCACCGCACTGCTCGGATGGCCGGTTGCTTTTCTGGAAAGCCTGTGTCATTTGGCCGCCGATGATCTTGTACTCACCGTTTACCTCCACCACGCAGTCCGTTGACGTGGTGCAGTGGTCAGGAATCGGAATCTCCACCACCTTCGGGCTATGTCGAATCACTCCGTCCTTGAGTGCGTCGGGTTTCAGCGTGCCATCGGGGCGCACTTCAGGCATGCCACCGCATGCGCTGAGGAGCAACACTGCTCCTCCAAGGAGGAAGAAGCGGGTCAGGATCTTGGTCATTGCGGATACCTCATAGTTTTGGGAGCGGCTGAAGGGCGTTGCCAAATGGTCGCACGTCTACTTTCTCGCACGCGGCCACCGTAGTGGGGACCGCCACCGTGCCAGTATGGGGCACTGTAGCTGTCGAAGTAGTAGCGATTGCGTCGGTCAACGCGCGCAGGCCCTGTTTGCGGGCAGCACGAGATGCACACGCTCGCCACGAGCGGATTCGCGCAGTGCACAAGCGCGATCGGCCTGCCATGCACGAAGATAGCGCGCTCGTTCGCCTTCACATCGCGCCATGCTTCCACATTGCCGACGTTGTAGGTGCGAACGTTGTCACCGCTTGTGCGCGCTGTGATGCGCGTGCTGCGTACACTTTCGCACGCTGCGCCGCATGGCTTGATCTCCACAGCACCTTCCTTGGCGAGTTGCCGTAGACGAGCGGGTGAATAGCCCGTGATCTCGGTGAAGAGCTTTGCGTTCCCGCTTTGCTCAAGGGCCGAGAGCACGCTCGGTAGCGTGCCATTGTGACTGCCGTTGCGAACGAAATCGCCTGCGCTATGCGCAGTGCTAATCCCGGCCACAAACAACAGTAGGGTAGCGATGAATAGTCGCATACTCCCTCCAGTTTGTAAGTGAATGTTATCGAAGAACTCTTACGAGCTGTGCATGTTATATCACATATCTCAGAAAATGCAAGTGCAAGGGCTTGACATGCAGATTAATATATGCTAACTTACCTGTGGCTAGCGGCGAATTCACAAAACGCTCGCCGCAGCAAGCGGCAAAACGTGAAGTGGAGCCGCAACAGCTCTCTCAAACAACCAGTAGAGGAAACTAGAGGAAACTCCCATGAAGAAGCTCGCAATCACCGGTCTCGTCGCCCTCATGGTCGCCATCGCCCCCCTCGCCGCAACCGCCGGTGGTACCACGAAGGTCTATGGCGGCAAGCAGCAGGCCACACAAAAGGTGTTCGGCTACGGCAACGGCGGCGCCCACGTCACCATGGGGGCGGTTGGCGTCACCAACCTGCAGCAGCAGTTCAAGTACGAGGACGGCCCCCAGCGTCAGGCCGTCGATCAGCAGATGCAGTTCGGCTTCGAGGCAATGCAGCGGGGTGGTACGGCACCGTTCGAGTTCGATCTCGGCATCGGCGGCAAGCAGGACTACCGTGGCGCATTTGGCCGCGAGTAGTCGTCAAGCAGGTGAGCGCCCCCGCGCCCACATACAACCCCCGCTTCGGCGGGGGTTTTCAATACTCACCCACGCACCTCACCCCAAACGGAAGGAGGTTAAACCTCCTTCCGTTTGGGGTGTGTCGAAATGGTCGGTTCGTATCACACCATCTGCTATACTGTATTAATGGGCAACTTTCCCAAAGACTTCCTCTGGGGTGCGGCAACGGCAAGCTACCAAGTGGAAGGTGGTATCGAGCATTGCGACTGGGCACAAGCCGCCCGTGACGGCAAGGTGCCTGCATGCGGCCGTGCGTGTGATCACTACAACCGCTACGAAGAAGATTTTGATATTGCCAAAGAGCTTGGCCACAACGCCCACCGCTTTTCCATTGAGTGGGCACGTATCGAGCCGGAGGAAGGCAGGTTTAGCGAGGACGCAATCGAGCATTATCGGGGAGTCCTGCAAGCATTACATGCACGCGGCATAACACCGATGGTAACCCTGTGGCATTTTACGCTTCCCGATTGGTTTGTTCGTTCCGGCGGGTGGATGCGCAAGGATGCGGCAGATTTGTTTGCTCGATACGCAGAGCATGTGGCTCGCTCTCTTGGTGCAACTGTTGCACACATAGACACCATGAACGAGCCAATCGTGTTTGCAAGCAATGGGTGGCTTCGTGGCACCTGGCCACCGTTCAATAGTTTTTTTCTTGTTGCACAAAAAAGCTTTACGCGACAGATGTATATGAATAAGGGTGTCCGGGGCAGTGTGCGATTGACGCCATTTGCCTACCTAAACGTACGTCGGCAGCTTACGCGAGCACACAATGCTGCGTATAAGAGAATCAAAGGTAGTGCCCCGGCGGTATCGGTCGGTATTGTAAAGAACGTGATCGTGTTTACTGCGGGGCGTAATCCATTACATCGTTTTGCAAGCTGGGTGATGAATGAGCATTGGACGCACTCGTTTATGCGGAAGGTGGTGCATTCTTGCGACAGTATTGGTGTAAACTACTACTTCTATCGAAAATTTGGTGACACCAAGGAGTATACGCGTTCAGACCTGGGCTGGGATATGGTTCCTGAAAAGCTTGGCGACGCGCTTCTGATGCTGCGGCGTTACAACAAACCGCTGTATATTACAGAAGCAGGTCTAGCTGATGCGGAAGATAAACATCGTGCTTGGTATATACAAGAAAGTCTGAAGGGGGTAGCACGAGCAATGCAGTGCGGCGTGAATGTCAAAGGATTTTTCTATTGGTCACTCTTAGATAACTACGAATGGGCTGATGGCTTCGATAAACGCTTCGGACTTGTCGAAATTAACTACGAAACACTCGAACGCACCATCCGCCCCTCCGCCTACCACTACCGCGACCTTATCCAGCCCCATCAAACCCAAACGGAAGGAGGTTAAACCTCCTTCCGTTTCGTGCAGTCACGCGTCTAGCAGTAATCCTGGTGGCACATGTTCGTTTTGCAAACCTTCCTCAACGTACCCACGAAAGTCTTTCAGTAGGTGGGCACTGCCGCCATAGACCTCCTCCAAGAACTGCTTGTGTAGCACCGACCCGTAGTTGTAGTAGCCTGCATAGTCGCGCAGGCTGCACCACTTGTAGCTGGTCAAGAAATTGTACACAGACTTGCTGTCAATCTCCTCTGTGAGCACAACAGGGTTTGCATGTATGTAGTGAGGGATGTGGAGCATATACGAGGTATCATTTACCAGCGCACGTTTATATGTCCCCTGAAAGAGTGAACCGGAGCGACTTTGGGTGAGGTTAAAGTACATGGTGTATCCAGTTCCTACACGTTGCATGAATGCGGCGATACCATCATCGACTATTTGCTGGACCAGGAGGTGATAGTGGTTTGGCATGAGTGCGAAAGCAAAGATGTTCACGAGCTGTTCATCTGAACGGAAGGAGGTTAAACCTCCTTCCGTTTTGTTACTTGCCATGTAGCGTTCGTAGGTTCGTCGTGCATTTTCCTTGCGTTTGGTGTCATTGCAGACATAAAGTAGATGCATGAAATATGCGCGATCTTTGTCGTTCATGTATATCAGGCGCTTGTCGACTCCTCGGTTGTAGACATGGTACGTACAGTTTGTTTTGCAGGGAGCGAGGGTCATGCCTTGAGTATACCAGCACCAAACGGAAGGAGGTTTAACCTCCTTCCGTTTGGTGGGGACAAGGGGAAGGTGTGGGGTACGGGGTGGTAGTAGAATGTACTACATGGACCTTTGGCTTGGGCTCGTTATTGCTGCGCAGTTTTTAATGGCGATTGTGGCGCTGGTGGATAAGTATGTCGTCACGAGTACAAAGACTGCACTTCGGCCATTTTCATATGCGTTTTGGATTAGCATACTCTCTGCTGGTTCAGTTGTGGTGTATCTGTTTAGTTGGGTGCCGGTTCCAATCGAAGGTCTCTCTATTCCATCGTTTAGCAACATAGAAGCGCCCTCGCTCCTGGTGTTTGCGCTTTCAATCACAGCCGGCTATGCCTTCTTTAGTGCGCTGTTGTCGTTCTTTACTGCTCTAAAATCTGCTGACGCATCTGACGTTGTGCCTGTTGTTGGTGGGCTCAATGCGTTGTTTACACTACTGTTGTCGTTTGCCTTTCTCGACGACCCGCTTCCTTCTAACTTTTTGTACGGTTTCGTACTGTTGGTGCTTGGTACGTTCGTTATTTCGCGTTTTCGCTTTAGTGGGCGTGTTGTGTTGTCTGTTACCCATGCGGGCCTTATGTATGGCGTGCACTACATTGCGCTCAAGGCTCTGTTTGATGTCACAAACTTTGATACAGCGTTCTTTTGGTCACGTATGGCAATTGTCGCAGTTGCGCTTTCGATGTTGCTCATTCCTGAGTACTACGAGAATGTGATGCGGCACACCAGTAAGGTGCGCACGCAAGATGGAGTGTTTGTGCTCGGCAACAAAATCCTTGCTGGGATTGCGAGCTTACTCCTGCTTAAGGCTATAGAGCACGGCAATGTGGCGCTTGTGCAAGCGCTTGGGGGTATTCAGTACTTGTTCTTACTCGCGTTCACTGCATGTTGTGGGTGGGTGTTCCTTTCCAGTGTTGGTGAACGTGCAAGTAAGCGCGACTTGATACAAAAAACGTTTGCTATTCCACTCATTGCACTTGGATTTTTTCTGATGTTCCTCTAGCTATTTCCTCATGCTTCTCTGGTTTAAGCGCCTTTTACTCCTCACACTGCTCCTGATTGCACTTGCGCTCGGTCTTACCTCGTACGCACTGTATTCATATCCGAAGCCGGAATCTTTTACGTACGGCGTATCATTTAATACACTCTATGCACGGGAGCTCGGGCTGCCATGGGAAACAGTCTACACTGCAATACTTGACGATCTTGAGGTTCGTCATCTTCGCCTTGCTGCCCACTGGCCGATGATTGAGCCGGAACAAGACGTATGGAATTTCCGTGAGATCGACCGACAGCTTGAGCTTGCAGAAGCGCGTGGTGCAGAAGTTGTTCTGGCGGTAGGGCGCAGGTTGCCGCGCTGGCCCGAGTGCCATGTGCCCAAGTGGGCAAGTGGGTTGTCTTGGGAAGAGCAGAAAGAGGAAATCCGAAGCTACATTCGCGCCGTTGTTGAACGGTATAGGGACGAACCCGTGATAACCTACTGGCAAGTGGAGAACGAACCGTTCCTTACTGTCTACGCGCAAGAACACTGCGGCAACCTAGATGTAGACTTTTTAGAGGAGGAAGTTGCCTTAGTGCATGAACTAGATTCTTCGCGAAACGTGCTAGTAACCGACAGTGGTAATTTGGGGCTGTGGGCGGGTGCATACAAGCGTGGTGACAGTTTTGGCACGAGCGTCTATATCTATCTTTGGAACGAAGAAACCGGTCCGTTACGAACGCTGCTACCCGCAGAAACGTACTTGTTGAAGCGTAAAGTTATGGAGCTGCTCTACGGAGAAAAAGAAACATTCTTGATTGAGCTTTCAGTGGAGCCTTGGCTCAACAAGCCCGTGGTTGAGGCAGACCTTGCGGTTCAGCTCGAACGTATGAACCCAGAAAAGTTTGAAGAGATTGTTGCCTATGCAAAACGTACACGACTGCCAGAACAGTACCTATGGGGGGCTGAATGGTGGTATTGGTTGAAGCAAACACAGAACGAGCCCGCTATGTGGGAGCGGGCTCGAACATTGTTTCAAGACGGAAGGGAGTAGGCGGTTAGTACGTTTCAACGAGCATTAGGTTGGTAGCGCCCGGTGCGCCAAACGGCATGCCCGCACCAAGCACAAAGCAATCACCCTTTTCAACAAGACCACGACTCTTCAGTGCTTCGCGTGCCAGCTTTCGCGCATCAGAAAGATGTCGAACTTTCGGTACCAGCACAGGTTCGCACGAATAGGTAACGAGTGACCGATTGTATGTTTTTTTGTGGGGTGTGAGGACGAGAATAGGTACAGTTGGGCGGTAGCGCGCAACTTTGCGGCCGGTGTAGCCACTTTCACTCAAGGCGACCACAGCCTTAGCCCCAACGGTGCGCACAGCTTTTGCGATACTGCGGCTCACGGTGTCACAGATTGTTTCTGGACGGAAGTCCCACGCAGTCTGGCGTTCAAGGAAGAGCGTGTCGCTTTCAGTTTCGCGAGCGACGCGAGCCATCGTGCGGATTGCACGTGGTGGGTTTACGCCAACTGCGCTTTCGTCTGAAAGCATGACCGCGTCAGTACCGTCAAGAATAGCGTTTGCCACGTCGTTTACTTCGGCACGTGTTGGCACCGGTGCAGTACGCATGCTGTCGAGCATTTGGGTTGCGGTGATGACTGGCTTGCCCGCGTGGTTGGCCTTTTGAATAATACGTTTCTGTAGCAGCGGTACGCGGGAAGCGGGCACTTCAATGGCTAAGTCGCCACGAGCAACCATAATTGCGTCTGCAGCATGGATTATGTCATCGATGTTGTCTATTGCTGGCTTAGTTTCAATCTTTGCAACGATTGTTACGTCGTGTCCGTCGGTGAGTTTGCGAAGCTTGCGCACGTCTGCTGCGGTTCGTACGAATGAAAGGGTGACAAAGTCAACGCCTTGCTCAAGGCCAAACACAAGATCTTTGCGGTCTTTAGGAGTGAGTGATGAAATAGAGAGGTTGCCGTCCGGGACGTTTACGCCACGACGCCCACGAATCTCGCCACCGTTAACGATTCGAGTAACGATGTCGGTGTCTGTCACCTCTATCACTTTCAGGGTAAGCTTTCCGTCGTTTACAAAAATAGTCATGCCTTCGGATACTTCTCGAGGCAGCTTCTTGTAGTTCACCCAGACGCGGTCCTTGGTACCAACGCACTTTGTTGTGGTCATGGTGAATGTCTCACCTTCCTCAAGAACAACACTTTCGGTAGAAAAATCACCGATACGTATTTTGGGACCCGAGAGGTCTTGTAGGATTGCAAGTGGGCGACCAGTTTCTTTTGATGCTGCGCGCGCAGTTTTCATCGCCTCCGCGTGTTCTTCGTGATTGCCGTGGCTCATGTTGAAGCGAGCAACTGTCATGCCGGCTTCGAGCATGTCTTTGATGGTTTCTTTTTCGCGTGAGGTCGGGCCGAGTGTTGCAACAATTTTTGTTTTTGATGCGTAATGGATGGGGTTCTTCATGAGTGAGGGCTGTTATGTTGATAAGGCGCAACGAGTTGCTGATTGTGGATGCTATACTAGCACGGTATGGAACAAACGCCACCGGTGGACAACGCACCACATTCGTACATTACGAATACAAAAACCAAGCATTCGCGCACTGGGTGGCATGTGGCCTTTGGCTTGTTTGTGGGCCTCCCGGCGGTTTTGTTTTGGATGACATTCGGGCTCGTGTTCCTTGGTGTTATGAGCCTACTTGGGGGTACGGATGACGAGCGGTACTGTAACGTGGCACGGGTGCCACTTCATGGAATTGTAACGAGTGCAGGAGATGGTTTTCAAGAACTTCTGGGCTTAGGGATGCTTTCAAGTGCGGACGACTTTACTGCCGCAGTGGTGGATGCAGCACAAGATGAATACATAGACGCAATTTTTGTTGACATCGACTCTCCTGGCGGCACACCTGTTGGTGGCGACGAGATGATGTCTGCTCTGCAAGCCGCTGAAAAGCCGGTCGTTGCTGTGGTGCGTGATTTGGGGGCGAGTGCAGCGTATTGGGCTGCGGCAGGTGCCGACCATATCATAGCTTCACCTGTTTCAAACGTTGGCTCAATTGGGGTCACGATGTCGTACCTTGAAACTGCAAGCTCAACAGAGACAGAAGGCAGCCGCTGGGTTGACCTTTCGAGCGGTTTTTACAAAGATGCCGGCAACCCGGAGCGACCCCTGAGCGAGATGGAAGAGGAGCATTTTAAAGGGCAGGTGAATGTGGTGCACGACTACATGGTGCAACGTATTGCAGAAGCACGAAATAGCCTGACTCAGGCACAAGTGGCACAGCTGGCTGATGGGCGAGCGTACGTAGGCGTGGAAGCGCTTGAGCTTGGACTCATCGATGCGTTAGGGGGCTTTCAAGAAGGGCGCATGTGGGTCGCACAGCAAACAGGGATGTCTGTTGATGAGGTGGTGCTCTGCGAGCCGTATGCAAGTGGGTGGGAAGCACTTTTCTAGGGAGCAGGGATCGGGCCACAGGGAACAGGGCAAGAATTACGTAATTAATACTAGTATTAATTACGTAATTCTTTGGATAAAGGGAATCCCGGCGGGGCCGGGATTCGATTCGCAGCAGTGCTCAGTTGCTTTTGTGGTGCGTTAGTGTTTGCACGCATTGCACCGCTTGAGCCGCTGCCTCGAGCGTAGTCCATCCATGGATTAGTGAGAATTCTGCGATGTAGTAACCCTCCTTGTACTGTTCGCCAAAAGTCGTGGGGCTTGCTATGGCGAATAGGAACTCCACAGCGCGACAATCGCCGTGCAGGGAGGGGTTTACCGCATCCCTGGCGAAAAATTGTCCAACTGAAGGTCGGTAGGTCCGGTCCTTGGCGAGCCACTCATGCTCCTCCTCGGCATGTGCCGGGAGGCTGAGGAAGGCGGCCAACAGGGCGGTGGCGATCAGAGTTGCGCGGAACACGTGCTTCTCCGTGGATGAAAAATCCGTGGATGAAAAATACCAAAGGAGCTGCGTAGCATCCGGCAGAACACAATACACCATATTACTACGTATGTCAACCCCTCCCATGGCTCCATGGTACGTAGGCTGGTATACTGTCACCCATGATCCGGTTCGCCATCGTTGCATTTCTTGCGGCACTATTTTTATGGGTGCCCTGGATGGGCGGCAAGACGGAGGCGGAGATTGGCGAGACAATTCTTGCCGCTTACGGCCCAATGCCGGCAAGCTGTTATGACATCGATGGAGAGCTGTTGCAGGAGGGAATTGCAGTGCGGTGGTACCCACTTGGGCGCATGGTGCACACGTGCATGGGTGATTACGTGCTGTGGTTTTGGGGAGATGTGCAAGAGCTTGGAGGTGTTGGTAAAAAAGCTGAAGACATTCGTCCGGTAGCAAGTCGCAGCTTATCGTGCGTTGAGGTGCTCGAACGAAAGGAAGCGCGCAGGGCTACGAGCACCGATAGTGAGCTCGTGCCGTATGCAGGTGCTCCAGCGGCAGAGCCTGACGTCTCAATGTTCCCGGCAGCAGCAGAGCGAATATCGCTACTCACAGTCGCGCTGCAACGCGGGGTAGACTTTGCAGGCCGCTTTGCAGTTGCCGAGTGGGAGTGTGGCGCTAGTTGTATCAGCTATGCGTTTCTTGATGTTGAGACGGGTAGAGTTGTGAGTTATGACCTCCAGACCGAGTATGGTGCGACCTATACACGTGAGAGTACGCTGTTTGTAACGAACCCTGTCTCGCTTCTGCCCGAGCTACCCGAGACCACTTACGAGACAGAGACGCTCGCGTTATCGCTTGCCCGTGTACCCCGTGAATACTACAGGCTCACGTACGACGCGCTTTCAGATACACGCTATCTGGTGCGAGAATGTGTCGAAAATAGCACGAATGGGTACATCGAAGTGGAAGATGATAGAATAGGGGTAGTTGAAGAGACTATTGGCCGATAACTACACACAATATGTTAACCATAGGAGACAAAGCGCCGCTTGACCTCAAGCTCGCAAACGAGACGGGTGAGATATTTACCCTCAGCGATTACCTTGGAAAGTGGGTGTTGGTGTATTTTTATCCACGTGATAACACCCCCGGCTGCACACTTGAGGCGGAAGGGTTTCGCGACCACCTTGATGAGTTCAAGAAGTGTAACACTGTGGTGTTGGGGGTGAGTAAGGATTCTTGCAGCTCGCACCAGAAGTTTATTGAGAAAAAGCAGCTCACCTTCACGCTGGTTGCTGATGAGGAGCATGCGCTTATGGAAGCATTTGGCACATGGGGCGAGCGAAAGTTCATGGGGCGCACCTACATGGGTACGTCGCGTTCGACCTTCCTTATTGATCCGAAAGGGGTAGTGGCACATGTCTGGGAGCAGGTGAAGCCAGCCGGGCACCCTAAAGAAGTGCTCGCTGTACTAACGCAACAACACAATGTCTAACGCGCTCAATATAGAACAGCCGCTCGTTGGTGTTGGGGTGATGGTGATGCGTGATGGTGAGGTGCTGCTGCATAAGCGTAAAAATGCCCATGGCGAGGGTGAGCATGCAAGCCCAGGCGGACACCTCGAGCACGGCGAAGCCTTTGCTGCGTGCGCACAGCGGGAAGTTGCTGAGGAGTGTGGCATCGAGATTGCGAATGTGCGATTCCATTTTCTCTCAAATATTGATATCTGGAAACCCCGCCACTACGTGCACATTGGCCTCCTTGCAGATTGGAGAGCGGGTGAGCCGCAGGTGTTGGAGCCGGAGAAGTGCGAAGGGTGGGATTGGTACTCACTCGATGCGCTCCCAGAGCCGCTGTTCTATGCCACGCTGCAGCAGATGCACGCCTTTCGTGATGGTGTGAACTACGTTGACTTACCAATACGATAATCAAGAGCAGTATGACCAACGAAGAACGTTACGCAGATTACCTGTACGAAGTAGGTACCATGCGCAAGATCATGCGCATGCATCGGCAGACATTGCTCACCGACGATCTTTCGGACAACATCGCCACCCACAGCTTTCGGGTAACACATATCGGCTGGATACTCGCGAAGCGCGAGGATGTCGACCCGTACAAGGTCGTGATGATGTGCTTACTGCATGACATGGGCGAGGGTCGGAGCAACGACCATAATTGGGTGCACAAGCGATACGTTAAGGTCTACGACGAAGAGATCGTCAAAGAACAGTTCGGAGCATTGCCTGACCCAGAGCTTGGCGAGCTTGCGGCTGAGTACGAGGCACGCGAGAGCAAGGAGGCGCTTGTCGCAAAAGATGCCGACTTGCTCGACCAAGTACTGCTTTTGCGTGAGTACGAGTGGCAGGGTAATAGGGAAGCGGCTATTTGGCTGCGCGGCAAGCAGGGTGAGGTGGGCGATCAAAATGCACAGCTTAAGAAACTGAAAACAGTCAGTGCCAAGGAGCTTGGCAAGGCGATTCTCACGCGGGCACCAAGCGATTGGTGGAACGAGCTTTGGACGAGTAGTAATCGTTAGTCTTTTTCAATTTTCTACAAACTGTTCCACGCATGCCAACCAAACCCCTGGATTGCCGCGCTGCGCTCGCAATGACGGACGGTGTATGTATTTATTGTTTTCTAGAGGTAGTTACTCCACCGCACAGGTTTCAGGTGACCAGAGGCCTGATTGTGTTTCAAGCGCCTCGTTCTCTGCTGCAATGTACGCATCTCGCCGTGCGTACGGTTGGTCGTAGGTGAACTCGCGTGCGTAGCCGTCGCGCAACATCGCTTCGCCGAGGTCTGTGCCGTCTGGAAGCTCTACGTAGGCAAGCAGGCGGCCGTAGGTGTCGCGAGTACCTTGACTTGGGTCTGGGCGCAATACAACAAGCCCTGTGCGCGTCAGTTCCTTTAAGTGCTCGGTAGCCTCGTTTGCATAGCATTCAGGGCCGCTTGGGTCGTGTGGTTCTGGAGAATCGATGCCGATAAGACGCACGTACTCGCTGCGACTATTTACACCAACAACGACCGTGTCGCCGTCTACCACGCGCATGAATGGGAATGATTCGCCGCTTGCAAATGGTGCCTCCTCGGGAGTGGGGGCTTGCGCCTCTGTGGGTGCTTGGTCTGACATTTCTGTCACCGGTCCGCTCCTGTTTGCGAGCTCAAGCGCTAGATATGCGTTCAAAAGGAGTGAAAGCGTGAGGAGTACTGTAAGAGGATGCAGGTTCATACGTCAAATATAGCACAAACAAACATATGAAGCATTTCCGTGACGTAGCATATTGCAGTTCAGCTTTCAAAGGCCTTGATTTTGGTCTGCGCCAGGCTGCAATATCTCGTGGGCACGGTGTCATGGAGACGTAAGGTGTGGTATACCTTTCGTCATCAACACACCGTGCTCACATCGAGCACGGTGATGTTCTTTTCAGAAAAGAGAAAGATATGAAGACACAAGAGAAGACAGTTTTGCATTGGCGCTCAATTATGCGTCACTATTGGCCGTTCGTGCGCAGATACGCACGCCTAAACCTGTGGACATTTATTGCCTATGGCATTACGGCGCTTGTGGGGGCGGTGGCTATTCCGCTTATCTACAAGGAAATGATGGACGGCGTTGCAAACAGTCAGGCATTGGCCGCCGACACGGTTCTTATGCTGGTTGCGTTGCTTGTTGCTGCAACGGTGTTGCATCGCGTTGCGCACATGGTGGGGGACTATTCCGTTACCCGCGCGCAGGGTGATGCACTCAAGGAGCTTGTGGATTACACACTGAGTGGTCTGTACGAAAAGTCGTACTCATTCTACGTTAACAGCTTCGCGGGTGGACTTGTCACAAAAGTGAAGCGTTTCGTGCGAGCGTTCGAGGTGCTTCATGATCAAACTGTCTTTCAGGCGTGGATGCAGGGGTTAAAGCTTGTTGCTTCGGCAGCAGTGCTTGCATACTTTTCTCTCACGCTTGCCGGTATCTTCTTGGTGTGGCTTATCCTGTACGGCATGCTAGTGCGGGTGTTGGTGAAAGTGACGCTGCCAAAGAGCTTGGCGAATGCGGCCAGTGACTCAAAGGTTACCGGGCACCTTGCAGACATAATCACAAACATGCTTACCGTTAAGGCGTTTGGCACTGCCACACAAGAGCAGCAGGCGTTTGAGGTAACTTCAGAAGAGCAGCGTGTGGTGCGAGAGCGGGCATGGATGCAGAACGGCTTCTGGAACAGCTTGTTTCAGGGCGGTGCCATGGATGTGTTCAATGCGGTCACAATCATTGTTGTGTTGATGTTGTGGCAGAGCGGCATTGCTGATGCAGGGTTGGTGCTCCTGGTGTTGATCTATTTGCGGCAAAGCTTCGACATTGTCTGGAACTTGGGGCGGCAATCGATCAACATTATCACCGCGCTCACTGAAGCGAACGAGATGGTGGAGATCCTTGATGCACCTGCAGATGTGCGTGATCCAGCAGTACCGGAGCCGCTGGGTATGCATGAGGGCCGCATTGAGCTTCGCGACGTCACGCTTACCTATGACAACGCAGGCCATGTGTTCTCGGGTCTAGACCTTTCGATCGCGCCCGGGGAGCGTGTTGCCCTTGTGGGGCATAGTGGTGCCGGAAAAAGTACGATCGTAAAGCTCTTGCTGCGCTTTGTTGATGTGAGCGAGGGGGCGGTCGTGATCGATGGGCAAGATGTGCGCAATGTGCGACAGGATGAGTACCGCGCGCGCATTGCCTACGTTCCGCAAGAACCTGCATTGTTTCACCGCACGCTCTTCGAGAACATTGCCTACGGTAAACCCGAGGCAAGACAAGAAGAGGTCGAGGAAGCGGCTCGACGCGCCCATGCCCATGAGTTTATTCACAAGCTTCCGCAAGGCTATGACACGCTCGTGGGTGAGCGCGGGGTGAAGCTCTCGGGTGGCGAGCGGCAACGGGTTGCAATCGCCCGGGCGCTCTTGAAGGACGCGCCGATTGTGGTATTGGATGAAGCGACGTCGAGCCTTGATTCGGTTTCGGAGCGTCTTATCCAAGCAGCGTTCGACGAGCTTATGGCAGGCCGCACGACGATTGTGATCGCCCATCGCCTTTCGACCATCCGACACATGGATCGCATTGTGGTTTTGGAGCACGGTAGCGTGGCAGAGCAGGGTACGCATGACGAGCTCCTGAGGCATGGCGGTATTTATGCCGAACTCTGGGCGAGTCAAGTAGGTGGCTTCATTCCTGAAGAGACACAGCAAGCTGCGTAACTTAACCCCCGACCACGGTCGGGGGTTACTTGTGTTGCTGTGTGGGGTGTATAGCCATGCTCTTTGGTCGAGAACAGCTTAGATGCTTGCATTGGCTAAACCTCTAAGATGGAGTGAGTGCTCGTGCGATGCTATAACATTCAGACCTGTCTATATTGCTATTGTATACAAATGTGCTATAACTCCACATGGTATTGATGTGTCAACCGGAGAAAGACGGTGAAACGACGAGTAAGCAGACTAGTTGCGCTGATTATTGCGGCGCTAATAGTTACCGCCCCGCACGCCACGATTTGGCACACTCCCAATCAGGTGTTCTGGCTCGACGAAGATAGTTCTGGCCAGTATTGGCTTACGGTCAACGGAACACCGTTGCGGGTGGGTTTGCCGCCAGCGGAGTATATCGGCACGTGGAAAGGGTTGGCGGGAGCTACGCCGGGTGTTGCGGGTCAACTGACCGAGTATTGGACAAGTGCACACGTGTGCTACGTTGAGCCAGAGCTCACGTGGGAGTACGTTGATCGCCACCACCAGTTCTGGCCGACAAACGTCCTGTGTGATGGCGTGTCCCGTTCAGTAGACGGAACTGCAATGGTCGATAGTGATTCCTGGAGGTTGTTGCTTGTGCAGACGAGCGAGGGAAACCTAAAACTCGTTAGCCCAAACAACTTCACGGATGTGATGCGGTTTGGATCAGGGGTCGTTTATGCCTCGCTCATGATGGGTAGTCCGAATATCCCGATCGGCTCTCAGCTCGAAAACGGCTTCTATAAGAAGCAGTCGCCTGGGGCTATGTCCAACGAAATCGCCTTCTACACGGCGCTTCCACACACAAACGAGTAGAGTAAACAGCACTAGTATGAAGTACTTCACACCCCGGCGTAATCGCCGGGGAAAATCGTTATGTGCCTGTTTCAGATGTGTGCACACGAGAAAGAGAGCGTTTGACGAAAATTGATGGTCGTGTTTTGTATCACTAATCCACACGCATAAGACTTGCAGGTGAACGAACGTTCACGTACACTCTAAGTACTTACAAGATAACGCATCAAGGTCTATGAGCAAAGCAACATTGAGCAAAGAAATCAAAAAAGAACTTGCTAAACTGAACGATCGTATCGACCGCAAAATAATCAAAGGTCAGTCGTTTCAGAAGGACGCTCGTAGGCATCGAGAGTTGCTGGTCACACTGCATCGTGTGCGTGAAGAGAACCCGGTTGCCGCTGCTCGAAGCGTACGACGCGTGCGACGAAGTCCTGTACACCGCAGGCTTGCGGGTGGGTCGATACAAAGGTTGTTCGGACTCAAGTTAGCATAGTATTGTTACGGTATGGATCAATACAAGCAAAAACTCATGTCCTTCTACCGCTCGCACAGGCGCATGCCCGGCTACAGCGAGATGTGCGAACTCTTCGGTTTTGCTTCAAAAAATGCTGTTGCAAAGGTGGTAAACAAACTTATTGATGCCGGGATTATTCAGAAAGATGCAAAAGGAAAATTACTCCCACTTACACTTGGCGACGAAATTCCTCTTGTTGGATATGTCGAGGCCGGCATGCCTTCGCCGGCAGAAGAGCAGGCGCTCGACCATGTCACCATAGATGACCTGTTATTGGGTGAACGCGACAAGGTATACCTGTTACGCGTAAAAGGACTTTCGATGATTGATGCAGGCATCCATGAAGGTGACATGTTACTGGTGGAGAAGCGTGAGAATGCACGACCGGGCGATATTGTTGTTGCCTGCATGGATGGTGAATGGACGGTGAAGTATCTTCGAGAAAAGCGCGGCAAGCAATATTTAGAACCGGCAAACGAAGATTACGAAGACTTGTGGCCTGAAGAAAGCCTGGAAATTGGAGGGGTGGTGCGGAGTGTTATACGGACATACGGGCGGTAGTGTTCAGTGATTAATATCCGGCTTTCAGCCGCAATGCAATGTGTTAAAAAAGTATGAACGTTGACTCTAACACCCCGTATGCCTTTGTGGATCTTGAAACCACGGGCACGTCCCCAAAGCACAATCGTGTGATTGAAGTGGGTATTGTCCGCGTTGAGCAGGGCGAAGTAGTGCAAGAATATCGCACCCTTCTTGATCCTGGCGAACCGGTACCGGCATTTGTGTCGTCACTCACTGGCATTCACAGTGCAATGCTTGTAGGCGCACCTCAGTTTGAAGACGTGGCCCTTGAGATTGCGGAGATCTTAGAAGGAGCACTTTTTGTTGCACATAACGCAATGTTCGACTACGGGTTTCTAAATATGGAATTTTGTCGCCTTGGGTTAAAGTTTTCATATCCATACCTTTGCACTGCAAAGCTTTCTAGAAAGCTCTATCCTAAGGTTCGTGGGCACAGTGTAGACGCTATCGTGTCACGATTTGGACTTGATGCGGGCGAGCGACACCGGGCACTTGATGACGCGCGAGTGCTTCATCAGTTTTTAGATGTGTCACGTGGCAAGCTAGGTGCACTGTCGGTGGATGAAGCTATACACGAGTTGGTCCGTGTTCGACGATTGCCGATGCACGTGAAGGAGTCCATGATCACCAAGCTTCCAGAAAGCCCTGGTGTGTATCTTTTTTATGGTAAACAAGACGAACTGCTCTATGTTGGCAAAAGTCGTCGTATTCGAACACGTGTTCGAAGTCATTTCACGAAAGATGGCCTTTCGGGGCGCGGACAAGACATGCTCTCAGAAATTCGACGTATTGAGCACATTGAGACAGGTGGTGAACTTGGCGCGCTGATTCTTGAGTCACACCTCATTAAAGAGCATGGGCCGGTGTATAATGTGCGTGAACGTGAGCGTCATGCGCTTTGTATTGCGCGGCAAGGTGAAGGTGAGCACGGCCATGCGGTGGTCCGCATTGAGTATGTAGATGCCCTTACTCACGGGCATGAAGGTGCTGTGCTTTCGATATTCAAAACTAAAAAACAGGCACAAGAACAGCTTGCAGTCTTGGCAAAAGAGCACAATCTCTGTCCGTATCTGCTGGATATTGAGCAACGAGCACCATGTTTTGCTCATCAGCTTGATGCATGTCAGGGTGCCTGTGTTGGCAAGGAAAAGCCGCGACACTACAACAAGCGCTTTGAGGCGGCGTTTACGAGTCGTCGAATAAGCACGTGGCCATATGCCGGCCTCGTGGGTATTGAAGAGCGCTCTGTTGATGGCACGGGGGAGTTGTTTATTGTCGACAACTGGCGCCTACTTGCAGCGTTACACTACGAAGACGGTGAGTGGCATGAATTTGTACCGGCTCGCTTTCAGTTTGAGTATGACATTTACAAGATTTTGGCACGCGAGCTTACAAGGCGAAATGTGAAGGTTGTGGTGCGCGAGCTTACTAGTACTGAGGAGTATGAATTCCTGGGTGCAAGAATTGCACATGTCTAACACCCTTGCTCATGTTGTTATTCATATATTGAATGTTGTATGAAATCTGTTTCGTTTGTTCGCACATCACCCACGTCTCTTGGTGAAGCACCTGGTGGCGACGCGGCCGTGTGCGAGAGCTGTGGTGTGTATCTTGCCAATGAGAATGGTGAGCAGTGTGTAGGGGGCTACCACAACCCGCTGTCACTCGACGAGCTCTTGGTGAGACATCCGAGTGCTACATACTTTGTGCAGGTGGGTACACAGGAAGAGTCGGTGGTAAGCGAGAACGAATATCTGGGTGTGCGTACAGGAGACATACTGACGGTTGATCGTGTGCTTGCGCCGCATGTGGGTTCGCTGGTACTTGCGGTGTGTGAAGGGGAGTTGGCGTTGTGTCGCTATACAGAACATGCAGGTAGTCGGTTCCTGGTGTGTGGCGAACGCACGGCTCGCCCACTTGCATTGGGGCAGGGTGTAGATGTGTGGGGTGTGGTGGCGGCGCTGTCAAGGAGGTTGTGATGCGTTGGTGCGGTTCATTGGATTTCTACGCGTTAGACTATGTCATCCCTGCGAAGGCAGGAATCTTATGTGGATTCCTGCACCTGATTGGAATGACCACCCACAACATTCTACTGTTGATCTGTTGATGTCTTGTTCCTTGCATTCATATACAGATCAACCCGACGGGAGCGTGATAGCTCGACTGTCGGGTTTGGGGACTAAATGCCCCACGACTCATCTTGTTTGGGCGACTGCGGCAACTTGCGCTCCGCTCGTCGCTTGTCGCGCTCACTCTTGAGTTCGTGCAGGGTGGCTCTTAGGCTATAGTCGGAATCATGCCAGATGCGCAGGATGTCTTCCCGTGCAATCTGCAGCCTGACCCACGCTACCTGAAGTCTGATGGGGAGTCGTGTGAAGAAGCTCATCTCATCCCCCAAATAGGTGCACGTGTTGCACTGTGAATGCAAGGGTGGCAAATAACAGTGTGCTAAATACTCGCGGTAGATAGGTGTTCATAGCTCTGCTCCGCTTGTGAGACCATAGAATATGGTACTACATATAGGTATAATGTCAATCAATTATCCACATTCGTCATACATCGCTCTTGTTGATTGCAACAACTTCTTTGTGTCGTGCGAGCGGCTGTTCCGGCCGGATCTGCTGCACAAGCCAGTGATCGTGCTTTCAAGTAACGATGGATGTGTGATTTCACGCAGCAATGAAGCGAAGCTTTTGGGCTTCAAGATGGGGGAGCCGTACTTCAAGGTGAAGGAACAGTGTGTACGCCACAACGTGGCCGTGTTCTCTTCGAACTTTGCGCTCTATCGCGATATCTCTCGCCGCGTGATGCACACGATCCGTCGTTTTTCTGATGAGGTTGAGGTCTATTCGGTTGATGAGGCGTTTGTTGGTGTGTCACTACCACAACGTCACGAGGTAACATCGGCGGTTGTGTATCTTGCAGCGTTTTCAGAGGGTGTTCGTACGACGGTATTAGAGGAGGTGGGAATTCCGGTCACTGTTGGTGTTGCGCCTACCAAGACGCTTGCGAAGGTCGCAAGCCACCTTGCAAAGGAGGCGCAGAAGGCACTCCTTGCAGGTGGTACACTTGCTGCCTATAGAGTGGTGGGGGTGTGGGGAGAAGGGGTTGGCGGTATTGCAGATGAACGTACGCGCACGCACGCGTTAACAGCAACTCCCATTGAAGAGGTGTGGGGGGTGGGGTTTCGGCTGGCGCCGCGCCTGCGTGAGGTGGGTGTCGCCACAGCGCATGCGCTGCAAGCACAGTCGGACCTGTGGGTACAAAAGCGTATGAGTGTGTGTGGGTTGCGGACAGTGCTTGAGCTTCGGGGTACGCGCTGCTTCGGTGTCGGTAAAGATCATGAGCTTCGCAAGTCACTGTTGCACTCACAATCGTTTGGCACTCCTGTGCGTGATTGGACGGCACTGCGCAGCGCAGTGGCACATCATGCCCGGCGTGTGGCAGAGACATTGCGTGCCGAAGAAGCGTGTGCACGCGAAGTGTCAGTACTCATTCGTACCTCGCGCCATCGCACGAGTGGTCGATATGCGGCGTTCGATACGGAACGGTTGCTGGTGCACACCAGCGACACACTCACCATCACACAAGCTGCGTGCACGGTGCTTACACGTGTCTATCGTGCAGGGTTCTTGTATACAAAGGCGGGTGTGTCGGTGCGCGACATTGTTCCAGAGGGGAGTGTGCCCGGAACAACGCTCTTCGGAGAGACCTCAGAAGCGCGTGCGCCGCTCATGCAGGCACTTGATGCAATGCGACATCGCTTTGGTGATGTGGTGCATGTGGGTATTGAATCGGCACCAGTGCGCTGGCAGCCGCGGCACAAGCTGCTCTCGCCGGCCTATACGACAAACTGGAACAATATTCCACGTGTTAGTGTCTAAGGTGTGGCTAATCGACGTCGATACCGACGTCGAAACATCTAGGTGACATGTCGTTGTAATCAAGTGCCCCGTCGCACGTGTACGAGTAATCATGTTGAGGGAGGGGCGTTCGCCTCAAAGGGTTAATCCGACTACAGTGTCGGTTGTTAGCGAATCAGAATTGTACTCTATCGCCGCTACTATGCAGCTTCGAAGTTTGAAAAAAACAACAATAAGCTTCACCTAGCTTCACGCTTTACGTTTAAACAATGCTTTACGTTTGAAGAATCAAAAACGTTCAGACGTTCTTTGTGACACATGAAGGCCCTCGGCCAGTCGCAAGGACGGGGAAAGTCGTACGTGTTGTCCTGCCTACAACTGCTTCATTTACGTACGACCGTACGTAAATGAAGCAGTTATGTGTGATGCGGTGATGGTGGTAGTAGCTATTGGTTACCGTCTTACGTGCGTCTTGTGTGGTAGAATTCGCACTATGCAGCAGGATGTGCGTATTGAAGAAAGCTGGAAAGACGCGCTCGCCGGTGAATTTGCGGCACCGTATTGGAGCACATTGCGCACATTTGTACGAAACGAATACAAATCACAGACGGTTTTTCCTCCTCCAAAACTTGTATTTAATGCGTTTGACCGATGTTCCTTCAATGACGTGAAGGTGGTTATCATTGGGCAGGATCCGTATCATGGACCGGGCCAGGCACATGGCTTGTGCTTCAGTGTGCCTGCAGGTGTGCGCGTGCCGCCTTCGCTCCAAAACATGTACAAAGAAATACATGCTGACCTTGGTGTTGAGGTGCCTTCGCATGGCAACCTAGAGCGTTGGGCAGACCAGGGAGTGCTCCTCTTAAATGCAACGCTCACAGTGCGAGCTGGTGCTGCTGGGAGCCATCAGGGCAAGGGGTGGGAAGAATTTACAGATGCAGCTATTCGTGCACTCTCGCAAAACAGGGAGCATCTGGTGTTTATGCTCTGGGGTGCGTATGCGCGTAAGAAAAAGGTGCTTATCGATTCGGATAAGCACCTGGTGTTAGAAGCTGCGCACCCATCGCCCCTTTCGGCGCACAACGGTTTCTTTGGCTGCAAGCACTTTAGCAAGGCGAATGAGTATCTACAGCAGCTGGGTTTGGACACAGTGTGTTGGTAATGGGTCATGGGGCTATTGCTCACTCACTTCAAGCTGCGGCCACCGCTCGAGCCATTTTTTTACCGCTATACGCTCAAAAAAGTGCGAAAGGTCATCGCGATGAGTGACTGTGGGACGCACAATGAGCTGTACAAGATCACTGATACCGTGTGGCGCGAAGAGAACAAGGTTGCCGGCATCTTCCAAACGAACCGCAATACACGTGGCTGTTTCGACCCATTCACCTAGCGCTTCTTCGCTTGAGCGGTAGGGAGAGGGTCGCTGGTGTTTGGTATGCATTCTGGCCTGATTCTTGCAGGACCATGGCGCAGGGAGTTCCGTGTGCAGCATGTTGTCGTAGTGTCGTTCGGTCGCAACAGCGAGGTCACTCGCATCGTAGTAGATGAGGTCGATGTCGCTCTCGGTTATCGTACGTGTTGTGCGGTTGTGCAGGTGGTCCCATACCTTGTTGCGAACAAAGCCAGCGCCAATCATCCAATCTGGCAGATGGAGATGTTGTGCCGCACGTAGCACCTGCATCATCCACCGATCGTCATGTATGAGTTGCAGGATATCGTTCTGGTTCATAACGCGTTTCTTTTGAGAGCTGTACGGCTAGAGAGTATTGAAACAACAAAACTGATATTTGACAAGCTATCGCACGTCTCTATAATGAACACGCATGAAGGCCCCCAAAAAACACGACGAAGAAGCTGAGGTCGTGCTCGACGCGGATAGCGGTGAGGAAGTACTTGCTGAAGACACCGAGCTTGGTGCGGCAGGTTTGCAGAAGAAGCTAAAACAGCTTCGAGCAGAACTTGCCGAGGCCAAACGCGAGTGTCAGGAGAATCTCACTGGCTGGCAACGTGCCAAGGCAGACCTTGCGAACTTCCGTCGCATGGTCGAAGAAGAGAGAGAGCGTGATGGTGCACGTGCTCGAGCGAAGTTTGTGCGTGAGCTCATCCCGGGCCTCGACGCCTTTGATGCGGCAATGGCTGACCCAAACTGGGGTGATGTCGACAAGGGGTGGCGCGAAGGTGTAGAACGGGTTGCTGGTCAGTTCCATAAGGTGCTCGAACACGAAGGGCTTGAGAGCTACGGTGCTCCACATGACGCGTTCGACCCAACTATCCATGACTGCATGAGTATGGAGTCCTCCGAGGAAGCAGACGCAGACCAAACTATCTCGAAGGTACTACAGAAAGGGTATAGAATAGGAGGAGAGGTGGTACGTCCGGCAAAAGTTGTTGTTTATCAGTGTGATTAGTATCGTTCAATATTTAATCCATAATTTTTAACCGTGACCGGCAGCGTGACAATACTATCGGCTGAGAGAACATTGAGAATTGTGAACTTGCATATTGGTTAACAGTAAACACTATGTCAAAAATTCTAGGAATCGACCTTGGTACAACTAACTCCGCAATGGCTATTGTTGAGGGCGGTGAGCCACGTATCGTTGAGAACGACGAAGGGAATCGCACGACCCCATCGGTTGTGTCAATAAACAAGAAAGGTGAACGTGCGGTAGGTGTAGTTGCTAAGCGTCAGGCGGTGACGAACCCAAAGAATACCATCTATGGTATTAAGCGCTTCATTGGGCACACGTTTGACCAACATACCGTTCAGAAAGACAAAGACATTGTGCCATATGAAGTAAAGAAGGCGGACAATGGTGGCGTCTTGGTGAGGATGGGCGACAAAGACCACCGACCAGAGGAGGTGAGTGCAATGATTTTGCAAAAACTTAAAGCCGACGCTGAGCGCAAGTTGGGTGAGAAGATCACAGAAGCAGTTATCACTGTACCAGCATACTTTAACGACAGTCAGCGCCAGGCAACAAAAGATGCCGGCAAAATTGCAGGGCTTGAAGTAAAGCGCATCATAAACGAGCCGACGGCTGCTGCACTTGCGTATGGGTTTAACAAAAAAAAGGACGAGCAGATTGTTGTCTACGACTTTGGTGGCGGTACGTTTGATGTGTCAGTGCTTGAGGTTGGCGATGATGTGATTGAAGTAAAGAGTACCGATGGCAATTCACACATGGGTGGTCGAGACATCGACCAGGAGATTGTCCGTTGGATTGCAGATGAGTTCAAAAAGGAATCAGGTATCGATGTCACAAAGGATGCATTGGCGCTGCAGCGCCTCGACGAGGCGGCAGAGAAGGCAAAGATGGAGCTCAGTACGGTAAACGAAACAGAGATTAACATTCCGTTTATCACGTCAACAGACGAAGGTCCGCAGCATCTGTTGTTACAGCTTTCTCGCGCCAAGCTTGAAGAGCTTGCCGGTTCATTCATCACGCAGTCTATCGACATCACAAAGCGCGCAATTGAGGCGTCGCCCTTCAAAAAAGAGGACATCGACGAAATTATTCTCGTTGGTGGTCAAACACGCATGCCGGCAATTGTTGCGGCAGTGAAGGAATACTTCGGAAAGGAGCCAAACCAGAGCATTAACCCAGATGAGGTCGTTGCGGCTGGTGCTGCGATACAGGCTGGTATTCTTCAGGGTGATGTGAAAGACGTGCTTCTCTTGGATGTGATACCGCTTTCACTTGGTATTGAAACGATGGGTGGCGTTGCCACAAAACTGATTGAGAAAAATACCACTATTCCAACGCAACGTAGTCAGACATTTTCAACAGCGGCAGACAATCAGACACAGGTTGAGATTCATATATGTCAAGGAGAACGAGCAATGGCTGCGGACAATAAATCACTCGGGCGGTTTATTCTCGACGGCATTGCACCAGCACCACGCGGTATGCCACAGGTTGAGGTCTCGTTCGACGTTGATGCGAATGGCATTCTAAACGTGAAGGCTAAGGATAAGTCAACTGGAAAAGAGCAGAGTATTCGCATAGAAGCGAGTTCTGGGCTTTCAGACACCGACATTGAACGTATGACAAATGAAGCAAAGGAGCATGAAAAGGATGATGAGGAGAAGCGTCAGGTCATTGAGATAAAAAACACCGCAGAGCAGCTCATCTACACTGCTGAGAAGTCATTGTCCGAGCATGGAGGCAAGGTTGGGGAGGATGTAAAAAAGGAGGTGCAGGAAAAAGTTGATGCGCTGAAGAAGGTGAAGGAGGGTGAAGACCGGGATGCAATTCGTGCAGCAACAGACGATCTTTCACGTTCTCTCTCAAAAATTGGCGAAGCAATGAGTAAGCAAAACGAGCCTAAAGAAGGTGACGCTAAAGAGGAAAAGAAGGAGGACGGAGGCGATGAACCAAAGGTTCGTGATGCAGAGACCGATTAGCAGGGCGTAGGTGAGCTTGTTGCAGGGCGTTGAGGCACAACTGTTTGGTGTCTTGGTTCGCCACTCCAACCTATGCCCTATAACCTACAACCTACATGAGTAAAGACTACTACAACATCCTGGGAGTAGAGCGAGGCGCTTCAAAAGACGAGATAAAAAAAGCGTTTCGCAAGCTTGCGCACAAGTATCACCCAGACAAGGCTGGTGGTGACGAGGCAAAGTTTAAGGAGGCGGGTGAAGCGTACTCCGTCCTTTCAGATGACAAGAAGCGTGCGGAATACGATGCCTATGGTCAAACGTTTGCCGGAAGCGGTGGCGCAGGGCCACAGGGCGGATTTGGCGGCTTTGACTTCAACGACTTTGCTCAGCAAGGTGGTTTTGGCGGACAGGGCGTAGAGTTTGACCTGGGCGACATATTTGGTGAGTTTTTTGGTGGAGGTGGACGCACGCGCACGAAGCGAGGTCGTGACATCTCAATTGACATCGAGCTTTCGTTCAAAGAGTCTGTGTTTGGTGTTGAGCGTGAAGTGTTGTTGCATAAGATGTCTGAATGTGATGAATGTGGCGGGCGTGGAGCACGAGCAGGTACATCGCTTGTTTCGTGCGAGGCATGTAATGGTGCCGGGAAGGTGCACGAGACCAAGCAAACGATGCTCGGAGCGTTCTCGACGACTCGTGGGTGTGAGGTGTGCCACGGCACCGGCGAAGTACCTAAAGAGAAGTGTGGCGCATGTGCCGGCCAAGGTGTAACCCGTCGCCAGCAAGAGATACCAATTGTTGTGCCCCCAGGCATTGAGAGTGGTGAAATGGTGCGGCTTACCGGTGCGGGCGAAGCGGTACCCGGCGGTGTGGCTGGTGATTTGTATGTGAAGGTGCACGTGAAGGCAGATCCTGCGTTCAAAAAAGAAGGCAATGACCTTGTGATGACCCATTCGGTAAAGCTAACGGACGCTATTCTTGGCGCCAAGCACGAACTAGAGACACTAGACGGCCCTCTTACAGTAAAGATTCCAGCAGGTGTGACCCATGGTGAGCGTTTGCGTGTGAAGGGTAAGGGGGTGCCAACTGATCATACCGGCAACTCTCGCGGCAATTTGTACATCAAAATTGACATCAAGCTCCCCGCAAAACTCTCCCGCAAGGCGAAAAAGCTTATTGAGGAGTTGGCACAAGAAGGGGTGTAGTGTGTAAAAAACTGGTGATGCGGTTTTGTTGAACGGCTATGTGGATTCTACTTGTTGTCATTGCACAGTTTACGTGGGCAATGGGCAATTTCTTGGATCGCTACTTGCTCGACAAGTTTCGACTGCATGATACTGATGAAACCGTACGAGTTGGTGCACTTGTAACCTTCTCGGCCTTATTCAGTTGCTATATTTGGGTGGCGGTCCTGGCAGCTGCCGCATACTTATTTGGTACGCCGCCGTTGACCCTGCTTCTCTCGGTTTCAGTGCACGAACGTTTGCTTGCATTTACTGTTGGTGTCCTCGAGATAGTATGGCTGATACCATACCTTCACGCACTTGCAGACAACGATGAAACGATAGTTGGGACGTTGTTTCAACTCGTTCCTTTGTTTGGATTTGTCTTTGGAATTGTCTTTTTCGCTGAATATCCAAGCCCTGTCGAGATTGCTGCTGGAGCAGCAATCTTGTTTGGGGCACTACTGCTTACGTTGAAACCTAAGCGCCAACAAGAAGAACAACGAATATGGTCGAGGCGTTTTGATGTTCGGACATTTACACTTATGGCGCTTGCTTCCGCTATTGTTGCACTTGCTGCCTTCATCTTTAAAGAAGCGTCTGGTGATACACTGTACTGGGCTAGTGTTGCTTGGATGACTATGGGTAGCTTCTTTTCGGGCGTTCTGCTGCTGTTGGTACCATCATATCGCATGTCCTTTCTCTACCTCCTGCGTCGAGCTCCGCGGCGGTATGTGTTGGTAAATGTGTTAAACGAGGTTTTTGATAATGCTGCTATCTTGGCGTTTTATGGTGCAATATTGTTAGGACCTGCCACAGCGCTTGTGCAAGCGACCACCGCATATCAGCCCGTGTTTCTTTTGCTTATAGGTGGTGTGGCTGCCTTGTTGGGTTCGACTCGTCACAAAGCCGCTTTAACCTGCTACGGGCTATTGCGACGTCTGGCCGCAATGCTGTTGCTTGTTGTGGGAAGTTACTACATTGTACTGCTGTAGCGGTGTGGACAATGTCTTGGTTTTGGCGAAAGAACATGGTAGAACGTACAAGTAATGCAGCCACAAGAAGTATATTCAACAGTGACTGAAGCATTACATCTTCTAACATTGCGTCGACAATCAGAGCCAGAGCTGGTTGAACGAGTGCGAGCTTTTTTGAATGATGATATCCCAGCCTGCTTTCGTGACGGGCTTATTTTTTACTTTGGTAGACATGTGGCGTCACCAAATCGTGAGACAGTTCACTTTTTGGAAACCGCCGCACGTTCCGGACTTCAACCTGTACTGGGTCAAGATCACAGTGATGTTTTTACTGGTCGCAATTCTCTCAAGCGTGCACTCGGGAAATTATGTGTTGTGCGTGGCAAAGATCGACACGGAAATGAAATAGTTGAGCATGTCACCGTGGTTGATTTTAATCTCGCCGAAGGAAGGCCATTGTCAGAAATAAAGACCTTTGCTGGTGTGCCGCTCACAGAACTTCATCTTGATTTGTTTAATCTGGTACATTCTGGACAGTCGGTATTGTCAGATGAGTCTGGGTGGATTACGCGAAACCATCGCGGTGATTTGATAAGGCATTACGAGAAGTATCTTGCTCTGTTTGTGGTGCACGGTGTTATGTCAGAGTATTTCCCGACGCACGTTTCTGATGAGCAGCAGTTTTTCGCCCACGTATTGTTACCAGCATATCGCGCAACGGTGAAGCGATTCGGACATAAACCACTTATAGTACCAACAGTGGCACCATCCGCTGAGTCAGGCTTGTTCTGGGAGGCATACCCTGAACATGTGTACGAACTGGTGCGTTCTCACGCACAATAGCTGGTTGTAGATAATGACCAGTGCAATCTGGTCGATTGTGTGGTTTGCTTACTGTAATGAGTGGTACGTTTTCTAATCATAGGTATATCTATGTTGCAGGTGTACTCTTTGTTATTTGTGTGCTTTCCTT
>JGI12210J13797_10000132_pt1 | contig 29996 bp, 5 predicted proteins | sample ElkSlonscriptome_3_FD_13797 | JGI IMG/M metagenome (IMG submission 13797) | reverse complement strand
CGCATAGCGGCTTGTCGCCAGACATCGCTGATTCCCCCCCTAGCTGCGCCAGTCGATGAGGATGGGAGCAAAAATCCACCCGCTGTCTTTATCCTCTCCCCTCATCGCAGCGGTTCTACCTTACTCCGGGTAATCCTGGGCGGAAATCCCCAGTTGTTCGCGCCGCCAGAATTGGAACTGCTGAGATTTAATACAGTTGGGGAACGAAAAGCCGCATTCTCTGGACGTTACAGCTTCTGGATGGAAGGGACAATTCGCACCATCATGGAAATTCGGGGGTGTAGTGCACAAGACGCGATCGCACTCATGGCAGAATTAGAAGGGAAAAATCTCACCACCAAGGAATTCTATCAACGCCTACAGCAATGGTTGGGTGAGGAGCAAATCTTGGTAGACAAAACTCCCTCCTATTCCATCGACTTAGAAACCCTCAAACGAGCAGAAATCAACTTCCAAAACCCGCTCTACATCCATCTGGTGCGTCATCCCTACGCCACAATGCGCTCCTATGAAGCCGCCAAAGTCGAGCAAATCTTTCCCTATCAACATCCTTTTAATCCGCGAGAACTTGCTGAACTGGTTTGGTTGATTAGCCATCAGAATATTCTCGAATTCTTGCAACAGGTTCCTCAACACCGTCAGTATCAGGTTAAATTTGAAGACTTAGTGAAGCAGCCGCAAACAACTGTGGCGGGAATTTGCCAATTTCTGGGAGTGGAATTCCATCCAGATATGCTGCACCCCTATAAAGAGAAAAAGCAGCGCATGACTGATGGCATCTATGCCCAATCGAGAATGCTGGGGGATGTGAAATTTCACGACTATCAAAGTATTAATCCCAGCACCGCAGACAGTTGGCAGCAGTATTACACCACTGACTTTTTAGGGGATGTGACGTGGCAATTAGCAGAGTCTTTGGGGTATGCCAGAATCAGTCATGGGATTCCTCAGGTTAGCCGGGGAAATCCAACCGAATCTCAGACGTTCCCGGTTTCTTTCGCCCAGCAACGGTTATGGGTTTTAGCGCAGTTGGAGCCGGACAATCCTTTTTACAATATGTTTAAAGCGGTTCGTCTGAATGGGCGTTTGGATATAGACGTTTTAGAGCGAAGTCTCAACGAAATTATCCGCCGTCACGAAATTCTGCGGACAACGTTTAATGTAGTGGAGGAAACACCTGTACAAGTCATTGCTCCCCAAGCAAGGTTAAAACTTTCCGTTGTAGACTTACAAGGATTCTCCGGACAAAAACAATTAGAACAATTACAACTCGTAGCCACCCAGGATCAATTACAACCCTTTGACCTAACCCAAGGATTATTACTGCGAGTCACGTTGGTACAACTTCAGCCAGAGTCTTATGCCTTGTTATTGACCATGCACCACATTATCGGTGATGGTTGGTCACTGGGGGTATTGCTCAAAGAATTGTCAAGTTTGTATCGAATTTTCTTAGTTGGTGAAGCTTCTCCTCTGCCAGAATTACCGATTCAATATGCAGATTTTACGATTTGGCAACGTCAATGGTTACAAGAGACAGGATTACAACCCCAAATTAATTACTGGCAGAACCAATTAGCCGATGCACCGCCGCTATTGGAACTGCCGACAGACAGGGCTCGTCCCTCCGTGCAAACGTTTCGGGGTCAGTGTTTTTCTTTCCACCTTGATGCTAAATTAACCGCATCCTTGAAAGAACTCAGCCAGAAGTCAGGAACTACCCTGTTTATGACATTGATGGCGGCTTATGTGACGCTACTATTCCGTTACAGTGGTCAAGAAGATATTCTGTTGGGAACACCCATTGCGAATCGGAATAATCTAGATATCGAAGGGTTAATTGGCTTTTTTGTTAATACCTTAGTGATGCGAACTCGACTAGAAGGGAATCCCAGTTTCTGTGAGCTACTAACGCAAGTCCGTTCGACTTGTCTAGATGCCTATGCCAACCAAGACGTTCCCTTTGAACAGATTATCGAAACCTTGAAAATAGAGCGCAGTCTCAGCCACAGTCCTCTATTTCAGGTGATGTTTGCATTACAGAATGCCGGGATGGATCAGGTAGAAACACCTGAGTTAGCGATTACTCCCTTAAATCTAGATAATGTTAATGCCAAGTTTGACCTCACATTACAAATGTGGGAAACCAACACAGACCAAGGAAACTGCTTACAAGGGTTTTGGCAGTATAACACCGATTTGTTTGAGCGAGACAGAATCGCCCGGATGACGGGTCATTTTCAGACGTTATTGGCGGGAATTGTGGCAAATCCGGAAGAATCAGTCGGGACATTGCTTTTACTAACTGAGCGCGAACGTCATCAATTGCTTGTGGAATGGAATGATACTCATATCCCCTATCCCGACACAAAGTGTATTCATCAAATCTTTGAGGAACAAGTCGAAGAAACACCCAACGCCGTGGCTGTGGTATATGAGGGTGAGTCTCTGACGTATCAGCAGTTAAATGAACGTGCCAATCAATTAGCCCATTATCTACAAAGCCTGGGAGTCACGACAGAAACATTAGTGGGGATTTGCGTTGAGCGATCGCCACAGATGATTATCGCCATGCTGGCAATTCTCAAAGCAGGTGGGGCTTATGTTCCCCTAGACTCCAGCTATCCTCAAGAACGCTTGGCTTATATGCTGGAAGATTCTCAGGTATCAATCTTGCTCACTCAAGAACAGTTAGTCGCGCGGATTCCAGAAACTAAGGCTCAAGTTGTATGTTTAGATACTGAGTGGGAAAAAGTAATTAGTAAATATAGCCAGGACAACTTCAGCAGTGAGGCATCGAGTCATAACCTAGCTTATGTAATTTATACCTCTGGTTCCACAGGTCAACCGAAAGGTGTAAGCATTGTTCATAAAGGTGTGGTTAGATTGATCACACAAACCAACTATGTAAGTTTGTCGGCGAAGGAAGTCTTCCTACAAGTTGCTTCTCTATCTTTTGATGCTGCTACATTTGAAATTTTTGGAGCCTTACTGAATGGTGGAAAATTAGTCCTATTTCCTTATTACACCCCATCGTTAGATGAATTAGGGCAAGCGATTGAAAGATACCAAGTTACTACACTTTGGCTAACTGTCGGTCTATTTAATTTAATGGTAGATGAAAAGATTGATACCTTAAAACCATTACGCCAACTCTTAGCCGGTGGTGATGTTTTATCGGTTCCCCATGTTTATAAATTTCTTCAAACGCTAGGGAATTGCCAACTGATTAATGGTTATGGACCGACAGAAAATACGACTTTTACTTGCTGTTATCAAATCCCCACCTCAAATAGTCTAGATGTTTCGGTTCCCATTGGGAAACCCATAGCTAATACGCAAATCTATATTCTAGATCGTCACCTTCAACCTGTACCCATTGGCGTTCCGGGTGAACTCTGTATTGGAGGGGATGGTTTAGCTAGAGGTTATCTGAACCGCCCAGATTTAACCCAAGAGAAATTCATTCCTAACCCTTTTAGTCCTGAGCCAAATTCCCGACTTTATAAAACAGGAGATTTAGCCCGTTATTTACCCGATGGCAACATTGAGTTCTTAGGACGAATTGACAATCAAGTGAAGATTCGGGGTTTCCGGATTGAACTTTCAGAAATAGAGGTGGTTCTCACTCAACATCCCCAAGTCCGCGATGCTGTTGTCATTGCTAGGGAAGACGAAACAGGAATTAAGCGTTTGGCAGCTTACGTTGTTTCAGAAGGACAACAGCCCAGCAGTAGCGAGTTGCGATCGTTCCTCCTAGAAAAGCTTCCCGACTATATGATCCCTGCATCCTTCACTGTTTTAGACACTTTGCCAATTACACCCAATGGTAAAGTAGACCGCCGTGCCTTACCCGTACCAGAAATTGAGTTCAATGACTCGACTGACTTTGTTTCTCCTCGCACCTCGGCTGAGAAAGCTTTGCGAGAAATTTGGCAAGATGTTTTACGATTAAAAAAGGTTTCCATCCACGACAACTTTTTTGAATTGGGTGGAGATTCAATTATGGGGATTCAAATTATCGCTAGAGCCAAGCAAGCCGGATTGGAATTAACTCCTAAGCAATTATTGGCACATCAAACCATCGCCGAATTAGCCGCCGTCGCCAACACAAGCCTGGTAATGCAAGTCGAACAAGGATTAGTCACGGGGGAAGTTCTATTAACTCCAATTCAACAGTGGTTTTTTGAGCAAAATTTTCCCAACAATCACCATTTTAATCAGTCATTTCTGCTATCGGTTCCCTCGGACTTCCAGCCAGAAGTCTTAGAACAAATCTGGCAGAAATTGCTAGTCCATCACGATGCCCTACGTTTACGATTTACCCAATTTAACCACCATTGGCAACAAATTCACTCAGCTCCAAGCGATGGCTTTACCGTTACCCAAATCGATTTATCCACAATTCCAGACTCTGAGCAACAAGCAGCCATTGAAGCCACCGCCACTTCCTTACAGGCGAGTTTAAATCTAGCTGAAAATCTGGTACACGTTGCCTTTTTTGAGTTAGGGGTTGACAAAAGATCGCGATTACTGATAATCATCCATCACTTAGTTGTTGACGGTGTTTCCTGGCGGATTTTGTTAGAAGATTTGCAGACCGCTTATGAGCAGATTATTCAAGGAAAAACGATACAACTTCCAGCCAAAACCACATCGTTCCAAGATTGGGTACAGTATCTGGTAGACTATTCCCAGTCCGATCAATTAAAATCCGAGTTGCCTTATTGGTTGAGTGCATCCCAGACGTCAATTTCCCAAATTCCGGTAGACTATAAAGGAGGAGACAATACTGTAGCATCTGTGAGTACGGTATCTGTATATTTAGATGAAGCACAAACTCAGGCACTCTGGCAAGATGTTCCAAAAGCTTATAAAACTCAGATTAATGATGTTTTGCTAACGGCTTTAGTTCTGGTTTTGAGTAAATGGACTAATTCTAAGTCTGTGCTATTCAATTTAGAAGGTCATGGACGGGAAACTCTTGTCGATGGCGTAGACTTATCCCGCACCGTCGGATGGTTTACGACAATCTTTCCAGTTGTTTTAAATGTTCCTGCCATAGACACGGACGATATCGGAAATACCTTAAAATCAATTAAAGAACAATTACGCGCAATTCCTAACAAAGGGATTGGCTACGGCTTATTGCGTTACCTGAGTCTGGATACAGAAATCTCCACTCAACTACAGACAATTCCGCCACCACAAATTAGCTTCAATTATCTCGGTCAATTTACTCAGGTGATGAATTCGTCTGCTCTGATCCAACTCGCCAATGAATCGAGTGGAGAAGACCATAGCTTAGAGGGAAAACGTCCTCATCTACTGAATATTAATGCCATCATTACTAACGAACGGTTGCAAATCGATTGGAAATACAGCACCAATGTTCATCAACCGAGTACCATTAATAAAATTGCCAAAGAATTTATCGAAACACTACAAACTATCATTGTTCACTGTTCATCTCCTGAAAATCGGGGTTATACTCCCACAGATTTCCCATTACTCCAACTTAACCAGCTCGAACTCGATCAATTATTAGAAAATTTATGAAATCAAAAAGAAGTCTAATGAATAAACAAAATATTGAGGACATTTATCCCTTATCACCCCTACAACAAGGGATGCTGTTTCATAGTTTATATGCTCCTGATTCAGGCGTATATTTTACCCAGTTCAGTTACTCTTTGACGGGCAAATTGGATGTGCCGACGTTTGAGCAAGCTTGGCAGAAAATCGTAGAAAAACACTCCATTTTTCGCACAGCTTTTGTTTGGGAGTCTTTGAACCAGCCCGTGCAAGTCGTGTATCGAAAAATAAATGTTCAGGTTGAAACCTATAACTGGCAAGAGCTATCGGCACAAGAGCAGCAAAAGCAATTAAAAGTTTTTTTGGATTCTGATCGTCAAAATGGCTTTCAACTGTCTCAAGCACCATTGATGCGCTTATATCTAATCCAATTAAACAAGAACAGTTACCAATTTATTTGGAGTCATCATCATTTATTACTGGATGGTTGGTCATTCCCTTTGGTTATTAAAGACCTTTTGAACTTTTATCAAGCCATTTCCCAGGGGAAAACGTTCCAAGACAAACCAGCTCTCAGCTACCGCCACTATATTGCTTGGCTACAGCAACAAAATCAAGAACCGTCTGAAAAATTCTGGAAACAAAAACTCAAAGGCTTTACCACACCCACACCTTTAACGGTGGAGAAACGCTTAACAAACCCAGAAAATAACAACATCAGCTTTAGTGAACAACAACTTCAGTTGACAGCGTCAACAACAACCGCCCTCCAGTCTTTTGTACGACAGCATCGCTTGACCCTCAATAATTTGGTACAAGCCACCTGGGGATTGTTACTCTCTCGCTACAGTCAAGAAACAGATGTCGTTTTTGGTGCAACTGTATCGGGGCGTCCGCCCTCTATGGTTGGCATCGAATCGATGGTAGGGCTATTTATCAATACTTTACCCATGCGAGTTCAAGTTTCAGCAGATACCCCAGTGCTGGATTTATTAAAAGATTTACAGAAACAGCAAGTTGAGTCTGAGCAATATTCCTATAGTTCATTGATAGAAATTCAGGGCTGGAGTGATGTTCCTAGAGGTACATCTTTATTTGAGAGTATTGTTGTCTTTGAGAATTATCCAATTGATCCGGCACTCCAATTACAAAATGAAAGTTTTTCTATCAACAATCGTCGGGCTTTTGAACAAACGAATTATCCCCTCACACTCGTTGCTGTCCTGCGTCAGCAATTGCTAGTGAAGATTAGCTATGATACTAGCCGATTTGATCAGGCTACCATTTCTCGGATGTTGGGGCATTTCCAAACATTGCTGGAGGGGATTATTGCCAACCCCCAGCAGCAAATTTCCCAATTACCTCTACTAACAGAAGTTGAAAAACACCAATTATTAGTAGAGTGGAATGATACTGTAGAGACGCCTCATTCAACGTCTCTACAGGTAAATCAATGTATCCATCAGTTATTCGAGGAACAGGTAGAACGAACTCCCCATGCCGTAGCGGTAGTCTTTGAAAATCAACAACTGACCTATTGTGAATTAAATTGTCGTGCTAATCAATTAGCCCATTACTTACAATCTTTAGGCGTCACCCCCGATACCCTAGTGGGTTTACATCTAGAACGTTCTTTAGAGCTTATCGTCGCCATACTAGGCATTCTAAAAGCTGGCGGGGCTTATGTACCACTTGACCCGGATTATCCCAGTGAACGCTTGGGCTTCATGGTTGAAGATGCTCAACTTTCAGTCATACTGACGCAACAGAAATTCGTAGAGACGCGCCATTCTAAGTCTCTACTTCCCCAACATCAAGCCCAAGTCGTTTGCTTAGATACCGACTGGGAAACGATTACTCAAAACAGCCAATCCAACCCAACCAACACCGCCACATCAAGTAACCTGGCTTACATCATCTACACATCCGGTTCCACAGGTAAACCCAAAGGGGTTCTCGTCAACCACTCCAATGTGGTGCGTTTATTTACCGCCACAGATGCTTGGTATCACTTCAATGCTGAAGATGTGTGGACACTGTTCCACTCCATCGCCTTTGACTTCTCCGTGTGGGAAATCTGGGGAGCATTGCTGTATGGTGGACGATTAGTTGTTGTCCCTTACTTAGTCACTCGTGAACCCGAATCCTTCTATGAGTTGTTGTGTCAAGAAAACGTTACTGTTCTCAATCAAACCCCTTCAGCCTTCCGTCAGTTAATTATTGCCGAACAGTCACTGACAAAGACAAACAAATTGAAGTTACGCTGGGTAATTTTTGGCGGAGAAGCCTTAGAAATCAACAGTTTGAAACCCTGGTTTGAACGACACGGAGACCAAAAGCCTCAGTTAGTGAATATGTACGGGATTACCGAAACCACCGTACACGTTACCTATCGTCCCTTGAGTTTAGCCGATTTGGATGGAGCCGCCAGTGTGATTGGTCGTCCCATTCCCGACTTACAGATGTATGTACTCGATGAATATTTACAACCGGTGCCGATTGGCGTTCCTGGTGAAATGTATGTCGGAGGTGCAGGAGTCACACGGGGTTATCTCAACCGCGACGAACTAACTAAACAACGGTTTATTTCTAATCCCTTTATTGACAACCCACAAGGGCGACTCTATAAAACAGGGGATTTAGCACGTTATTTACCCAATGGTGAGTTAGAGTATCTAGGACGAATCGACAATCAAGTCAAGATTCGGGGCTTCCGGATAGAATTGGGAGAAATTGAGGCATTGTTAACCCAACATCCCGATGTTTGGGAAAGTGTAGTGGTGGTACGGGAGGATGAGCCGGGTGATAAACGTCTAGTGGCTTATGCTGTACCCCAGTCAAAATCATCTCCTACTGTCCAACAACTGCGACAATTCCTGGAAGGGAAACTACCCGCCTACATGGTTCCCAATGCTTTTGTCATCATCGAGTCGCTACCGTTAACGGACAATGGCAAAGTCAACCGTCGGGCATTACCGCAACCGGATTTAAGCGAACGAACCCAGAAATATGTTGCGCCTCGTACACCAACGGAGGAAATGCTAGCCCAAATTTGGGCGCAAGTGCTCAAAGTTGAGCAAGTTGGTATTAACGATAACTTCTTTGAACTGGGAGGACACTCGCTACTCGCCACCCAACTGGTGTCACGCATTCGTAATAGTTTTCAGGTAGAACTCCCTTTACGAGAGTTGTTCAACGCAGCAACAGTCGCTCAATTAGCCGATTGTATTGAGCAGTTGAAGCGACACAGCCCAGAACTCACAGTTCCACGGATCTTACCCAGGCGCAAAAAACGCAGTAACACTAGCTGAAGAAGCGCGATCGCTCTTCTTCTGTGCAGTGACAAAACTTAAGTCTAACTGTTCCACCTATTTTACCAAAGATTATTCTTACTCAGGACTATAAAAATGAATACTGAAGAATTACTTATCTCTACTGAAGAATTACCCCTATCCTATGCTCAACAGCGTTTATGGTTCTTAGACCAACTCGAACCCAACAGCGCCCTCTACAACATTTCCATCAGGTTGCATCTTTTAGGAACGCTCAATGTTGCTACCTTAGAACAAAGCTTACAAGAGATAATTGCTCGTCACGAAGCCTTACGCACCAACTTTGTCACGGTTGATGGAGAACCGACTCAAGTCATCCACGACGAAACAACCTGGAGAGTATCGGTTACAGACTTAACCCATTTATCAACCAACGAACAAGAAACGGCGGCAAAACAACTCACGCACCAACAAGCAATTCAACCCTTTGACCTAGCCAATGACTCATTAGTCAGAGCCACATTAATTGTGTTATCTGAGACCGAACACTGGTTACTGGTATGTATGCATCATATTGTCAGTGATGGCTGGTCAACCGGTGTGTTTGTTCAAGAACTCACAGCCCTATACAATGCTTATTCTCAAGGACAGCCTTCCCCATTAACGCCATTGCCCATTCAATATGCGGATTTTGCTATATGGCAAAGAGAGTGGTTACAAGGAGATGTCCTCGAAAGCCAACTGACTTACTGGAGGGACCAACTGGCAGATGCACCCACCTTATTAGAGTTACCCACAGACCGAGCGCGATCGGCAGTGCAGACCTTTGCTGGGGCACATCAACGGTTTACTCTTCCTGCACAACTGACTAAAAAGCTAACCCAACTAAGTCAGAAACAAGGCGTAACGTTGTTCATGACATTGTTAGCCGCGTTTGATACATTACTTTACCGCTACACTGGGCAAGAAGACATATTGGTTGGCTCACCCATTGCCAATCGGAATCAGAGCGAAATCGAAGGGTTAATCGGCTTTTTTGTCAATACCTTAGTATTGCGTACCAACCTGGAAGGCAATCCCAGTTTTAATCAACTCATTCATCGGGTGAGGGAAATGGCGACGGAAGCCTACACCCATCAAGACTTGCCCTTTGAAATGTTAGTGGAAGCCTTACAACCGGAGAGAGACCTGAGTTATACCCCCCTATTCCAGGTCATGTTTGTTCTCGATAATAATCCCTTGGATTCCATCGAATTAACCGGATTAACGGTCAATCCACATCCAATAGAATGGGAAATCGCTAAATTTGATTTGTCTTTGTCAATGCAGACAACAGCGAGTGGATTGGTGGGGGTATGGGAATATAATACTGACCTGTTTGATAGCAGCACTATCGAACGAATGGCAAATCATTGGGTCATCTTACTAGAAGGAATTGTTGCTAATCCTCAAGCCCCGATTTCCCAATTGCCTCTGTTAACCGAGGTGGAGCGGCAAAAATTATTAATTGATTGGAATAATACTGTAGAGACGTTGCATGCAACGTCTCTACATCAGGCAACGTCTCTACAGGTGAATCAATGTATTCATCAGTTATTTGAAGAACAGGTTAAACAGACTCCTGATGCCGTCGCCGTCATCTGGGAAAATCAACACCTGACTTACCGTGAATTGAATAGTCGTGCTAACCAATTAGCCCATTACTTACGTTCATTAGGTGTAGCCCCCGACACCTTAGTCGGGTTATGTGTGGAACGTTCTTTAGAAATGATAGTGGGTATCCTGGGAATTCTCAAAGCAGGTGGTGCCTACGTTCCTCTTGATCCAGCCTATCCCAAAGAGCGATTCACTTATATCCTCGAAGATACCCAACTGAGCCTTCTCCTCACTCAAGAAACACTACTCATTCAACAGCCCGACTTAGGCAGAAAGGTAATCTGTTTAGATCGAGATGGGTCAGTTATAGCTGAACAGATTACCACCAACCCAATTACAGCCGTTCAACCCCATAACCTGTCCTACATTATTTACACATCGGGTTCGACGGGTACACCCAAAGGGGTAATGATTGAACATCGCTCACTGGTCAATTTTATCCTGACAGCCAGCCAAGCATACGGCTTGACATCAAAAGATAAGGTTCTGCAATTTAGCTCGATCTGCTTTGATGTATCCGTTGAGGAGATATTTACCTGTCTTTCAGTCGGTGCAACATTAGTCTTGCGAACTGAAGCCATGCTGAACTCCAGTGAGGAGTTTTGGCGATGTTGCCAGGAATGGCAATTAACAATTCTAAGTCTTACCACCGCCTATTGGCATCAGTTAGTTTCTGAACTATCCCCCCAAGACGACCGAATTTATCCGGATGTCAGAAAGGTAATTATCGGAGGAGAAGAAGCGCAATTAGACAAAGTAAAACGTTGGCAGAGTAGTGTTGCTCATTTCTCTAATCCACCACAGTTATATAATAGTTACGGTCCCACAGAAGCAACCGTTTCGGCAACTCTATATCAATTTAATTCAGGTGATACCCATGTTTCAATTGGGCGGCCTTTGAGCAATGTTCAGGTTTACATCCTAGACAAACATCTGCAACCTGTTCCCATTGGTGTACCGGGAGAATTACATATTGGCGGTGCTGGATTAGCCCGTGGCTACCTCAACCGTCGGGAGTTGACTGATGAGAAATTTATCGCCAACCCGTTTAGCACCGAGCCGGATTCCCGTCTTTACAAAACTGGGGATCTAGTTTGTTATTTACCGGATGGCAATATTAAATATCTGGGACGGATTGATAATCAAGTAAAAATTCGTGGCTTCCGGATAGAGTTGGGAGAAATTGAAGCCGTTTTGGGTGAGCATAAAGATGTCCAGGCATTCTGTGTAATTGTCCGCGAAGATAGTCCTGGGGATAAACGCCTTGTGGCTTACATAGTGCCGCCATCCCAAGTAACACCGAACATCAGCGAACTCCGGCAATTTCTGAAAGCCAAGTTGCCCGATTATATGGTTCCTAGTGCGTTTGTGGTGTTAGAAGCCTTGCCATTAACACCGAATGGGAAAGTAGATCATCGCGCCTTACCCGCACCGGATTTCAGCGATCGCACAAACCAATATATTGCTCCCCGCACCCCAGTAGAAGAAATCTTGACTCAAATTTGGAGCCAAGTTCTAACAGTAGAGAAAGTCGGAATAAACGATAACTTCTTTGAATTGGGAGGACATTCTCTCCTAGCCACCCAACTGGTATCACGCATTCGCAACACATTTAAAGTCGAACTACCCTTGCGTCAATTATTTGCCACAGCAACCGTAGGGGAATTGGCACAAGCAATTGTGCAACTACAGCAACAAAACTTAGACCTCATCGCCCCACCCATCTTACCCCGAACTGAGGAGACACAATTACCCCTATCCTATGCTCAACAGCGTTTATGGTTCCTAGAGCAGTTTGCGCCCAACAGTGCCTTATACAATATTCCCATCACCTTGCGTTTGAGGGGAACGCTGAATATTACAGCATTGGAACAAAGCCTACAAGAACTAATGGCTCGCCACGAATCATTACGCACCAACTTCGTGACTGTTGATGGAGAAGCCACACAAATTATCCCAACCTCAACAAATTGGAGTTTATCAGTTGTTGAATTAACCCATTTACCGACAAGTGAACAAGAAAGTATTGCCCAAAAACTTGCCAAACAACAAGCCATTCACGCCTTTGACCTAACCAGTGAACCCTTAATCAAAGCCACATTAGTTATTCTCAATGATACAGAATACTGGTTATTAATATGTATGCATCACATCGTCAGTGATGGCTGGTCAATGGGTGTGTTGGTTCAAGAACTGGCAACCTTGTACGAGGCTTATACTCAAGGTCAACCTTCTCCCTTAACCCCACTACCGATTCAATACGCCGATTTCTGTCTCTGGCAAAGACAATGGTTGCAAGGAGAAGTCCTCCAAAGTCAATTGAGCTACTGGGAAGAGCAACTAGCAGATGCACCGACTCTATTATCACTCCCCACTGACCGACCGAGACCCGCAACCCAGAGTTTTGAGGGTGCAACTAAACGCTTTGAGGTGTCGTTGGAACTGACGAAAAAGCTAACCCAATTGAGCCAGGAGCAAGGAGTCACCTTGTTCATGACACTGTTGGCAGCATTTTTTACATTGCTGTACCGTTACAGTGGGCAAGAAGATATGTTGGTGGGGACACCCATAGCTAACCGGAACCGGAGTGAAATAGAAGGAGTAATCGGCTTTTTTGTCAATACCTTAGTGCTACGCGGCGACTTATCAGGGGAGCCGAGTTTTAGTGAACTTCTGGCTCGTGTGCGGGAAGTAGCAATGGAGGCATACACACATCAGGACTTGCCCTTTGAAATGTTAGTGGAGGCATTACAGCCGGAAAGAGATCTGAGCCATTCTCCCCTATTCCAAGTCATGTTTATCCTCCAGAATACGCCGACAGCTGAGGTGGAGTTAACCGGAGTAACCGTCACGCCAGTGGAGGTTAAACGTGACATCGCTCCCTTTGATTTGACCTTAGGAATGGAGAATACGCCGGAAGGGTTAGTGGGAGTTTTGGAGTACAACACGGACTTGTTTGAAGCCAGCACCATTGAGCGGATGAGCGGGCATTGGGTCAGATTATTAGAAGGGATTGTGGCTCATCCGCAAGAGCGAATTTCCCAATTACCTTTATTGACAGCTAGTGAGGAGCAACAAATCTTATTTGAATGGAACGATACAGGTGCCGACTATCCAGCATCCCTATGTATTCATCAGTTATTTGAAGAGACGGTGAAACGGACTCCTCATGCAGTAGCCGTCGAATTTGAGTCGGAACAATTAACCTATCAACAGTTAAACCAAAAAGCCAATCAACTCGCCCACTCCCTGCAATCTCTAGGAGTCGGGTCTGAGGTATGTGTCGGGATATATCTAGAACGTTCTATCACGATGATAGTGGCATTATTAGCCATTCAAAAAGCCGGGGGAGCCTATGTCCCCTTAGACCCAGATTATCCCATCCAAAGATTAGCTTACATCTGCGAAGATTCAAAAATTGAGCTACTACTAACCCAACAGAAACTGCTGAATGCTTTACCTGTAGAAGGGGAATNAATAAAAGCAATCGCCTTAGACACAGAATCCGAGGAACTAAACAGTCAAAGTCAAGAAAATCCAGTCAGTCAAGTCAAACCCTCTCACCTCTGTTGTCTGCTGTACACTTCAGGTTCCACCGGAAAACCCAAAGGAGTGATGCTAACTCATGCAGCATTAGTCAACCATAGCAGTGCCATCAGTGAAGTCTTTGGTTTAACCAATAAAGACCGGGTTCTGCAATTTGCCTCCTTGGGTTTTGACGTCGCCGCCGAAGAAATCTTTCCCACTTGGTTCAAAGGTGGCACAGTGGTATTAAGACCCGCTCAAATGTTCCCGGACTTAGCCCGTTTTGCCCAATTTATCGAACAACAAAAACTAACGGTTCTGAATATTACCCCAGCCTATTGGCATGAATGGACAGTAGCCGTATCTAAAGCAGAGGCAACAATCCCGGAAAATTTACACTTAGTCGCTGTGGGTGGGGACAGCGTTCTGCCAGAAACAGTGAGACTGTGGAAGAAATTAGTAGGCACCAGGGTCAATTGTCTGAATGTCTACGGACCAACGGAAGCCTCAGTCACCGCCGTTGTCTATGATTTACTCAATCCCCAATTAGAACAAATCAATAATGTCCTGATTGGTCGTCCCATTGCCAATACCCAAACCTATATCCTCGACCCCCATCTGCAACCTTTACCCGTTGGCGTGATTGGCGAATTACATCTAGGTGGGGTGCGTCTGGCACGAGGCTATCTCAACCGCGAGGAATTAACATTAGCCAAATTTCTGCCCAACCCCTTTAAAGATGGAACAGGTCATCGCATCTACAAAACCGGAGATTTAGCCCGTTATCTACCTGATGGCAACATCGAGTGTTTCGGACGCATTGACAATCAGGTGAAAATTCGAGGTTTCCGCATCGAGTTGGGAGAAATTGAAGCGGTACTCAACCGAAATGTCCATGTCCAGACCTCTTGTGTGATTCTGCGGGAGGATACTCCAGGGGATAAACGCTTAGTTGCCTACATCGTCGCCCATGAGCAACAACAGATTCCAGCCATTAGCGAACTGCGTCAATACCTATCCAATCATCTGCCACTGTACATGGTGCCCAATGTCTTCATGTTCTTGGAGTCACTACCCCTGAGTGCCAACCGGAAAGTAGACCGTCGCGCCCTACCCGTACCGGATAAACAGAGTGAACAACGGAGTGAATATGTGGCACCGCGCACTCTGACTGAGGAAATCCTCGCTCTTGTTTGGGCAAAAGTCCTGAAGGTAGAACGAGTCGGCATATATGATAACTTCTTTGAACTGGGGGGACATTCCTTACTCGCCACTCAACTGGTGTCCCGGATTCGTAATAGTTTTAACGTAGAACTACCCCTGCGGGAATTGTTTGCTTCGGCGACAGTCGCCCAATTAACTCAGGTGATTGAGCAATTAAAGCAACAGGATTCAGTCCGGGCAACTCCCCCCATATTACCCAAGGCAAAGGATGTCGAGGCACCATTGTCCTATGCACAACAGCGTTTATGGTTCCTCGACCAACTTGACCCCAACAGTGCCACCTACAATATCCCGATGACGTTGCGTCTTCTCGGAACACTGAATGTTGCCGCCCTAGAAGGGAGCCTACAAGAAATTGTTCAGCGTCATCAAGCCTTACACACCAACTTCATTGCCGTAGATGGACAACCCACCCCAATTATTAAAACAGCAACAGATTGGAGTTTATCAGTAGTTGACTTGCAGCATTTACCGACAAGCGAAAAAGAAAAAGCGGCACAGCAAATCGCCCAAGAACAAGCAACTAAGCCCTTTGACCTGGCAAATGAGCCATTAATCCGGGCGACATTAGTCCGGTTAAATGAAACCGAACAGTGGTTGTCGGTATGTATGCATCATATTGTCTCGGATGGCTGGTCAATGGGTGTGTTTGTGGAGGAATTAACTGCCTTGTATGAGGCTTATGCACAAGGTCAGCCTTCCCCTTTAACCCCACTACCGATTCAGTATGGGGACTTCGCCCTCTGGCAAAGACAGTGGTTACAGGCAGAGGTATTGCAAAGCCAATTGAGTTACTGGCAACAACAACTGGCAGATGCACCGGAGTTGTTAGTGCTGCCCACAGACCGACCCAGACCAGCGATGCAAACCTTCGTCGGTGCCTATCAAAAGTTTAATCTTTCGGCTGAACTGACCCAAAAATTGACTCAGTTGTGTCAAGAGGAAGGGGTAACGCTGTTTATGACCTTGTTAGCAGCGTTTGATACCTTGCTGTATCGTTACAGCGGACAAACAGACATTTTAGTCGGAACTCCAATTGCCAACCGGAATCACAGTGAAATCGAAGGATTGATTGGTTTCTTTAGCAACACGTTAGTGATGCGGAGTAATTTGTCTGACAATCCCAGCTTCAGTGAATTACTGACTCAGGTAAGGCAAACGGCAATGGAGGCTTATACTCATCAAGACTTGCCCTTTGAGATGTTAGTTGAGGCATTACAGCCGCAAAGAAACCTGAGTCATACACCTTTATTCCAGGTGGCGTTTGTGCTACAGAATACGCCCATTGCTGAAGTAGAGTTGAGTGGGTTAACCATCAATGAAGTGCCGATAGAAAATGCCATAGCCAAGTTTGATTTAACCTTAGGGATGCAGCAAAATGATACCGAAATAGCGGGAGTTTTTGAGTACAACACAGATTTGTTTGATGCCAGTACCATGGAACGGATGGTGGGTCATTGGGTGACGCTACTGGAATCCATTGTTGCCCATCCTCAAGAGCGATTGTCTCAATTACCAATGCTCAACGAGTTAGAGCAGCAGCAGTTATTGGTTGATTGGAATCAGACTCAGACAGATTATCCTCAAGATAAGTGTATTCATCAGTTGTTTGAGGAGCAGGTAGCGCGTAATCCCAAGGCGCTAGCCGTGGTGTTTGAGCAGGAAAAATTAACCTATGAGCAGTTGAATTGTCGGGCGAACCAGTTAGCTCATTATTTACGCAGCCAAGGGGTTGGACCGGATGTGCTAGTGGGGTTATGTGTAGAACGTTCCCTGGAAATGGTCGTGGGATTATTGGGGATTCTTAAGGCAGGTGGGGCTTATGTTCCCCTTGACCCAGAGTATCCCAATGAGCGCTTGAATTATATGGTTAAAGATGCTCAAGTTTCGGTGCTACTCACCCAACAACAAGTCTTGGATAAACTACCACAGCATCAAGGCAAGTTGGTTTGTTTGGATGATTTAGAACTGGATAATTTAGACTTAGCTCAAAATCATCAAGATAACCCCAACAGTGGCGTTCAACCGTTCCATCTGGCGAATGTGATTTACACCTCTGGTTCCACAGGCAAACCCAAAGGGGTAATGGTTGAACATAGCGGATTGTGTAACTTAAGCCAAGCTCAGATTCAAACGTTTGGCTTACATTCACAGAGTCACATTCTCCAGTTTGCCTCCCTCAGTTTTGATGCCTCTATCTGGGAAGTGGTTATGGCTTTGGCAGCAGGAGGAACACTTTATCTAGGAACCCAGGAATCTCTGATGCCGGGTCAACCCTTAGTTGAGCGATTACGAGACTATGATATTACTCATGTTACTTTACCTCCATCGGCATTGGCGGTTCTGCCAGAGGCGGAACTGGCGGCACTGCAAACGATTATTGTTGCTGGAGAAGCTTGTTCTCCTGAATTGATCAAAAAATGGTCGGTGGCTCGAAACTTCTTCAACGCTTACGGACCGACTGAAGCCAGTGTCTGCGCCACCCTAGCCAAATGCAATGGCGATGAGAAAATCTCCATTGGTCGCCCCATTGCCAATACACAAATCTATATCTTAGACTCCTACTTACAACCCGTCCCTGTTGGTGTACCGGGAGAATTGCATATTGGGGGTACAGGATTAGCACGCGGTTATCTCAACCGACCTGATTTAACCAATCAGAAATTTATTGCCAATCCCTTTGATAGAAGCCAGCGCCTCTACAAAACCGGAGACTTAGCCCGTTATTTAAGAGATGGCAACATTGAATTCTTGGGACGCATTGACAATCAAGTTAAAATTCGGGGTTTCCGGGTGGAGTTGGCAGAAATTGAAGCCACTCTATCCCAGTTGCCAGAAGTCCGGGAAGCCGTGGTTCTGGTACGGGAAGACCAAGGCAATGATAAGCGTCTGGTGGCTTACGTTGTTGGGCAAACACAAACAACATTGACCAGTAACGAATTGCGTCAATTCCTGAAAGCAAAATTGCCCGATTACATGATACCCAGTGCTTTTGTGCTGTTAGAAAATCTCCCCCTAACACCCAATGGCAAAGTAGACCGCCGCGCCTTACCCGCCCCCGATGTCAGCTCACTAAAAGACCAATATGTTGCTCCCCGCACTCCAACAGAAGAAACCCTAGCTCAAATTTGGTCACAAGTGCTAAAAGTCGAACCTGTAGGAATTAATGACAACTTCTTTGACCTTGGGGGACATTCTTTGTTGGCAACTCAGGTCATCTCCCGTGTCCAGGAAGCCTTTAGCATTTCATTACCCTTGCGTTCTCTGTTTGAATCACCCACAATTGCCCAGTTAAGTGACGTCATCCTCACTCAACTGGAAACGGGTTTGAGCATAACCGTTCCTGGGATTGTACCCGTTTCCCGCCACACAGATATCCCTCTATCCTGGGCACAAGAACGCCTATGGTTTGTCCATCACCTCGAAGGAGACAGTGGTGCCTACACGATAGATATCACTGTCCGTCTGAAGGGGAATCTCAATATCAAAGCATTAGAACAATCGTTTCAAGCGATAGTACAGCGCCATGAACCCCTACGGACTCGGTTTGAGCTCAAGGATAACCAGCCCATACAGGTAATAGACTCAAACATCACCCTAACCTTACCTGTAGTGAATCTCCAGAATGAGCCAGAGCCCTGGAAACAATTGAAAGCCTTAACCAAAGAAGCCGCCAGCCTTCCCTTTGATTTGGCAAAGGACTTAGTGTTGCGAGTTAAGCTGTGGCAAGTGGCTGAAGATGACTATGTGTTGCTATTTGCCATTCACCATATTGCTGCCGATGGTTGGTCATTGGGGGTTTTAGTTGAGGAACTCTCAGCTTATTATCGAGGGATTTCAACAGGGGAGTCGGTCAATTTACCCGAGTTACCCATCCAGTATGCCGACTTTGCGGTTTGGCAACGTCAGTGGTTCACCGATGCGGTGTTAGAGCGTCAGTTAAACTACTGGAAGAAACAGTTAAATGGTGTCCCCCCACTGTTAGAATTACCCACAGACCATCCCCGTCCGGCTGTACAAACCTTTCGCGGGGGAACCGAACATTTTCAATTTTCCCCTGAGCTAACTCAATGCCTGAAAAAGCTATCTCAAGAGTCAGGAACCACTCTATTTATGACACTTTTGGCGGGTTTTGTGGTGTTAGCTTCTCGCTACAGTGGACAAACGGATTTGGTAGTTGCTTCCCCCATTGCCAATCGGAACCGCCAAGAAATAGAAGGGTTAATTGGATTTTTTGTCAATACTCTGGCATTAAGATTTGATTTATCTGAAAATCCGACCTTTGAAAGCTTCTTAGCCCAAGTCCGGCAAGTCACCCAAGATGCTTATGACCATCAGGATCTGCCCTTCGAGATGTTGGTTGAAGAGTTGAAAATTGAACGACATCTGGATCGCCATCCCCTGACGCAAGTGGTATTTGCGCTGCAGAATGCCCCCAGTTCTCCTTGGGATTTGCCCGGTGTAACGGTGGAAGGGATGTCTTCCGGACTGGATTCGGTCAGGGTTGACCTGGAAGTTTACTTATGGGATGAACCAGAAGGACTTGAGGGTTTTTGTTCTTACAACCGGGATTTATTTGATGGGACGACAATAAGCCGCATGATGGGTCATTTCCAGACGTTGTTAACGGCAATTGTGGAAAATAAAAAGCAGCCTGTTACCTTATTACCGTTGCTCACGCAACCGGAACGTGATCAATTATTGGTGAAGTGGAATGATACTGTACAGACGCGCCATGGCGCGTCTCTACAGGCGGCAACGTCTCTACAGTCGGCAACGTCTGTTCAGGTGAATCCATGTATTCATCAGTTATTTGAGGCACAGGTGGAACGGACTCCCGATGCAGTCGCCGTGGTATTTGAGGATGAAGAACTCACCTATTTTCAGTTGAATAGTCGCGCCAATCAATTAGCCCATTACTTACAATCTTTGGGCGTGAGTGCCGATGTCTTGGTGGGGTTGTGTGTGGAGCGATCGCCATTAATGCTGATTGGATTACTGGGCATTCTCAAAGCGGGTGGTGCATACATTCCCCTTGACCCCGACTATCCGACTGAACGGATCAGTTTTATGTTAGAAGATAGTCAAGTTTCCCTACTGCTGACTCAACAGCATCTGATTGAGAGACTACCTGAATCTCAGACCCAACCTATCTGCTTGGATACTGATTGGTCTGTGATTTCTCAGTTAAGTCCAGAAAATCCGATCGCTGTAGTACAAGCCACAAACTTGGCTTATGTGATTTATACATCGGGTTCCACAGGTAAACCAAAAGGAGTGATGATTGAGCATCGATCTTTAGTGAACTTGACAAAAGTTGAAGCAAAACAATGGGGGATTCACCAAAATGATCGCGTTCTTCAGTTTAGTTCTTTTAGTTTTGATGTATTCGGTAAAGATATTTATCCCTGCTTAAGTGCTGGTGGCACAGTGGTCTTGCGAACCCAAAAAATGTTGGATTCCTGGTGGGCTTTAATGGAAGGAATTGAGCATTGGCAAATCACTGTGCTGAATATAACGTTTGCCTACTGGCAGAAGTGGGTAACTGAACTAGCTCGAACCCACAAAAGGATTTTACCCAGTCTACGACTAATAACGATTGGCGGAGAGCGGGTTGTACCGCAAACCATTAAGCAGTGGTACAAATACCTACAAGAAAATTCGGCATTCTATCAGTTGGAAAATTTCCCACAGTTAATTAACGGTTATGGTCCGACGGAAACGACAATTCAAGCTAGCTACTGTCCGTTATCTACCCAGATGTGCAACTCGGACTTGTCCTCTGTTCCCATTGGTCGCCCAATTGCCAACACACAAATCTACATTTTAGATGCACAGTTACAGCCCGTACCGATTGGTGTAGCTGGAGAGTTGCACATTGGTGGCGCGGGAGTCGCACGGGGTTATCTCAACCGCCCTGAATTGACCATCGAGAAATTCATCCCTAACCCCTTTAGCCAGGAACCTGATTCTCGCCTCTATAAAACGGGAGACTTGGCGCGTTACTTAAGAGATGGAAATATTGAATTCTTAGGACGGATTGATAATCAAGTCAAAATTCGCGGCTTCCGGATTGAGTTAGGGGAAATTGAAGCGGTTTTGAGTCAACATCCGATGGTACAGGATACGGTTGTGGTTGCCCAGGTTGACAGAAACGGTGACAAAAATCTGGTTGCTTACCTGGTTCCGGCTCTGAACAACCAAGTAAGCGACCAGCAGGTGACTCAATGGGAAAGGGAGTATGTGAGTGACTGGCAAATGCTCTATGAACAAGCCTACGGTCAACCGCAAACGGCTACAGATGACCTGACGTTCAATATTAGTGGTTGGAATAGCAGTTATACCGGGGAACCGATTCCCGCCACAGAAATGCTCGAATGGGTGGAAAGTACCGTCAGCCGGATTCTGTCTGTGTCCCCCCAACGAGTCTTAGAAATTGGTTGTGGCACCGGTTTACTTCTGTCTCGGATTGCGCCTCACACTCAGGAGTATTGGGGCGCCGATTATGCCAGTGCTGCTTTACAACAGGTTGAGCAGATTTGTCAACGTCAGGGTTTACAACAGGTGCGATTGCTGCACCAAATGGCGGATGATTTTACCAACATCCCTCCAGGGGCATTCGACACGGTAGTTTTGAATTCAGTTGTCCAATATTTCCCCAGTGTTGAGTATTTGCTACAGGTTTTAGATGGGGCAATGGCAACGATTGGTGAAAGCGGTACTATCTTTGTCGGGGATGTACGGAGTCTGCCCTTACTCGAAGCCTATCATGCCGCCGTGCAGTTATCTCGATTACCGGGGGATACCACGGTTGAGCAATGGCAACAACAGGTTAATCAAAGTGTTACGGCTGAAGAAGAATTGGTGATTGATCCCAGTTTCTTCATCGCTCTTTCCACTCGTTTTCCTCAGATTACTTCGGTAGAGATTGAGCCGAAACGGGGCTATGCCCAGAATAATGAGTTAACTCAATTCCGTTATGATGTCACCCTTCATGTCGGCGGTGAGGTTCCCACCCCGGTTGAGACTTGGTTGAACTGGCAATTAGATTCCCTTTCAATCGCACAAGTTGAAACTCAACTCAAAATCGAGCAGCCAGAAGTTTTAGGGATTCGTGGTGTACCCAACCAACGGGTACAACAAGCCTTACAGATTTGGCAATGGTTGGAACAGCCGCCAGAGATGGAGACAATCAGCCAACTACGGCAATTCCTCACACAACAGCCCGGAGTGGGAATTAATCCCGAACAGTTTTGGCAACTGGGTGAAAATCTGGGCTACCAGGTGCATTTAAGTTGGTGGGAGAGTTCCACCGATGGGGGTTATGATCTGGTGTTCTATCGTAATAGTTTTTCTCCCATTGAGTTTTGGCACCCAGAAACGGTAACAGCTAAACCCTGGAGTGACTATACCAACAATCCCCTGTATGGTAAGTTAGTCCAGAAACTGGTGCCACAGGTGCGTCAGTTTGTGCAACAAAAGTTGCCTAATTATATGATGCCCCAGGCTTTTGTGCTGCTTTCTGCTTTGCCTTTGACACCGAATGGTAAGGTTGACCGTAAAGCCTTACCCACTCCAGATACGGCTACCCGGAATCTGTCTACTGGCTTGGCTTTACCCCGCAACCCGATTGAGGCTAAACTGGTTCAAATCTGGAGTGAGGTGTTGGGGATTGAACACATCGGCATTAAGGATAATTTCTTTGAACTTGGGGGACATTCCTTGCTGGCGACTCAAGTGATTTCTCGGTTAAGTAATTTGTTTGAGGTGGAATTGTCTTTACAAAATTTTCTGGAGTATCCCACGGTGGCGAGTTTGGCTGAGACGATTCAGGTACTTTCCACGGTACAAAACGGTCAACCTTCTGTCACTGAACTATCAGAGGATTATGAAGAAGGTGAATTGTAATATAACATTTCTCATCAGAAACTAGCAGAAGTGATTTTTCGATTAGCCCGAGAAGATACCCAGCCAGAGAGGTTAACCAAAATTAACTCGACCTCATGGTTGAATGGGTGGGCGATTAGTCTAGATGCCAGCAAATGGGACGCTGATGGACTTTTTGAACCCAAAAGTGAACCCCGCAATTTAGACCGGATTCAAAACCAAATTTGGGAGGCAATTGGCAGATGAAAGTCGTGGAGTTTTTGTCTTACTTAAACCGTTTAGATATCAAACTTTGGCTAGAGGAAGAGAAACTCAAGTATCATGCGCCCAAGGGGGCAATGACACCGGAAATCAAGCAAGAAATCGGCACGAGAAAATCGGAAATCATTGCCTTTTTCCAGCAAGCCAATGCCACCTCCAGAGCGACTGAATCAGCGATTATGCCGATGTCACGGGATAATCGGATTCCTCTATCTTTTGCCCAGCAACGACTCTGGTTTCTGCACCAACTCTCGCCCGACAGTCAGTCTTACAATATGCTGGAGGCGCTGCGGTTAAAGGGTTCACTGGATATTGTTGCACTAGAAAAAAGTCTCAGTGAACTGGTTCGCCGTCATGAAATCCTCAGAACCACGTTTCCCATGGTAGACGGAGAAGCCATTCAACAGATTGCTGACCCTACTCATTTAACATTACCCATCCAGGACTTACAGGGGTTGTCTACTGAGGAACAAACGGCTCAAATTGAACAACTGGTGAAGTCTCTGGCGGCTGAGTCCTTTGATTTGGCAAGTGAACCCCCACTACAATTTACGTTGCTCAAACTGAGTGACCACGAACAGGTACTCCTGTTGAAGATGCACCATATTATCTACGATGGTTGGTCAATGAATATCTTCTTCAGTGAGTTGTCTTTTCTCTATAGAGCCTTCTCTCAAGGACTCCCCTCCCCTCTTCCAGAATTACCGCTCCAATATGCTGATTTTGCCCTATGGCAACGTCAGTGGCTAACCGGAGACGTTCTCGAACGGCAACTCAATTACTGGCAGAATCAGTTAGCTGATGCTCCTCCAGTTGTGGAATTACCAACGGATTACCCTCGTCCCCCCGTTCAAACGTTTCAAGGTGCCGTTGAATGTTTGCGACTGAATCAGGAATTAACTCAACGCCTCAAGCAACTGAGCCAGGATTCAAAAACGACGTTGTTTATGACGCTGCTGGCGGCTTTTTTTGTCACCCTTTCTCGTCATAGTAATCAGTTAGATTTAGTTGTTGGCTCTCCCATTGCCAATCGCAATAACCAAAGCCTAGAGGGATTAATCGGATTTTTTGCCAATACCCTAGCCTTGAGGGGGAATCTCTCTGGCAATCCCAGCTTCAAAGATTTCTTGGCTCAAGTCAAGCAAACTACCCTGTCAGCCTATGCTCACCAAGACTTACCCTTTGAAATGTTGGTCGAGAGGTTACAGCCGGAGCGAGATTTGAGTCGAAATCCCCTGGTACAGGTAATGTTTTCGCTCCAGAATGCTTCCCCATCACAAGGGGGTTTGTCAGGTTTAGCCATGGAGAGTCTGCCTTTGCCTGTTGATGTCAGAGCTAGATTTGACCTGGAAGTGATTATTTGGGAGATGTCAGAGGGGTTAGAGGGCGTTTGGTCCTACAACAGCGATTTATTTGATGGGGCTACCATTACTCGCATGGGTCAACATTTTCAAACCGTACTCGAGGCTGTTGTAGCCAATCCCGAAGTACGAGTGGCTGAAATACCGCTGTTAAGTCCAGCCGAACGGGATCAGTTGTTAGTGGAGTGGAACAACACTCAAACGGACTATCCTCAGGATAAATGTATCCATCAGTTATTTGAGGAACAAGTAGAACACAACGGTGATGCGATCGCACTCGTGTATGACGATCAATACCTAACTTACCGTGAATTAAATGGTCGTGCCAATCAATTAGCCCGCTATTTACGTTCCTTGGGTGTAGAAGCTGATAGGCTGGTGGGATTATGTGTCGAACGTTCCTTAGACATGGTGGTGGGACTGTTGGGCATTCTCAAAGCAGGTGGAGCCTACCTGCCACTTGACCCTGAGTATCCCCAAGAACGCTTAAGCTTCATGCTAGAAGACACTCAGGTGAAAGTGTTGTTAACTCAAGCCAAATTCCGAGACTCCCTACCCCCACATCAAGCACATATCGTCTGTTTGGATACTGACTGGCAAACGATTAACCAAGCTAATCCCGATAATCTCAACAACACAGTCAGTGCTGAAAATTTAGCTTATGTAATTTATACTTCTGGTTCTACTGGAACACCCAAAGGAGTCGTCGTCACTCAGCGGGCTGTCAATCGACTGGTGTTAAACACCAATTATATCCAGTTAACGGCAAATGATTGTATTGCTCAAGCTGCAACTATTGCTTTTGATGCTGCCACCTTTGAAATTTGGGGAGCGCTACTCAACGGAGCCAAGTTGGTGTTCATCAATCAATCGGCATTGCTTTCCCCTGAAGAATTTGCTGTCAATCTAAGTTCTCAAGGAGTCAGCGTTTTATTCTTAACTACAGCTTTATTCAATCAGTTAGCCAGCTTTGTCCCCCAAGCATTTAGTTCTCTCAAATATCTACTCTTTGGTGGGGAAGCCGTTGACCCCAGATGGGTACAAGAAGTTTTAGACAAAGGCGCTCCACAGCAGCTATTCCATGTTTATGGACCAACAGAGAATACGACTTTTTCTTCTTGGTATTTGGTAGAAAACTTACCCACAGCAGCTACAACTATTCCCATTGGTCGTCCGATTGCGAATACACAAATTTATATCCTAGACGAGTATCTGCAACCTGTCCCTGTGGGCGTACCGGGAGAATTACATATTGGGGGTGCAGGATTAGCAAAAGGCTATCTCAACCGCCCTGAGTTAACAATAGAAAAATTCATCCCTAACCCGTTTAGCGCCGATTCAGATTCTCGCCTCTATAAAACTGGAGATCTAGTCCGTTACTTAAAAGATGGCAATATTGAATTCTTAGGACGCATTGATAATCAAGTTAAAATCCGGGGTTTCCGCATTGAGTTAGGGGAAATAGAAGCGGTACTGAGCCAGCATGAAGATGTACAAATTGCTTGTGTCATGCTTCGGGAAGATACTCCAGGGGAAAAGCGTATTGTTGCTTATGTCGTGCCGCAACCCAAAGTAACAGTCACAACCAGTACACTGCGTCGATTCCTGACCCATAAACTCCCCGGTTACATGATCCCATCGGCGTTTATGATTCTGGACTCTTTACCCCTCACCCCGAATGGCAAAGTAGACCGCCGCGCCTTAAAAGCACCGTCTAACAGTAGTGACTCGGATACATTTGTTCAAGCACGTAACCAATTAGAATTGCAACTGGTGCAACTTTGGTCAAAGGTGCTGAAAGTTGACAAAATTGGGGTACAAGATAACTTTTTTGAACTCGGGGGTCATTCCCTGCTAGCCTCCTACTTAATCACTCAAGTTAAGCAGCAGTTGGGCAAAGATATTCCTTTAATCACGCTGTTTCAAAACCCGACCATTGAACAGTTGGCGACAATCATTCAAACTGGATCAGATCACTCTACTCCGTCTTGTTTAGTGGCGATTCAACCCCAGGGGTCAAAACCACCCTTCTTCTGTGTTCCCGGTGCGGGAGGTAGACCGTTTTACTTCTATCACTTAGGACGTTATTTAGGAGAAGATCAACCGTTCTACAGTTTTGAAAACAATCTGTCTCAGGAATCAGGGTCGATTACTCGAATTGAGGATATGGCTAGTATTTATATTGAAGCCATGCAAGCTGTTCAGCCCCAAGGACCCTATTTTTTAGGCGGACATTCCTATGGGGGAAATGTTGCGTTTGAAATGGGTAAACAGTTGTATAAACAGGGACAGGAGGTAGCTTTACTGGCAATCATTGATTCTTCAGCGCCAACGTATAAAGATAAGCAAATGCTGATTGATTATATTAACTGGGATCACGCCAGGTGGCTGGCTGAGGTGAGCAAGGGCATAGAAGTTTATTTAGATAAGGATGTCGATATTTCCTACGAAACTCTCCAGCCCTTAACAGTGGAGGAGCAACTCAACTACGTTTTACACTATTTCAAAATGGCTAATATGCTACCTCCGAATGCAGAAACAACCCAGCTAACCAATATCGTACAAGCTTATAAAACTAGCTGTTTATGTCTGGTTGATTATGAACCCCAAGAGATGTATCCTGGTAAACTGACGATTATACGCGCCAATGAGGATCTGCCGGATGATCCGAATCGTGAGTTGGCATCTGACAATGAAGATTTTTCCTTGGGTTGGAGCGAGTTTTGTACGGAACCTGTGGATATCCATTTTGTGTTGGGAAATCATATCACAATTACGGCGGAACCTCATGTTCAGGTTTTAGCCGAACAGTTAAAAGCTTGCATTGATTTGTAGAGACGTTGCATGCAACGTCTCTACAAGTTAAAAACCTGGTGATAAAAATGGATAAAACCGAATTCATTACACAATTTGATCAGTTAATTCTCAATCCTGAAACCCGAAAAATATATGGTCAACATAAGTTTTTTAATGTCGGCTATTGGTTGCCAGAAACTCAGAATCAAGAGGAAGCTTGTTTTAACCTGATGGAAAAACTGTTGGAATTTATTCCAGATAAAACAGGAAAAATCCTAGATGTCGGCTGCGGGTTAGGCGCGACGACCAATTATTTACTGAAATACTACTCCCCTGCTAATGTAATAGGCATCAATATTTCCAGCCAACAACTTGAAAGATGTCGAATCAATGTACCAAACGGCAACTTCATGGAAATGGATGCTGTCCAGATGAAGTTTGAGGAGAATCAATTTGATCAGATCATCTGTGTTGAAGCTGCCTTATACTTTAATACCCGGGAAAAATTCCTCAAAGAAGCTGGGCGTGTGTTGAAGCCCGGAGGGAATCTCGTCCTGGCGGATATTATCAGTGCAACGACGGAATATTTTGGTAATTTGGTCATGGCTGAAAATACGGTCAAAGATATTGAGGCATATCAGAATCTTTACCAACAAGCAGGATTCGAGCAGGTAAAATTGGTGGAGGCTACAGAGGAATGCTGGAAAACACACTTCCGATATCTAAAATCTTGGATGGAAGCACAATTTCAGGCAGGAGAAATAGATGAAGAAACTTGTCAATTTAATGTCAATGCCATAGATAATTTGTTACAGTTAGATTCTGACGCGATAACGTATGTGTTGGTTTCTGCGAATAAGCCAGTCAATCAAATTTAAATCGAGAATTAAGTAGGTTGGTGGAAATAAACTCAACCATGTTAATTTATGTAAAGAACCCTCAAACCCTTACAAATGAAGAATGACGAATGACGATCTCCACCGTTAACGTTAATTGTCCCCACCTACTTAAAAGTCAACAGCTAACAAATCAAAGGTCAAACAATGTTTCAGTCACTATCAGGCAAAAAAGTAGTAATTATTGGCATAAACTCAGGAGTTGACCTAGCCATTGCCAAAAAAGTCACAGAACTGGGAGCATCGGTGATACTTTCACACGACTCACAGGACAAATTGGATGAAGCCATGGAGTCGCTTTCGGGAGAAATTGAGGCGAAAACGGTTGACATTTTAAATGAGGATTCAGTCAATACTTTCTTTGAGCAAATCGGCAACTTCGATCATTTAATTGTCACCTCTATGGGAGACCGAAATATGCCGCGATCGCTCTTGGCAGAAATGACCACAGAAACGGCTCAAGGTGCGATGCAGAAATTCTGGGGGACGTTCTTTGCTGTACGTGCATCACTAAACACTATAGCCACTGACGGCTCGATTACACTAACCTCCAGTGTCACCCTCTTCAAATCTTCAAAAATGGGGGGAATTTCCGCGATCGCAGCCGCCAATGGTGCAGTGGCTGTGTTTGGGCGCTCGTTGGCGTTGGAAATTTCACCGATTCGAGTCAACGTGATTGCCCCCGGATTGGTAGAGGATACAAGTATCTGGAGTTCTCAAAGCGAATCTGAGCGCTCTGACTTAACCAAGTGGGCGATTGCCACCTTACCGGTGAAGCATCTTGGGCAACCCGAAGAACTGGCACAAGCCGTGTTAAGTTTGATCACGAATCCTTATATTACAGGGGTTGTTTTGCCTGTGGATGGCGGTGTAACCATGGTGTAATCAAAACACTGTGCTTTAATCGAAAGACTCGTTATTTTTATAGTATATTATGTCAAATCAAAGTGATCAAACTCAATCCCCAACCAATATTTTTTGGGACTTTGCTCAATTTTGGGAAGATGTAAAAAAGATTGCCGAGCCGTATTGGTATCCAACAAAATCAAACGAAAGAGCATTCTCAGACGTGATTGGTTCATGGGGAATGCTCTTTCTATTGATCCTATTAATAATCTCCCTCGTCACGGCAAGTGCTTTTAATAGTTTTGTCGGTCGCTATTTGGTCGATAGTCTACTTGAAGACAAGGATTATTCTGCTTTTACTAATAATTTATTGCTCAATATTCTCGGGCTTTTCCTCGTAACACTTTTAGTCGGTATCTCTAAATTTGTTAGAAAAAAAATTGCCCTTAATTGGTATGAATGGATGAATGATAAAGTATTAGATAAATACTTGAGTAATCGTGCTTATTATAAAATAAATTTCAGATCCGATGTTGATAATCCAGATCAACGTATAGCCAAAGAAATTGAACCAATTACCACTAGCGCTCTCAGCTTTTCAGCGACCTTCCTAGAAAAAATCTTGGAAATGGCGACTTTCTTAGTCATTATTTGGGTAATTTCCCAGCAAATTGCTATTATAATGCTAATTTATACCATCGCAGGCAATTTCATTGCGGCTTACTTAAATCAAGAAT
>JGI12210J13797_10557098_pt1 | contig 30032 bp, 25 predicted proteins | sample ElkSlonscriptome_3_FD_13797 | JGI IMG/M metagenome (IMG submission 13797) | reverse complement strand
GTGGATCGAAGGACGGGAGGCAGAGCACCGCTGCGACATCACGTCGACGGCCTATGGCGCGCTGTGGCGCTGGCTACGGGACGCGATCGCCCCGCTGCCCATCCACTTTGGGCGCAACGTGGTCCTCGCCGAGGACCGCGGGGGCACGGCGCTGGTCACGACGGACGACGGGAGGGTCGAGCACTTCGATCTGCTCGTGGCGGCCGACGGGAGCGGCTCGGCGCTGCGCCGGGCCGTGAGCGGCACGGGCCCGCGCCAGCGCCCGCGCTATGCCGGCTACGTGCTGTGGCGAGGCCTCGTCCCCCTGTGCGAGCTCGACGCGAGTCTGGCCCTGAGTGAGCGCTTCAATGTTGCCAGCCTCGGGGTCGAGCACTTCGTGGCCTACCCCATCCCCAGCCACACGGGGCAGACCCAGCCGGAGCATCGGCTGATCAATTGGGGCTGGTACGTGCCCATGCCGGCTGAGCGCCTGCCCTCGATCGGCGGTCGCCGTGCGCTCGAGCCTCATGCCCTAGGCCGCGACGAGCAGCACGTCGACGCGCTCACCAGGCTCGAGGACCAGAGGCCCGGAGCATGGCCTGGCTGGGTCGAGCACATCCGCCAGCGGACCAAGCTCGCGGGTACGCTCGCGCCTCATCCCGTCTACGAGTACGAGCCCTCGGCCCTCGCGATGGGCCCCCTCGTGCTCATCGGCGATGCGGGGCACGTTGCCAGCCCGCTCACGGGCTCGGGGGCCCTGCTGGCCATGGAGGACGCCCTGACCATTGGTGAGGCCCTGGAGGCCTGCTCGAGCGTCGGGCAGGCCACCCGGGCCTACGAAGCCGCCCGACGAGCCCGGGTGAGCCGCGTCGTACGCGAGGGGGTCGCTCGGGGGCGAGCATTTCGAGGCTAGCGCGGGGAACTCCGCTCTCGCCGAGGCGCGCTACTCGGCCTCGTAGGCCCGGCCGGTCTCGACCTCGCGGAACGGCACGGTGCCCTCTCGCGCGTGCGCGTCCCGATCGATGCAGCGCACGCTCAGCGCGGCGATCCCCACGGGGATGCCGAGGATGCGCCGGGCGATCAGGCGACCGTGATCACAGCGACAGTGCTCGGCGGTGGTGCCATCGGCGAGCTTCACGTCGGCGAACACCGCCGGGGTCCCGCTGGCGTCGAGCTCCACCTTGAACCGGTACTCCTTGTCGTCGCCGGCCATCCGCACCGCGAGGGCGCTGCCGCCTTCGCGCTGGTAGCCGAAGTCGATGACGCGCCGCAGGCTCGCGCTGAACGGCTTGCGCCGGTCGGCATCCTTGGTGTTCACCCACCACAGCCGCACGTCCGTGATGTGCTCCTTGGCCTCGCGCGGCATCCAGCCGTCCAGGGCGATCTCCCAGTGATCCATCCCGAAGTCGCGATCGATGCGCAAGACCTCGTGGTGCCGCTGCGTGGTGGTCGACAGCGCCTGGGCCTCGGTCGGCCCGCGCGGAACGCCGTCGGCCGCGGGGCGCGCGAACATGAGCACGAGCGAGACGAGGATGTGCATCCGGGCGAGATGCTATCGCGAAACGATGGGAGAAGGTCTCCGGGATCGTCCCGCTCAGCGCGAGGGCGCCATCGCGATGTCGGTCATGAACGAGGGCATCGACGGTCGCTTGGGCGCGGCGGTGATCACATCGGTCCCTCCGCCGAAGTCGTCGGCCTCCATCACCAGCACGGTGGTGTTCGGGCCGGCCTCGGCGATCATCGCCTCCGCGGGGTCGAGCGAGCCCTGGGCGAGCGTGGAGGGCTCCGGCGCCGCGGGAGCGTCGGGCTCGCCGGAGGCCGGCGCCGAGGCCACCGGCGGCGCCGCTGCGCTCGGGGCAGCCCCCTCGATCGAGGCCGACGTGGAGCCAAGCGAGGTGTGGGCGCACCCTCCCGAGGCACACAGCAGGGCGAGGACGGCGAGGGAAACGGCGGGCATGCGCATCACCCAGTCCTTGGCCGGCTCCCGTCGTTTCCGTGATCTCGGGGGCGACATTCCTGGGTCGCGCCGGCCGAGCTGACGACCGCCGAGCTGCACGCCCCCCGGCCGCAGTAGGAGATCGCCCTACCCGGCCTTGGCGACGACGTCGAGCAGCGCGTCGCCGTAGCGCTCGAGCTTGGCCGGGCCGATCCCGTGGGCCTGCGACAGCTCGTCGAGGCTGCCGGGGCGCAAGAGCGCGATCTCCCGCAGGGTGCGATCGCTGGCCACCACGTAGGGCGGCACGCCGTCCTCCCGCGCCCGCGCCATTCGATACTCGCGCAGCGCGGAGAACAGCACCTCGCCGGCCGGGTCGAGCGCGGTCTCGGGGGCCGCGGGCGCGCGGGACCCCGAGCGGGCCCCCTTGCTCGAGCGGGGCCGGGCCTCGTCGGAGGGCAGCAGGATCCGGGCCGGCCGCTCGCCCTTCATCACCGCCTGCCCCTGGGCGGTGAGCATGACCACCGGGTGGTCCTGGCCGTGGAAGTCGATCCACCCCGCGGTGAGGCAGCGCCGCAGCAGGCGGGTGACCCAGTCGTCGCTGCGGTCGGCGATGACCCCGAAGGTGCGGGTCTGGTCCAGGCCCGAGCGGGCGAGGCGAGGGTCGTCGACGCCCCGCAGCAGCTTCACCGCCGCGTGCAGCCCGAAGCGGCGGTGCACCCGGGCCACCCCCGACAGCGCCTTGCGGACCAGCAGGGTGACCTCCTCGGGGTCGGGCGCGTCCTCGTCGTCGAGCGACAGGCACACGTCACAGATCCCGCAGCCCGAAAGCGTCTCCTCGTCGTCGCCGAAGTAGCGCAGGATGGCGTCGTGGCGGCAGCTGCCGCCCTCGGCCCAGCGCATCAGCTCGAGGAACAAGCCCCACTTGTGCTCGACCACGGCCGGATCGGGGTAGACCCCGTCGGTGTCGCGCTCGAGCAGCCGGCGGCGCAGGGCCATGTCCTGGGTGGACACCATCATCAGCCCGAACGCCGGCTCGCCGTCGCGCCCGGCGCGACCCACCTCTTGGTAGTAGGCCTCGATCGAGCCGGGCGGGGCGAGGTGGATGACCGCCCGCACGTCGCTGCGGTCGATCCCCATGCCGAAGGCGTTGGTGGCCACGACCACGTCGAGGCGGTCGATCATGAAGGCGCGCAGGACCTTGTCGCGGCGGGGGCCGGGCAGGCCGGCGTGGTAGGCCGCGGTGCGCCAGCCCTTGGCCGACAGCCGCTCCGCCTCGCGCTCGCAGGTCTTGCGGGTGGGGGCGTACACGATGGCGGTGCCGCGGGCTCCGCCGGGCTCACCGAGGGCCTCGGCGAGCATCGCGTCGCACACGGGGGCGCGCTCGCTGGGGCGGCGCACGTCGATCGCGCGCAGGGCGAGGTTGGGCCGGGCGAACCCGCGGACCAGCTGCGGGGTGTCGGCGGGCAGGCCGAGGCGCTCGAGGATCTCGTCGCGCACCACGGGGGTGGCGGTGGCGGTGCAGGCCATCACCCGAGGGGGCCGCAGCTCGCGGACCATCTGCCCGATCTGGAGGTACTCGGGGCGGAAGTCGTGGCCCCACTCGCTGATGCAGTGGGCCTCGTCGACGGCGACCAGCGAGAGGGTGAGGCTGGAGACCAGGCCGCGGAAGCCCGGGAAGGCCAGGCGCTCGGGGGAGACGTAGACGAGGTCGTAGGCGCCCGCGGCCACCCGGGCCATGCGGAGGCGGATCTCGTCGCCGCCGAGGGTGGAGGCGAGGTAGGTGGCCGACACGCCGCGCTCGCCGAGGCTCTGGACCTGGTCGGCCATCAGCGCGATGAGCGGGGAGATCACCAGGGCCACGCCGGGCAGCAGGGTGGCGGGCAGCTGATACGTCAGGCTCTTGCCCCCGCCCGTGGGGGCGACCAGCAGCAGCCGGCCGACGTCGAGCAGGGTCTCCACCGCTTCACGCTGGCCGGGGCGGAACTGCTCGAAGCCGAGGCGGTGGAGGCCGGCTTCGAGGTCGACGGGGACCGAGGGGGGCACGCGGAGGGGCAACACTACCCGACTGCATCGACCGCCGGCCCGGGGCGTTGCACGGGATGTTGGGGGCGAACGGTGGCGAGGGTCGGGGCTCGCGCCGACAGAGCTTCCGCGGTTCGCGCAGGACGGTGCGGGGATCCTCTCGCGGGAACGAGCGGATTCAGCGCGGGGAGGGGCCTTGCCTGCCGGTGCGATCCTGGTATGTTCCGCAGCCCCGACCACGGAGAGGTGTCCGAGTGGTTGAAGGTGCCAGACTCGAAATCTGGTGAGGTTTAACGGCCTCCGTGGGTTCGAATCCCACCCTCTCCGCCAACTTCCGCCCTACGGGGCTTCCTTCCGCCGGCTCGCCGGCGCCGATCCTTCCCCGACCAGGAGCCGGCCGACTCACCCCCCACCACGCGTTCCTAGCTCGCCCGCACGGAGAGGTGTCCGAGTGGCTGAAGGTGCAGCATTGGAAATGCTGTGTAGGGAAACCTACCGCGGGTTCGAATCCCGCCCTCTCCGCAAACGAGCCCAGCGTGTGACCACTTCGAGTGGTCCTCATGCCCCGAGCGACGGTTCCTTCGTGAACTCCGTCAGGACCGGAAGGTAGCAGCGGTAGCGAAGGCGCCGGGTGCTCGGGGCACTTTTTTTTGGGGCGGGGTGGGCTGCTAGCCCACCCCGAGCGCCGCGAGATCGCGCTCGGCCTGGGCCTGCCATCCCTGGTTGGCGCGAGGGCTGGCGGGGCTGGGGTGCAGCATCATGCCCACCGGCACCGCATCGCCCAGCACCGCCTCGGCTCTCGCCCGCGCAAAGGCTCCGATGCCGACCACCATCGAGGGCTCGAGCACGTCGATGGAGTCGATGAGCGCCCGGTCGCAGGCGGCGAACAGCGGGTCGCGCTCGGCCCGGGGCAGCTTGTCGGGCGTGCGGTTGCGGCCCGAGTCCTCCAAGAACGCCAGCGGGCAGTAGTTGATCACGAAGAACCGAGCGAAGAAGCTCCGCGGGGTGCGGTAGCGATCCTTGGCCCAGCCCCACAGGCGCGCGCCGCTGACCTCGCCCCGCGTGCACGCCAGGCCCTCGACGGGGCGCTTGGGGTGCTCGTCGCGCGGGCGGCCGATCGTGCCCTCGATCTTCAGCCAGTCCCGCACCACGCTCACCTCGCCGAAGGGTACGCCCGTCTGGGCCATGCCGAACGGCCCCGGGTTCATGCCCAGCAGCACCACGCGCCCCCGCTTGGCCCCGAAGCGCTCGAGATAGGCCTCGTGCGTCTCCCGTGCGTAGCGCAGCGGGTTGTACACGTGCGTGACCGGGGGACCGAACGTCAGCCGGTTCACCGCTCGGTTCAGGCGCCGGGTGATCTGCACCAGCTCCACGGCCGCGGACCGTAGCACGAGTCAGTCTTCGCCCTCGCCGTCGCCGTCGCTGGGATCTTGCAGCAGGAGGTCGCGGAGCGAGGCGGCCCACGAGTCGAGGTTGACCAGCGTGCTCTCCAGCAGCGCCTTGTCCTCGACCAAGCGGTTCATCTGCTCCTCGAGCAGCTGCTTGGCCCGGCGGATGCGGGTGCGGGCGGTGCCCTCGGGCACGTCGAGCACCTGCGCCACCTCGGCCGCCGTCTGGCGCTCCCAGTAGTACAGCTCGAGCACGATCTGGTGCTCGAGCGGGATCCGGCGCAGCGCCTTCAGCAAGACCCGATGCTCGTGGTGCTTGCCGATGACCACGCTGGGCGAGGGCGCCAGATCGTGCACCGAGGTCACCCCGAAATCGATGCGATCGCCGTGGCGACGCTTGGAGCGGTAGTGCTTGCTCAGCACGTTGTGGGCGACCGCGAACAAGAAGGTGCGGAAGCTGGCCTCGCCCCGGAAGCGATCCTTGCCCTCGACGCACGCGAGGAAGGTGCGCTGGATGAGATCGTCGATCCCATCGTTGACCTTGTTGCGGAAGAACCGGGCCACCGCGTCGAAGTGGCGCTCGAACAGCTGCTCGCCGGCCCGTCGGTCACCACCACGCCAAGCCTCCAAGAGCTGTAGGTCGTCGGCCGCAGCGGTCATCTCGCCCGGTGAGTGTACGCCGACCCGGACCGCCGCGCGACGCCCCACCGCGAGGCCCACGAGGCCTCGCCGTGGCACGACCTCGCCGTGGCACGACCTCGCCGTGGCACGACCTCGCCCGGGCGAGGCCGCGCCCAGCGGCTCACACCACACCGATGCTCACAGGTTGCGCGAGATCAGCTGCTCGAGCGGCCCCCGAGAGCCAGGGTTGCCCGCCATCCGATCGACCACCTCGCCGCCCTTGAACAGCAGCAGCGCCGGAATCCCCCGCACGCCGTAGCGCACCGCGAGGTCGGGCTCTTGGTCGACGTCGACCTTCACCACGCGCGCCTGGCCGGCAAACGTGGAGGCCACCGCGTCGAGATGGGGCGCCAGCGCGCGACACGGCCCGCACCAGGTGGCCCAGAAGTCCACCAGCACCGGGACGTCGGACTGCAGCACACGCTGGTCGAACTGCTCGGTGGTCGCATGAAGGATGGAAGCAGGAGCTGAATGATCGAGGGGCATGGATGATCCTTTCGTTCGGAGGACTCGTTCGGAGGACTCGTTCGGAAGACAAGGTGCAGCCCGTCGCGTGCTCGCGTGTCCGAGGACCGTGCTCTTTCGTCCGAAAGCCCGACCCGCGCGAGCGCGGCTGGCGCGACACGCCGGTGGGTCACCGAGGCGCCGGGATGGCGTACGGTCCACCCGATGCTGCTCGACCACCTGCTCGCCTCGCTCCGGGTCGAGGTCGCTCCGTTCGCGGTGTGCGAGGTCCTTCGGGGCTGGCGCCTGCGCATGCCGCCCGACGGGCACGTGAGCCTCGACTTCGTGGTGCGCGGCGAGGGCCGGCTGCTCGGCGCAGGGGGACAGTCGTTCGCGCTGCGCGAGGGCACGGTGTTCGTGGCCCCGCCCGGCCGCGCGGTGCGGGTGGAGCCGCCCGAGGACCAGGTCGACGAGCTGCAGCAGGCGGCCAACTACACGCGGCCCGAGCACGGGCTGCTGCGACGGATCGACCGCAGCGACGACACGTCGCTGATGATGGTGTGCGGCGCGATGCGGGCCACCTACGGGGGCAGCATCGGCCTGTTCGACGAGCTGCGGCAGCCCCTGGTGGTGGACTTCGGCGCCGACCCCCGCATGCGCAGCGTGTTCGAAGGCCTGCTGCACGAGCAAGCCGAGCCCGGCCCCGGCTCGGCCACCATGACCGGCGCGCTGATGACCCAGGGCCTGGTCGCGCTGCTGCGCCGGCTGTGCGAGGGCGGCGAGTGCTCGCTGCCCTGGCTGGCCGCGCTGGGCGACGACCGACTCGTGCGCGCGCTCGACCTCATGCTGCACGCCCCCGACAAGCCCCACACCCTCGAGTCGGTGGCCCGCGCGGCCGGGATGAGCCGCTCCACCTTCAGCGAGCACTTCAGCCAGACCTTCGGGCGCACCGCGATGGAGCTGCTGCGAGAGATCCGCCTCGACCGCGGCGCCGAGCTGCTGCGCTCCACCGATCTCACCGTCGAGCGCGTGGCCGAGCGGGTCGGCCTGTCCAGCCGCAGCTACTTCTCCCGCGCCTTTCGGGCCCGCTTCGGCACCGATCCGGCGAGCTTCCGCGCCACCGCCCAACACGACGACCCCACCGATCCCGACTGAGCCCGCGACGAGCACTACGGACGACCGCCTGTGCCACGGACGACCGCCTTCAGAGCAGCTGCTCGTCCCGAGCCCCGGCCTCGACCGCGTCGCTCAGACCTCGCAGCAGAAGTTGCAGTCGCAGGTCGGCGTGCCCGCGCCGCCACACGCACCGTTGCCGTTCCACTCGCAGTTGGCCGCGCCCCAGCCCTGCTCGGTGGCGAGGTCGCCGCACGACACGTCGCCCGCCTGCCCGCAGAACTCGCAGCAGAAATCACAGTCGAGCGACGGCGTGCCCATGCCGTTGCACTGGGTGCCTCCACCCGCCTCGCACCGAAAGAACTCCCAGCCCTCCATGCCGGCCAGCTCGTCGCAGGTGACCAGCGGCGGCGGCTCGCCGGTCGAGTCGGTGCCGGGTGGCTCACCGGTCGTGGTGGTGGCCGGCGGCGGCTCGCTGCAGGTCGGATCGTTGCACGGCGTGATCGCCAGCTCGACGCACGCCTGCGTCCACTGCTGACAGCACGTGGGCTCGCGGGCGCACACGCAGGCCTCGACCTCCGGATCCCGGCACCCCGGCAGCGACGAGGCCACGCAGCAGCTCTCGCTCGACCCGCTGGTGTCGTCGACCGCGGTGGCCTCGGTGGTGGCCGAGCCCGTGCCGCTCGACGTGCCCGACCCGGTGTCGCCGGGGCCGGAGATGTTCGGATCGAAGGCGGTGGTGGGCGTGTTCGGGGTCGCTCCACCCGCGCATGCACCCAGGGCCATCATCGCGATCCACCCGCTCGACCGCCTCCATCGCCCCCGCCGCTGCATCCCGAGCAGTATCCCCGCATCGACGCGCGCTGGCCACCGCACCGAGCCACGCTCCGCCCGGTCGATGCGTCGCGGTCGCGCGCGTGCGCGCACCAAGTGCAGTGGAGAGCACCGGCGACCCGACCGTGGTCGCCAAGGCCAAGCACCCCAACCCCGAGCTGAAGGGAAGGATCAGCCCGAGGTGGTGGCCGAGCTGGTGAAGATGGTCCGCAGCTTCCGATAGCCACCCCTGCGCTCCACGACCACCACCTCCTCCTCCTCGCGCGGATGGGCGATCGGCTGCGTCCGGTCGCCGCACGAGGCTCCCCCGCCGGCGCCCGGCGTGCGACGGACTCCGGCGAGCCTGCTACGGTTCGAGGGTGCGGCGCATCCAGCTCGGGGCGATCTCGTTCCTCCTCGCGGCCTGTCAGTCGGGTCCGGCCCAGCCCGGGACTCCGAGGTCCGAGAGCGCCCAGGCCGAGGCCTCGCCCGCCCAGGCCGAGGCTGCTGCCGCGCCCCCGACCCCTCGGCCCAGCGCCGACGCCTCCGCTGCCGCCGGCTCGGTCGCCGCCGGCTCGGTCGCGGGCCCGTCCCCCACGAAGTGCGGCTCGCTGAACGCGGAGAGCGTCGTGGCCGAGGCCCACGCCCTCGGCATGACGCTGCTCGAGGAGGCCCGCGACGGCGAGCACGTGCGCACCGATCCGTTCGAGCGCGCCATGCAGTCGCTGCGCATGGCCGCGGAGCACGGCCACCGCGAGGCGCAATCGACCTACGGGCGCACGCTGCTGGCGGTGCGCAACTCCAAGCAGGCCCCCGTCGAGGCGGAGCACGACGACTACGTCTCCGCGCTCGTGTTCCTGCGCGTGGCGGCACAGCGCGGCGACGGGCTGGCCGAGGCGTTCCTCTCGGAGCTCGACCGGCCCCCGTTCGACGACATCCCGCCCCCCTGGCGCACCGAGGCCACCACCCGAGCCGAGACGTGGATGGCCTGCCACGGCGAGGCGGCGGGCGACCGCGGCGTGCCCTGAAGCTCAGCGCACCGGCGCGACCTGGTCCAGCCACCCGCGCAGCTTGTACAGGTCTTCGGTCGACAGGGGGATCTGCTCGGCCACGTTCACCTTGCCCTGCACCGAGGGCGGGCCGGGCAGCGTGACGGGCACGTGCGCGATGGTGATCGTGAACGCGTAGGGCTTGTCGGCGTCGCGGCGCCCTTCGGTCCCCAGGCACAGCTGCACGTGGGTCCCGGAATTGGGGTCCTTGTTGCCGGAGAAGCAGATGAGGGCCGTCGTCTGTTCACTGGTCATGGTCGCTCCACCCGCATGCTCCATGACACCACAGTTCACGGAGACTCGCTGTACCGCGGCGCTCCGAGACGCCGGGCGTTCGTCCTAGTCCTCGAGCACCACGGTCACGGCCGACAGCGCCATCAGGCTCGCCGAGACCGTCTGGTCCTCGCCGTCGACGAGCTGGTCGCCGAGGTACGCCCAGCCCAGCTCACGGTGCGCCACCATCGTCAGACCCTCGGCCTCGGCGCCCTCGACGTCGTCGGCGTAGTCGTAGACCAGCACCGCCGGGCGCGAGAAGGTCAGACCCATCGGCTCCACCACGTAGGTCGCGCTCGCCGAGCCCGCCGGCCCCTCCATCACCTCGATGGTGATGTCGACCGCCTCGTCCAGCGCACCCTCGGGGATCTCCAGGGCCATCCGGCCATCCTCGGAGACCACCACCCCACCCTCCGCGCCGACGAGGTCCGAGTCCATCAGGTCGCAGCCGGTGGCGACGGTGGAGATGAGGACCAGAGCGGCGAAGGCGGTGCGAGCGGTGAGCATGGCGGGTTCCTTCTGGGTGGGTGAGGGGAGGTCTCTCCCCTTGTCCGACATCATCCTGCACCGGGGTTTCGTGATTACAAGACGATTTTTCCAGAACACACCCAACCCTTTTGTAATGAAATGTATTCTTCATTACTTCTATACGGTTAGGTGATCCGATCCCCGTTCGATGCTTGGGATCGAGGGTCGGGATCGGCGATCGCCGCGCCGACTTCGGTCGAGTGCGCAACTTCCGCTGATTTCTTGACACCCCGAAGACGTGCGCTCAGGGCGATACCGCTCAGAGCGATACCGCTCGGTTTCACGTTTCTTCGGCGAGCCGAGTCACATCCGCGGGGCGTCCGCTCTGTCTCCTCGGAAGCGACGAGCCCGAGCGGCCCACGTGGATCGAGATCGCGGTGGTCGATGCCGAAGGCGCGCCGATCCGCGCCCGAGGCTACCGCCTGACCCTGCCCGACGGCTCGGTTCGCACGGGCACGCTGAACGACCAGGGCACGCTGCGCTTCGACGACCTCGACCCCGCGGTACCGACCGAGACCGAGGAGACCGAGGAGACCGAGACCGAGACCGAGACCGAGACCGCGCCGGCGCTGGCCGCCTGAGCGCTCACCACGGGCTGCTACGTGCCCGCCCCGTGTCCCGCCACCACGCGGCGCAGCGTCTTGCTGTCGAAGGGCTTCTCGAGCTTGGGGTTGGGCACGCTCTCGAGGAAGGTGCGCGCCCGGTTGGTGAACGCACCGCCGGTCATGAAGATGAAGCGCTGGGCCATGTGCGGGTGCTCGGCGAGGATCGTCTCGTACACGTCCATGCCGGAGACCTCGGGCATCATCAGGTCGCACAGCACGACCTCGAAGCGATCGCTGCCGCGCAGCAGCTCGATCCCCCGCCGCCCGCTGTCGGCGACCTCGACCTCCCCGTGGGCGAGCAGCCGCCGCAGGGCGCTGGCCACCAGGGGGTCGTCGTCGATGATGAGCACCCGCCGCCCGGCGCTGCTGCCCTCGCGCAGGGCCGGCGTCACGGTGGGCTCGATCCGCACGGGCACGGCCACCGCCACGCCCTCGCACGCAGGCAGCCGCACCCGGAACACGGTGCCCCGCGGCTGCCGGGGGTGGGCCGAGATGTGGCCCCCCAGCGAGGTGACGATGTTGTGGCAGATCGACAGCCCCAGCCCGGTGCCCACGTCGCGCGGCTTGCTGGTGACGAAGGGCTCGAAGATCCGGCTGGCGAGGTGCATGGGGATCCCCGGCCCGGTGTCGCAGACCTCGACCACGGCCTGCCCGGTGGGATCGGTGCCGGTCCGCACCAGGATCTCGTGCCGCGCCGCCTCGCCCACCGGCAGGGCCTGCACCGCGTTGACGACCAGGTTGAGGAACACCTGGCCGAGCTTGCTGGCCTCGGCCCGCACCAGCGGCACGTCGCCGTAGTCGCGGCGCAGCTCGGCCCGGTGGCGGATCTCGGTGCTGGCGATCTTGAGGGCCGAGTCGAGCACGACGCGCGGATCGATGGGCTCGACCGCCTCGGCGTGGGGCTGCGAGAAGGTGCGCAGGTCTTGGGTGATGTCCCGCATGCGCCGCGCGCCCTCGTAGGCCTCGTCGACCAGCACCTGCAGCTGCGTGGGCTCGACCCAGGTGGCCCGCAGCCGCTGGCGCAGCAGCTCGAGGTTGCCCAGCACGTAGGCCAGCGGGTTGTTGAGCTCGTGCGCCACGCCGGCGGCCAGGGTGCCCACGGAGGCCATGCGGTCGGCCACCCGCAAGCGCTCGGCCATGTGCACGTGCTCGGTCTGGTCGCGCAGCAAGATGACCACGTCCCCCGTGGTGCTGGCGGTGAGGCGAGCCTCGTAGCGACGGCGCTCTCGGCCGGAGGACCAGATCACGTCGCAGCGCTGGGGCGCTCGGCACTCGGCCACCAGGGCGACGACGGGGGCGAGCGCTCCGTAGACGTCGGCGGGCAGCACCTCGGCCATGGGCTGGCCCCGCTTCTCCGCGATGGGCTCGGACAGGAAGCTCCGGCCGGGCGCGTGCAGCTCGACCAGCGCCCCGCCCGGCGAGACCACCAGCATCAGATCGGGCAGCGCGTCGAGGATGGCCCGCGTCTGGGCCTGCTCGTCGCGCAGGGCCTGCTCGGCTCGCACCCGAGCGTCGACGTCCGTGCGCAGCTCGCGGTTGATCTGGAGCAGCTCCTCGGAGGTCAGCTCGAGTGAGCGCTCGAGCAGCTGCCGATCGTCGTCGGCCTGCGCGTACGCCCGATCCACCGCCTCCAGCAAGGGCAACAGCGACTCGGGGGGCGACTCGTGTCCGAGGGCGCGACGCAGCTGTCGTCGGAGGAGTCGGTGCATGCCGAAGACGTGATCGTTCGCGCCACCACGGGGAGCGAGTTGCCGTCCTGGCTGGCCCCTTCGTTACGCCTCACGATGATACTGAGGTCGCGCGTCGCATGTACACCGTTCAGCGAAGACGGCGAGCTTCTTCCCGCACGACGTCGATCGGCGGACGATCGGGCACGGTGTCGCCCACGTAACGCCACGCGACGGTCAGATCGGGCCGCACCACGAAGGTGGCCGGCACGGCGAGGACCTGCCCCTCCATCTGCACCCCGTAGGCGGCGATGACGGCGGCCTCGGGATCGGACAGCAAGGGGAACGTCAGGCCGAGGCGCTCGGCGAGCGCGGCGGAGTCGGCGGGAGGGTCGACGGAGATCGCCGCCAAGCCGATGCCCTCGGCCGCGAGCTCGGCCTGGACCTCAGCGAGATCGCCCAACTGGCGACGGCAGTGAGGTCACCAGTGGCCGCGGTAGAACACGAGGATGGCCGGGCCCTCGGCCACCAGCTCGGAGAGCGACACGGTGCGCCCGTCGTGGGCGGGGAGGCTGAAGGCGGGCGCGGCGACCTCGGTGGCGGCCGGAGCCGTCTCGGTCTGGAGGTGACAGCCTGGCGTCATCATCGCAAAAGCCAACATTGCCGCCGCCATGGTGGATCGCATGGGCTTGCGAATAGCGCACCCCGCGGCCGAACGCCATGCGCGCACCTCGCCCCAGAGGCCGCCTCTGCCGGCTTCAGCGCGTTTCCACGGCCGCCCCCGCGAGTCCCCACGGCCCCTCCGCAAATGGTGCGGCGCCCTTGTGCCCCGACGGGAGCCATTGCCACGATGGCGCCCATGCGGCTCCCCCCCTGGATTGGCTTGATGCTCGGAGCAGCGGCATGCGCGCCGCCGCAAGCGGCGACGCCCTACCCGAGCACCGCGCCCGCCGAAGGCGTGGAAGCCGCGGCCGACGAGCCCACCCCCGCGGCGCCCGAGGTCGAGCCGGTGCTGGCCCACTACTTCGATCGCGAGATCGACCTGCGCCCGTTCCTGGCCGGCTTTCCCTACGGCAGCTTCTTCCCCAGCCTCCGCACCGGAGCGCTGTTCTACTACGAGGAGGGCGATCGCTACACGCTGCGCATGCTGGAGGTGGGCGACGAAGCGGGCGCGGTGGATCGCTTCGAGCTAGCGGCGGGCCGGGTCATCAGCGACGTGGACTGGTCCAAGCGCAGCCTGTGGGGCATCCACCACCACGCGCCCTCGGGGATGCTGTGGCTGCACGCCGACGAGAGCAACGACGAGAAGATGAACCTGTGGACGCTCGACCCGGAGACGGGCGCGCTGACCCAGGTCACCCACCACGACTACGTGTACGGGCTGGGGCTGTCCCCCGACCAGGCGACGATCGCCTACCTGCCCCGCAAGGGCACCCGCGCGCCGTTCGAGAGCTGCCTGGTGCTGCGCACGGTGGCCACGGGCGAGGAGCGCGAGGTGCTGTGCGACGACCCGAAGCTGACGTTCACGTGGTCCGAGCCCCGCTTCTCGCCCGACGGACAGGAGCTGTACTTCAACGCCCAGGTGCAGGGCGACCGCGACCGCAGCCAGCTGGTGCGGGTGGACCTGCGGCAGACCGAGCCCGTGGCCGTGCCCATCACCCGCCCCAAGACCCGCCGCAACGCGCCGGAGGCCCTCGAGGGCTGGGTCGACGACGACACGCTGCTGTACCTGGCCAACGACGACGGCTTCTCCAACCTCTACGCCTACTCGCGCCGCCGCGACCGGACCGAGCAGCTCACCCGCTACCGCGAGGACGTGACCTCGGCGGAGCTGCTGGGAGACGAGGTGGTGGCCGTGCACCGCACGCCGGCCGGCTCCACGGTGGTGCGCCTCGACGCCCGCACCGGGGAGGAGCGCGGCCGGGCGTCGCTGCCGGGCACGGCCGACGTGAGCGACGGCCACGGCTCGCGCGTGCTGCTGGTGCACCGCTCGCCCGACATCGTGCACCAGACCCTCGAGCTGGACCTGCGCCGGGACGAGCTGCTCCCGCACGAGGTGGCGGGGCTGGACCCGCAGCTCGAGCGCGGCGTGGTGGCCTGCCGCGCGCGCGCGGTTCGGATCCCCACGTTCGACCGCGACCCGGGCACCACGCAGGCCCGCATGCTGCACGCGTTCGTGCTCGAGCCCCGCGAGCCGATCGCGGCGCCGCAGCAGCGGCTGGCCATGATCACCGCGTTCTACGGGGGCGCGAACCGCTACTCGGAATTCGACCACGTGATGTGTGCGGCGGGCCTGACCGTGATCTCGCCCGCGGTGCGGGGCAGCACCGGGTTCGGCAAGGCGTTCTCCTCGCTCAACGACAAGGACCTCGGCGGCGACGAGATCGTCGACCTGTTCCACGTGGCGCGCTGGGCCGAGCAGGAGCTTCAGCTGCCGTCGTCGCGGATCGGGGTGTACGGGGGCAGCCACGGAGGCTACGCCACCATGCGCGCGCTGACGTTCCCGCCCGAGACCAACGACCGGGCCGAGGCGTACGCGTTCGGCTTCGGCATGGCGCACGCGGGGTTCTCGGACATCAAGACCTTCTACGATGCGACCAACATCCCCGACTGGGTGGTGCTGGAGAGCGGTGACCCGGCGGTGCCGGCGGAGCTTGCCCGCATGCGCGACCGCAGCCCCTTGTCCCACGTGAACCGGCTGCGCGCGCCCCTGCTGGTCACCCACGGCAGCCAGGACTGGCGGGTGCCGGTGCAGGAGAGCCGGCAGTTCGTCGACCAGGCCAAGGCGGCGGGGCTGCCGGTGCAGTACGTGGAGTTCGAGGGCCAGGGCCACCACATCCAGGGCCTGGGCCTGCAGGCTCAGGCCTACCAGGTGCGCTTCGACTTCCTGCGGGCGGTCGCCGAGGGCGTGAGCGCCATGGAGGCCGAGGCGGCCGAGGAAGCCGAGGCGGGCTGATGCTGGAGCTGCCGACGAGCGCCGGGCCCTCCCTGGCGATGATGCTGGCCGACCGCGCCACCTACCCCGAGTTCCCGCCGGAATTCGCGGTGTACTGCGGGTGGCTGGTCTTCGCGCTGGTGCTGCTGGTCGGCGCGGCGGCGTGGCTGCGCCTGGAATCGGTGCGGCGCTTCGTGTTCGCGGCCGACGACCCGCGGGTGTTCGCGGTGCTGCGCATCGGCTTCGCGCTGATGACCATCGCGTGCTTCCTCAACCTCGAGCCCTACTGGCGCATGCTGTGGAGCGACGAGGGGATCTTCGACCTCGAGTACGCCCAGGAGAAGCTGGGGCGCCAGGCCCTGCGCGGCTGGGACCCGGAGGAGGGCTTCTACGACGCGTGGGCCATCCTCAACTTCCTGTGGCACAAGCCCTCGCTGTTCTACTTCTGGGGCAGCCCCAGCTTCGTGGTGGGCTACATGCTCGCGTTCTTCGGCGTGCTGCTGCTGTACGCCGCGGGCGTGTTCAGCCGCGTCACCGGGGTGCTCGCGTGGCTGCTGATGAGCGGGGTGTACAACCGCAATTCGCTCTACTGGGAGGGCACCGACACCGTCTATCGCTGCTTTTGGTTCATCTTGCTGTTCGCCAAGACGGGGCATGCGTGGTCGTTCGACAACTGGTGGCGGTGCCGCCGGCTGCGGAAGAAGGGGCGCCTCGAAGATCCCGACGCGCCGCCGGGCTCGGACCAGGGGCCGGCCGAGCCGATCTACCGGCGCGTGCCCGCCTGGCCGCGCTACCTGTTCATGCTCCAGCTCGCGGCGCTGTACTGCTGCACGGGGGTGGTGAAGACCGGCTCGGTGTGGAAGGCCGGCGACGCGCTCTACTACGCGCTGAACATGGACCACTTCTACCGGTTCGAGTGGGCCACCCAGCTGGTCTCGGCCGCGCTGGGCACCACCCTGTTCCGGGTCAACACGTGGGTCACCCACTGGTGGGAGATGCTGTTCCCGCTGTCGCTGGTGGGCGTGGCGCTGGGCTTCACCCTGCGGCACCGCGACGAGCCCTGGTACCGCGACCAAGACGTGTGGTGGCGCAAGTGGGGCGCCCGCGCGCTGTGGGTGGCCGTGTGGGGCCTGGCGTGGCGGATCAACACCCTGCTGCTGCCGTTCTGCCTCGAGATGGTCAAGGACGCCCCGCAGGACCCCCGCCCCGCGCTGCTGAAGATCCACATCGCGTGGGGGATCGTGATCCCGGCGTTCGTGGTGGCTTGGTACGCGCTGGGCCGCTGGCCGATCGTGCTGCTGCGCCGGGGGCGGGCCCTGCCGTGGGTGACCGACCACGTGCCGTGGCTCTACATCCCCGAGCTGCGCCTGTCGCAGCACTCGCTGCGCGGGTGGCTGCTGGGACGGCGGGTGTGGCTGACCCTGGGCACGATCTTCCACGGGTTCCTCATCCTGTTCATGAACATCGGGATGTTCCCGTTCATCATGCTGATGACCTACGCGGCGTTCATCCGCGGCGAGGAGCACAGCCGGTTCTGGCACGCGGTGCTGTACCAGGCCCGCCGCGTGCCCGGGCTGAGCCAGCTGGTGCCCAGCGGCTACGCCCGCTGGTTCGTGCCCGCGCAGGCCACCACCGCGGTGCCGGTGCGGGGCCGTCGCGTGCCCGACGTGCTGGTGCTGGGGCTGGGCATGCTGGGCGCAGGGCTCATCTGGGCCAAGGTCGAGCCGCCCGAGTGGCTCGACGACGTGGGCGAGGCCACCTACGGCTGGCTGCTGCTGGTGGCCGTGACGGGGCTGGTCTTCCGCCTGCTGCCCGCGCGCGCGGCCGACATCCGCCGCGCCCGCGAGCCCGGCCCCGCGCTGGCCTACGGCGCCCTGGGCCGCTGCCTGGCCCTGGGCGCGATGGTCTACCACGCCACGGCGGTGGGGCTTTCGCTGTTGCCCTCGTACCCCATCATCAACAAGTGGCGCAGCCCGGGCGCGGGCCTGTTCTCGGCCTGGCTGCGGGGCACCGCCACCAACCAGAGCTGGCGCATGTTCGCGCCCAACCCCCCGCGCTCCAACACCTTCCTCAAGACGGTGGTGATCGAGCACGACGGCGATCGCTGGGACCTGCGCAACAACTCGTTCCACTACCGGCCCAACCCGTGGATCTGGAACGACCGCATGCGCAAGATGCAGCGGCGCATGGCGGGCAAGGGCAAGTGGTACCTGCGCTACTGGGCCTCGTGGCAGTGCCGCGAGTGGACACTGGAGACCGGGGAGATGCCCTACGAGATCGAGATCTCGAAGATCATCACCAAGATCCCCGGGCCCGATGCCGTGGCCAAGAAGGGCCCGTACCACCCGCGCAAGCTCCGGCCCAAGGAGCGCCACATCCAAGACCACACCTGCAAGGGCAAGGGCGAGCTTCCGCTGTACATGAAGGAGCGCTACGGGCTGCCCATCACCGAGGACGACCTCGAGGAGGCGCGGCGGGCCGAAGAACGCTACAAGCGCAAGTACGCCAACCGCAAGACCAGCTGGGAGAACCGGCGCGACTGGGGCAACTGGGCCAAGGCGGCCGAGGACGAGCGGAAGCGCAAGGAAAAGGCCGAAGAGCGCGCCCAGCAGCGGGAGCGAAACGCCAACCGCATGCAAGAGCGGCTCGAGCGAGCGCGGCCCGAGCCCGAGCCCGAGCCCGAGCCCGAGCTCGACGACGGCGGCGTGCCCGAGCCCTAGCCCCCTAGCCCCCTAGCCCCTAGCTTGCACCGATACGGATCGATGAAGATGAGGTCTGCATGAGCGACGAGATCGAAGGCTCCGCGGGCGAGACCCCGCCCCGGCCCTCGCCCGACGAGGGCGCGGTCGACCCGCCCACCACCGGCGACGACGGCCCGGGGGTCGACCTCGCCCAGTCCCTGCTGCACCGCCCGGTGCAGCCCACCACCAACGACACCTCGCGGCGCTACATCTACCCGCTGTGGCTTCAGCTCGTGGTGAGCGTGTTCATCGCCTACCACGGCGCGATCTTGTTGGTGCACAACCTGCCCAGCAAGGGGCTGGCCCGGGGGATCCAGAAGACGTTCAACGAGCAGCCCAAGCTGTGGCCGCTGTCCGAGGCCAAGTTCGGGCTGCACGCCAACCACTACTGGCAGGCCACCGGCAACACCCAGAGCTGGGCCATGTTCGCGCCCAACCCCCACCGCTCCAACATCTTCATGAAGGTGATGGTGAAGGACGAAAGCGGCGAGGTCTGGGACCTCAAGCACGACATCTACGGCAAGCGGACCTATCCCTATCTCTGGTACGACCGCATGGGGAAGATCAACCGGCGGATCGTCGACCAGAAGGGCTACCGGCGGCACTACGCCGCGTGGGTGTGCCGCGAGTGGGAGCGCACCCACGGCGGCGAGTCGGCCGACGAGGTCCAGTTCGTGAAGATGTGGACCCGCATCCCGCCCCCGCAGGCGGTGTACGAGCGCGCGGGGGGCAACATCTTCAAGATGGGCTACGACCCGATGGAGCTCGAGCTGCACCAGCGCGAGGAGGACTCCATCCGCTGCCAGACCACCCGCCACGCCCAGCTGCCCCCCTACCTGCGCGAGCGCTACGGCCTGCCCGAGGCGCCCGAGCGCCACTTCAAGGGGCTGCACATCCGCACCTGGTACGACCAGAAGAAGGCCAAGCAGGAGCAGGCGGAGCGCGAGAGCCAGCGCGCGGCTCGAACCGGCCGCCGGGGAGGTGAGCGATGAACGCCATGCTGCTCGCGATGCTCGACGACAAGCCCGAGGTCGACGTGTCGGCTCACCTGCCGCAGGTGACCGACCTGATGCTGTTCGGGCTGGTGCTGCTCATCACGTTCTTCGTGGTGCGGCCGCGGCTGTGGCGGCGGCTGTTCTTCCAGCGGGTCGACCCCCGCCCCGCCGCGCTCATGCGGATCTTCTTCGGGGTGGTGGTGCTGTGGACCTTCCTCGACCTGCTCAAGCCCCACGGCCCGCTCGACGACTCGGTGGCTCGCTTCTTGTTCACCGACGAGGGGCTGTGGCTGAACGACATGGCCCGCAACAACTACGGGGGCCAGCTCAAGACGGTGTGGGACCCGGAGCACGGGTTCGAGCACTGGTACCAGCTGTTCGACGCCATGTGGGGGAAGTTCTCCATCCTCCACTTCCGCAGCGATCCGCCGTTCGTGTTCGGGGTGTACACCGCCATGATCGTCAGCTTGGTGCTGATGATCCTGGGGGTGTGGACGCGCTGGACCACGATCGTGTCGTGGTTCCTGGTCGAGTCGGTCTACCGCTATAGCCCCGTCTACTACACCGGCGGCGACACCGTGGTGCGGGTGTTCATGTTCATGGGCATGTTCACCGCGTGGGGCCAGGCCTACTCCATCGACAGCTGGCGGCGGCGTCGCAAGGCCATCTTGCGCGGGGCCACCGAGCTGCCGCCCCTGCCCGGCATCGCCGCGTGGCCCCTGCGGCTGATGATGGTGCAGCTGGCCATCATCTACTGCGCCACCGGCCTGCTCAAGACGGGCAACACCTGGGCCAACGGCACCGCGCTCTACTACGCGCTCAACCTCGACCACTTCTATCGGTGGCCGCAGATGGGGTTCGTGGGGGCGGTGCACTACATCGGCGTGCTGCCGGTGCTGGTCATCTTCGTGCACTGGTGGGAGATGCTGTTCCCGCTGGCGCTCATCGGGGCGGCCGTGAACGCCTACGAGCGCGAGCGGGCGCAGGGGATCTGGCCCCGGGCCGCGGCGTGGCGCCGGTGGCTGAGCTACTCGCTGCTGCTGGGCGTGCTGGGCATCGGGGCGTGGATCGCCGGGCTGGCCGCGCACTACTACGCGCCGCCCAAGATGCTGGCCGTGCTGGGCATGTCCCGGCCCGCGCTGGTCACCGCCTGCGAGGTGATCGCCTTCGGGCTGCCGGTGGCGACGGTGCTGCTGTACCTGGGCATGCGCCGCTTCACGCCCCGCACCCACACGTTCATCCGACACTGGCTGCTGGGCAAGCGCTTCTGGCTGGTGGTGGGCCTGGGCATGCACCTGGGCATCGACCTGGGCATGAACGTGGGCACCTTCGCCAACGTGATGATGGCCGTGTACGTGGGGTGGCTGTCGGGCGCGGAGATCGACGCCTTCTGGGCCGCGGTGTACTCACGCCCGCAGATGCCCGGGGAGGGCGACCGCCCCGTGCGCAAGGCGGGGTGGCGGCGCACGCTGCTGTCGCCCATCGACCGGCTGCGCTACCGCGTGCCCGCGCCGGCGATCACCGTGCTGCACCACCCCGGCGACGCCAGCGTGCGCCGGGCGGCGCTGCTGCGGGTGTGGGACGAGGGGCACCGCCTGGAGTTCGAGGCCAGCGACGACGTCGCCCCCGAGACCCTCGCGCTGCGGATGCCCATGGAGACCCGGACGATCTCCGGGGCGGCCGCGGGCCACGCCCTCATCCGGGCCCTGCCGGGCATGTGGTGGATGCGAGGGCTGCGGCACCTGCCGGGGCTGTCCACCCTGTTCGGCACGCTCACGCTGAAGATCCTGCGGCAGCGATGAGGGCCGGGGCCTCCGCACCGGTCCTGCTCTGCCTCCGGCGCCCCGGGGGCGGAGTGGGCCGCGGCCGGCTCGCCGCGTTCGGATGGCTCGCCGCGCTCGGGCTGGGGTGCGGCTCGCCCACCGTGCCCCGCCAGCCCACGCCGGCGACCCGCTCGAGCGCAGAGGCCGGGCCCGCGCCCGCGGCCAGCGAGCGGGACGAGCCGGGCTGGCTGCGCGGCCAGCTGCACCTGCACAGCGACGCCTCGGGCGATAGCCACACGCCCCCCGCCGACGTGGCCCGCTGGTACGCCGCCCACGACTACGACTTCATCGTGTTCACCGATCACAACCGGATCACCGAGGTGGAGGCCCCGCCGGGGCTGTTGGTGTTCCGCGGCATCGAGCTGACCCAGAACCTCGACACCTGCGACCCGCCCCCACAGCCGGGCCTGGCGTGCCTGCTGCACGTGAACGGGCTGTTCGTGGGCACCAACACCGAGGACATCGGCGCCCTGCCCTCGCCCACCGAGCCCGATCGGCTGGAGCTATACGGGCACGCGATGCGGGTGACCGAGACCCTGGGCGGGGTGGCCATGCTCGATCACCCCAACGTCCACTATGCGGCCGACACCGAGCTGCTCGTCGCCCTCGCGCATCGCGGGCTGACGATGTTCGAGGTGGCCAACGAGGCGGTCGATTCCAACAACGCGGGCGACGCGAGCCACCCGTCGACCGAGGCGATGTGGGACGGCGCGCTCACCTCGGGCGCGAGGCTGTGGGGCGTGGCGACCGACGACGCCCATCACTACGGCGATGCCGAGGCGGTGCGGGCCCGCGGCGAGGTGGCCCACGTGGGCGACCGGGGCTGGGTGATGGTCCGCGCCGAGCCCGACGAGGTGTCGATCCGATCGGCGCTCGAGCGAGGCGATTTCTACGCCAGCAACGGCGTGGAGCTGACCGAGGTGCGCGTCGACGGCTCGACGCTGGAGGTGGTCGCGGCCGAGTCCGTACGGCCGCACCACTTCGTGTTCATCGGCCCGGACGGCGAGGTGCTCCACGAGCAGCGAGGCCAACGAGCGAGCTTCACGGTGGCGCCGGAGTACGTCGGGTACGTGCGCGTGCGGGTGACCGATCGCGGCGGTCGACGGGCGTGGACCCAGCCGGTCTGGTTCGGCGACGCGTCCGCTCCACCGTGAACCGGTGCGCCCCGACGCCCACGATCCACGCGCGGAAGAGACGAGCACGCGCGCGCGGAACGAGCGGGCGACGTCGCCCACAGCGCGCGAGAACACCATCGCCGGTCGGTGATCACACCGCCGGTTGGTGCGTGTGGCGACTCTCGCGGAGCGATGGTCCTCCGTGTTTTCGTGCATTTAGCGTGCTCGTCCGTGAGTGGTCACCGGACAGCGTTCTTGGCTGAGTGTCCGCTAAGCTCCGCGCCATGGGCAGAGCCATCGTGCTCGGCTGCATCCTCGCGGTCGTTTCATGTGCTTCCGAAGACTCCTCTGGAGAGGAGGGGCCGCGGGATCGGCCACGGGAGGAATTGGTGGAGTTCCACGGGGTCGCGGCCAACGACGGGGCCGCGGCCAACGACGAGGCCGCAGCCAACGACAACCGTGCGCTCCCCCTGGCCGACGACGCGGAGCATGACGAGGGCACGGCCGACGGGGGCGCCACGGTGCTCGCCGCATCGCGGGTCGGCGACGGTCGCACGCAGCCCAACCGCTGCGAGCGGGTGCAGGTGCACATCGACGAGGACGGGCGACGCCGCTACAAGCGGATCCGTCGGTCGGCGTGGACCCGGAGCGACCAGCGACGCTTCGCACGGCTGGTGGGGCTGGTGTCCGAGGAGATGGGCGCCGATCCTCGGCTGATCCGCGCGTGGGCCATGCGCGAGTCGACCTACCGGCCGCACGCGATGCACGTGCTGTCGCCCGACATCGAGGCGGCCACCACTGCCTGGCGACGGCTGCACTACTCCGCGAAGGAGGAGGCCTCGCTGCAGGCGGTGATGGACGAGGTGGGCGCCCAAGACGCTCGCTACTGGAAGGCCAAGGCGCGCCTGCACCAGGTGCAGACGTTCCGCGACAACGCCTACCTCGACGACATCGTGCAGTTCGAGGTGGTGCTGGCCGACGGCGATCGCATGTCGGGCTCGGAGCCGGCGTGGGCCTTTGGCTACGGGCCGTTCGGCTTCAACCCCGCCTACTTCGTGCCGGTGTGGGACTCGCGGGCGCCGCCCTGGGTGTTCTGCGACGACGACGGGCTGGTGGCCATCATCACCGCGGTGTGGGCGGCCCGCACCGCCCAGCGCGAGTGCGAGGCCCAGGGCTTCGGGGGCTCGTACGCCAGCGTCAACCGGCGGTTCTCTCGGGGCCACTGCGGCCCCGTGCCCGAGCACGCCCGCTTTCGGGAGCGGGCACGCCGGCTGGGGATCGACCCGGATGCGCGCGCCAAGCTCGGGCGCAAGTGGCGACGACCCGACACCGACCGGAGCGAGGTTCAGCGATTCATGCGCCGCAAGGCGATCGCCGCGGGCCTGCTCGCCTCGCGCGCTCCGCCCGGCGCCTAGCAGCCCGTGGTGAAACCCTCGTGGGGTCAGAACACCGCCCCCGCGGCTCATGCCTTCGTTGCTCATCGGTTGATTACGCCCGGTATTCGAAAATAGGATTCTAAGTTATTGAAATTACTTGATTCTAATCACCTGGTCGTGCCGGGGAAGACCGAAGTCGCGCATGGACTTCGTCTTACTGAGACCCTTGGGACCACTTGAAGTGCCTCGGCTTGCAGGCGGCGGATGTCCTCGTCTCGTCGATCGGTAAGGTCGCGAAGAAGCAGGCTCAAGGACGCGACATCGATCCCCGCGAACGGTCTCTCCTCGGGCTGGGCATGGGGCACGAGATGTGCCTGTTTAGGACCGGCGCGCTCCCGCGGCTTCCGGGCGTCGGGAGCGATGAACAGATCATCGGGCTTCACATGCTCGCCACCGAAGCTCTGAAGCAATACCTCGACGCCAACGCGTCCGGCGGCGAGCAATAGCGGCTGGTACCCAGATGGTACCCAGCCCGGCGAACGGCTCCGCCTCCCTCGAAACAGAACCGCCGCCAGCCTAACTACGTAGCGGAGGAGGAGGGATTCGAACCCCCGGTGACATCGCTGCCACAACGGATTTCAAGTCCGCCACCATAGACCACTCGGACACTCCTCCGGTGGCTCCGAGTATCGTCGAAAACCCCCCGCAAGAAAAGCGGAGCCTGCCCGGCGTCCCACCCTCGCGTAGTGTCGCCCGTTGCCGGGGAAACGCACGCCCGCCGGAATTCGCCGCCCCGCCCTCACAGCGACTTCAGCAGCCGCTCCGCCTCCGCCCGGCTCGTGCTCTCCGCCGGCGCATCCTTCAAGAACGACTCCAGCGTCGCGCGAGCCGCTGCCTTCTTGCCCGACTTGGCCTGCGCCCGCCCGAGGTTCATCAACGCATCGGGGTACCAGTAGTCCCCCTTGCTCCCGATCTCCACCGCCTTCTTCAGCGCGGCGATCGCATCGCCGTGCTTGTTGAGGTTCTCGTGGAACGCACCCATCTTGGCCCAGGCCTCGCCGAGCTTCGGGTCGATCTCGGTGGCCTTCTTCAGGCTGGTGATGGCGTCGGCGTACTTGCCCTGGGCCTGCTGGGCCAGGCCGATGTTGAGCCACACCTCGGGGTACCACGGGGCCGACGTGGCCTGCGGCGCCTCGGCGACCTTGGTCAGCTCGGTGATGGCCTTGCCGTGCCCACCCTCGTGGTGCAGCAGGCGGCCAAAGAGGAACCGGGCCTCGTGCAGGGAAGGGTCGAGCTCGAGGGCGGCGCGGTACTCGGGGATGGCGTCGTCGTGCCGGGCGTTGAACTCGAGGATCTTGCCGCGCTGGAGCATCAGCTCGGGCTGGGGCCGCGGCGGGCGAGCCTGCTCGATCTCGGCGAGGGCCTCGGCGGCCTTGCCCTCGCTGATGAGCAGCTGGGCCTGGAGCATGTGCACCTCCCAGTCGGCCGGGCGCCGGGCGAGCGCGAGATCCACCAGCGCACGCGCGTCTTCGGTGCGGCCCTGGTGCAGGCGCAAGCGAATGCTGGGCGCGAGCAGCTCGTCGTCGGTCTGGTCGCCGCGCAGCCGCTCGCCCACCAGGGCCTCGAGCCCGGCGTAGTCGCCCTCGAGCACGTACTGCCGGCTGAGCGGACCGGCCAGGCCCGGGTAGCCGCCAGTGCGCTCGTACACGGCCACCAGGTCGGCCCGCCCTCGCACGTCGCCCTCGGCCAGGCGCAAGATGCCGCGCTGGAGCTGGGCCTCGTTGTGGGTGGGCATGGCGGTGAGCGCCCGGTCGAGGGCCTCGATGGCCGCATTGCGCTCGCCCGCCTTGGCGTGGAGCTTGGCCTTGGCGACCAGCAGGTCGGCCACGTCGGTGCTGCGCCCGTCGGCCTCGGCCGCGGCCCGGGCCTTCTCGAGCACGGCGAGCGCGTCGGGCAGGCGCTTGGCGTCGGCCAGCAGGATCGCCTCGCCGGTGGCGATCCGCACGCTGGTGGGGTCGAGCTTGCGCGCGGCCGCGAACGCGGCCTGGGCCTCCTCCACGGCCAGCCGCATGGCGTGCACCTCCGCCTGCAGCCGCAGCACCCGAGCGTCGTCGGGCAGGGCCTTGGCGAGGGTGGACAGCACCTGCAGCGCGATGTCGCCGTCGCCGCTGTGCACCGCCACCTCGGCCTGCAGCAGCTGGGCGTCGACGTCGTTGGGGCGGTCGCGGACCAGCGCGGAGATGGTGGAGCTGGCGTCGCTGTAGCGCACGGCGCCCAGCAAGGCCCGGATCCGCTCGAGCTGCAGCTCCGGGGCGTCGGGCATCAGCTCCAGCGCGCGGTCGTAGGCGGCGAGGGCCTCGGCGTGATCGCCCTGGGCCGCCCGCACCCGCGCCCGCTGCACGTGGGACCACGCCTGCACGCCCGGGTCGTCGGTGGCGGCAGGATCGATGGCGTCGACGGCCGTGCGCGCGATGGCCAGCTGACCGGTGCGCAGCGCGGTGTGGGCGAGCAGGGCCAGCAGCGCGGGATGGGGGCTGCTCTTCACGCTCTGCTGCAGCGCAGCCACGGCCGCCACGGGGTCGCGACGGGCCGCCACGCTCAGCGAGAGATGCCGGGCGGCGACCTCGTCGGCGAGCGTGCCGAGCACGGCCTTGGCCTCGGCCTCGGCCTGGTCCAGCTCGCCCTGCTCGAGGTGCAGCCAGCCGCGATAGAGGCGGATGCGCGGCCCGTCGCCGGCGAGCGCCGCGGCGGCGCCGGCCAGATCGCGGGTGGCGAGCGCGGCCAGGCCCACCACGCGCTGCACGAACACGGCGTCGTTGCCCGGGTAGGCCTTGAGGGTGGCGAGGGCCTCGTTGGCCAGCGGAGGGTTGGGGCCGTAGTGCTGGTGTAGCAACAGCCCGCACTCGGCCGCCCCCACCGCGTCTCCACTCTCCGTAGATGCGGCCCGGGCCTCGAGGTACGCAGACGGGGTGTGCTGGGCCATGGTGGCCAGCACCGTCGAGCTGCGCTCGACCGCCGGCCCGCCGGGCGCGACCGGCTTCGTCGCCTTGCCGCCGCCGCCGTCGTCGGCCTTGGGCTTGCGGCCGCTGTGGCCCCGCACCGCGGCCGGCTCGGGATCCTCCGGGTCGAGGACGCCGGAGTAGAGCACGCCCAAGCCGGCCAGCCCCAGCACGGCGATGGCCCCCACCACGATCAGCAGCCCTCGCGAGACGGCGGGGCGACCCACGTCGCCCGGGGCCCGGTGGGCTACGGCCGCGGTGGCGAACGGCTGCGGCGGAAGCCCCGGCACGGGCGGAAGCTCCATCCCCGCCGGATTCGCCGCTCCGGGCGTCGACGACCCGGGCGAGGCCGGGCGCACGTCGAGCTGAGCGGGCGTGACGTCGAGGTTGGAGGGCGTGACGCCGAGATTGGAGGGCGTGACGCCGAGGTTGGTCGGGGTGACGCCGATGTTGGAGGGCGTGACGCCGATGTTGGAGGGCGTGACGCCGATGTTGGTCGGGGTGACGCCGATGTTGGTCGGGGTGACGCCGATGTTGGTCGGGGTGACATCGAGGCCGGCCGGGGTGAGCATCTGCCCCGAGCCGCCAGGCATGGGCAGGTCGACGGGGATCGGCAGGTCGAGACGATCGTCGGGCTGGTGCGAGCCCGCTGGCGTGGGAAGGTCGAGCTCGACCGGCACGGGAAGATCGGCCGAGAAGGAGGGCATCCCCCCGCCCGGAGGCCGCGAGGGCGGAGCGGGGCGGGGCGGCGGTGGTCGGGACCCGGCCGGCGCGGGCAGGTCGTGGCCGTAGCCGCTGGGGGCGGGCAGATCGAGCCCGAAGGCGTTGCCGTCGTCGTCGGCGGCGGAGATCCCCACCGGGCCGGGCAGGTCGATGGCGTCGTGCGAGCCCCGGTCGGGCATGTCGCCCATATCGGGCATGTCGATGCCCGGCGGGGGCTCGGAGGCCGGGGGGGCGCCTTGACCGGGGCCGCCCGCGAAGTCCAGCTCGAGCGAGGACCCGCCGGTACCGCCGAGGTCCAGCTCGTTGTGGGGAGAGTCGTCCAGGCCGATGCTGGGCGGGCCGCTCGGATCGATGCCCGGCATGGACGAAGACGAGGGATGGCCCGGAGGGCCGAGCGACGGCCGCAGTATGCCCCCCGAGCTGTCGCCGGGCATGCCGAAGATGGGCGCCTCGGTGGACTCGCCCGGCTTGCCGGCGAAGCGCGGCGGGGCGCCGGGGCCAGCGGAGAGGCCGGCCCCGCAGTAGGGGCAGTGGGGCGGAGGTGGCCGGCTCGCGTCGAGGGCGGAGCCGCAGCTGGGGCATGCGTGCATGGAGACGAGCGGGCGGCAAGGATACCACGGCGCGCCGGTCTCCCGACGGGCCGCAGCGGCGGACCCGGTGGCCAGGATCGGGGCGGGAGAGGTATGACGCTCCCCGTGATCCTGCGTGACCCCGTCCATGGGCTGATCTCGTTCGAGGGCGAGGTCGAAGGCGTGGTCGCGCAACTCATGGACACCCGGGAGGTGCAGCGCCTGCGGCGGATCCGGGCGCTGGGCCACGCGTCGCTGGCCTTCCCCGGCGCCGAGCACTCGCGCTTCGGCCACGCGGTGGGCTCGGCCCACGTGATGAAGCGCTACCTCGACCGCGTGCGCCGGCTGTCCTCCGACATCCCGGCGTCCGATCGGATCGACGACGACATGGCAAAGGTGGCGATGGCCGCGGCGCTGCTGCACGACATCGGGCACGGGCCGTTCAGCCACACCTTCGAGGCGGTGCTGCCGGAGGCGCGCGCGCACGAGGAGTGGACGTCGTCGATCCTGCTCGATCCCGACACCGAGGTGCACGCGGTGCTGCACGCCATCGACCCCTCGGTGCCGTCGCTGGTCGATCGCCTGGTGCACGGCAACAGCCCCATCCGCCACCTCGCCCGCGCGGTGTCGGGCACGTTCGACGTGGACCGCTGCGACTACCTGCTGCGCGACTCCTACATGACCGGGGTGCGCTACGGGCTGCTCGACCTGGAGTGGCTGCTGGCCGCGCTGCGCCTGTACACCCCGCCCGGCGACCACGCGGCGGCGCTGGCCGTGGACGGCGAGAAGGGCCTGACCGCGGTGGAGGGCTACTTCCTCAACCGGCTGTACATGTATCGGCAGGTGTACCTGCACAAGGCGGTGCGGGCGGCCGACATGGTCTCGAAGGCGCTGTTCGCCCGTCTGCGCGACCTGGGGCCGCAGCCGGGCACGCCGCCGGCCCTCGAGGCGCTGCTGCGGGGGGAGTCGGTCTCGACCGGGGCGTTCCTCCAGCTGGACGATCCGGCCTTGCAAGCGGCGATGCGCAGCTACGCCGAGGGCGGCGACCCGGTGCTGAGCGAGCTGGCTCGGCGCCTGCACGAGCGTCGGCTGTTCAAGTCGATGCGCCTGCACTCCGACGTGTCCCTGTCGGAGGCCGAGGGCCGGCTGCACGAGGTGCTGCGCGGCGGGGGCTACGATCCGCTCTACGCGGGCGGGGTCGACCGGGTGGAGATCGACGCCTACCTCGAGGACGAAGCCCTGATGGTGCTGTCCAGCCGCGGCCGGCTGCAGCGCCTGCTCGATGCGTCGCCGGTGATGCACGGGCTGAGCCGCGAGACCTTCGTGCACTACCGCGTGTTGTTCCCCGCCGAGCTGCGTGACACCGTGGCCGACGCGCTGGGCGACCTGCGCTGAGCGAGACGGACCGACCATGCCCATGCGCAAGAAGCGAACGGGTCGCTGCGACGAGTGCGGGCTGCACCTGGCCTTGTGCGTGTGCGACCGCTTCCCCCGGGTCGAGTCCTCGGCGTCGCTGGTGGTGGTTCGGCACAACCGCGAGCGCTTCAAGCCCACCAACACCGGCCGCTGGCTGGCCACGATGGTGCCCGGCACCGTGGTCACCCACTATGGGCAGCGGGAGCCGCCCTTCGACGCCACCGCGCTCGAGCGGGGCGACGCTCGGTTCTGCGTGCTCTACCCGCGCGAGGACGCCACCGTGCTCGATGCGGCGGGGCTGGCCGCGCTGCGGGCCTCGCTTCACGAGGGGCAGCGGCTGGGCTTCGCGCTGCTCGACGGCACGTGGCACCAGTGCTCGCGCATGAGCCGGCGGGTGCCCGTGGTGCAGGATCTCCCCTGCGTGGCGCTGCCGCCCGGGCCCGTGTCGCGCTGGGGCGTGCGCACGCAGCACGACGAGCGGGGCCTCTCCACCTTCGAGGCCGGGGTGCGGCTGGTCTCGCTGGTCGACGGGCCCACGGCCGCCGCTCCGCTCCAGGCCATCTTCCACGAGATCGCCGCGCGCATGATGTTCATGAAGGGTCGACTGCCCCGGCCCGAGGTGCCCGACGCGTGGCGCGACGACGTGCTGCCGGGGGTCGATCCGTGAGCCCGCCGGCGGGCGACGACGAGGAGCGAGCGCCCGGCAGTGACCGTAGGGCGGACGGGGCGGACGGGGCGGACGGGGCGGACGGGGCGGACGGGGCGGACGGCGAGGAAGAGCGAGCGGCCGGGCGTGACCGTAGGGCGGACGGGGCGGACGGGGCGGACGGGGCGGACGGGCG
>JGI12210J13797_11520963_pt1 | contig 30060 bp, 28 predicted proteins | sample ElkSlonscriptome_3_FD_13797 | JGI IMG/M metagenome (IMG submission 13797) | reverse complement strand
CTGTTTCCACCCACTCCATCCCCCTTCTAGCACAGAGACTCGATCATGACCGAGATAGCGCAGTAGCCACCACAGTCTTGCAGCGAAGGCATAGCAAGAATCATCGTAAGCAATCACATGGGTTGCAGCTGAAATTCCAGCTAAGCCAAGCCGATGCGATAGGGTGTCAATATCAGGCAAGGGATGGCGGCCTCCGTGAGCCTGAACCGGACTCGACAGATCGTGGTTTAAGTCAAAATAGACAGCCCCCGGAATATGCTCCGTGGCGTATTGTTGTGCTCCTAGCCCAGGTTCCATCAGGGAAAAGCGACAGTCGGCGATCGCCACCAATGGGTCATCTAGACGCTCAGCTAACCAAGCTGAAGAAACGACAGGAGAAACACCACTCATCAGCCGAACCCTTACTGCTTCTGTTTTTTATGAATTGATTGTTTGATAGAACTTAAAAGCCAATTCGTTCTCAATGTTGCTGGTCGAATCGAATCATTGAGGCAGATCTTTCAGATCTCAAGTCGAAAAACTCGCTCCTCATCTCCGTCTCTTTGCCTTGAGGCTAGAAATACTCAACCCGCGCATCAAGTCCAGCAGCCCGAAGCCGCAACACATCGCTGCGAGCGGCTCGATAAGTACTATAACCACCTGGCGTCAGAAAAGAACCACGGCCAGAACGGGTGCGGTATGCGGTTCGCCCTAATTCACGCTCAATCGTAGTCAGTTTTGTACCTTCATTGCCAGGAACGACAACGACATAGCGCCCCTGCCTCAAAACCACGTCGAGAGAAACGTCACGACCAGATGGAGGAGGAGTCCCTCCCCCGATGACCCCAAGAGCACGCCAAGTTGAAGATCCAACCACGCCGTCAACCGCTAAACCATTTGCTTGCTGAAAAGCACGAACAGCGGTTTGAGTCGCTGTTCCAAACACGCCATCCAGGGGGCCAGGGTTGTAGCCTCGATTTCTCAACAACCTCTGGAGTTCTTCTACATCATCGCCTTGGTCAAAAAGGCTCAACGTCCGGCTACCAGCAACATCGGAGGAAGGAGCCGGGGAGGGAGAAACGTTGAAGACTTGAGAGGGTGGTGCAGGAGAATACCCAAACAAAGCAGCCTCTGTTGCGGGCCCGTAAACTCCATCGGCGGCAACGAAAGGATTATCTTGCTGAAACCGTCTTACGGCACTTTCAGTAATCAGCCCATAAGTTCCAGTAATTGGGCCGTTAAAGTATCCTCTCCGGCTCAAGGCTTCCTGCAACTGAGTGACTTGAGGCCCCCCATCGCCGGGTCGCAAAACCTGATCCTGACGTAGGATTTGGGCGATCGCCCCTTCTCCTACACCGACAATACCCAACGTCAGTACAGACGAGAATAGGTATTTCCATACCAAGCGTTTGCGTTTCAATAGCGAATGTTGAAATAAAATTTTCAGTAAAAAAAGTGGCCGAGTCACGACCTTTGTCTTTTGAATATTCTTTTCTAGATCGGTCTTGCCAAATTGCTGTGGCGATCGCTCTTCCTTATGATGAATACAAGCACCGCTCTCCTCATGCAAGACCGCACTGTCTACGCCTGCGTCCAGCTCAATCCGCGTTTCCATAACCCTAGTCCAACGGAATGTCACATCGCTACTTTAGCCTACTTTCTCTACAGGTACTAAATTAAGTGGGTTCTTCGCTGTCGATTGGCCTCGTAGAGAATAAGAGAAACGGCGATCGCCACATTCAACGACTCTACCGAAGGCGCTAGCGGAATGTTGACATGAACATCGGCGAGATCGACCAAGTCAGGAGATAGTCCTGCCCCTTCGTTGCCCGCTAATACTAAGGTTGGGCGAGTCAGGTCAATGTCCCAATAGGTCAGAGGTGCCTGAGGCAGTGTCGCGACCACTTGAACGCCAGATTGCTTCGATGTCTGGATCTCATTCGCCAAGTTGGAGCTGACAGTCATCGGCAAGCGGAACCATTGCCCCGCAGAAGCTCGCAACACCTTGGGATGATCAAGATCGACACTATTGTGACTGAGCCAGAGGCGATCAATACCTGCGGCTGCAGAAGTACGAATCATTGTTCCAAGATTGCCCGGATCTTGAACAGTTTCGAGGGCGAGACCCAGGTGAAATGGCTCAGACGATGGAAAAGAGTGACTACGCTGACGGGGGGCGATCGCCACAACTCCATCTGGATGAATAGTGGTCGTAAGAGTTGCAACCACCTCTTCACTCACCAATTCAAGACGAGAAGATGACTCCGACAGTCGCTGCCACAGTTCTTCATAGCGCTGCTTCCAGGCATCGGTATAGCAAATAGCCGTAAGTGGCCACTGCATGCTCAACGCTTCCTCAATCAGATGCGTTCCTTCCAACAGAAATAGCTTCTGCCTGTGGCGCTCTTTCGTTTTCTGAAGTTTTCTGATCTGCTTGACTAGTGGATTCTGTAAGCTAGTTAGCATCACCTGTAGGGGAGTGGCGGGGGTCAGTGAGTGCCCGTAGCCAGTGCAAGTTTTGTTGGATTGTTTCTATTGTTTATGGAAGGAGCATTGAGAAGAGCCGCCTTTCTAACAACGAAAGCGTCAGTCTCTCAGCACCATCTCTCAGCACCATTTTATGCGGAACCCGGGACTTGAACCCGGATGTCTTTATCAGACACTAGAACCTGAATCTAGCGCGTCTACCAATTCCGCCAGTTCCGCTCATCACATATTGTGTTTGAAGGCACACAGCATTCGCTTGCCACGGCTTATTATCATCGCTCAAGCCAGATCGTTCGTCAACTTTTTCCTGAAATCACCGCGTTTGCCAAGTAGATTTCTGGACATCTAGAAGCTTTCCGGTAAGATTAGTCACGAATCCCTTGTGTTTTTTATCAATTTGTAACGTCCATCTGTACTTCATCGGAGGATAGACCTATCAACCCGTCGTCCCATTCGTCACCATCTTCAAGCCCTCCTTCCACAAATTCTGAAGTGCTTAAGATTCAGGGGGGTCATCCTCTGGAAGGGCATGTCCACATTAGTGGTGCCAAGAATTCAGCCCTTGCTATCATGGCGGCTGCCTTGCTTTGCAGCGGAGACTGCCGCATTCGCAATATCCCGTCGCTTGCAGACATCAAGCGAATGAGTGATGTTTTGATGTCTGTTGGAGTGTCGCTTAGCCATCACGAAGACTGCCTCGATATCAATGCTGGAAGCATCCGACAGTCTGCTCCTCCCTATGAGCTAGTGAGCAAGCTCCGGGCAAGTTTCTTTGTGATTGGGCCTCTACTGGCTCGGCTCGGTGTTGCGCGAGTACCGTTGCCAGGAGGATGCGCGATCGGAGCACGCCCTGTGAACTTGCATGTGCGCGGCTTGCAAGCAATGGGAGCTTCGGTTCACATTGAGCATGGAACTGTAAACGCTTACGTTGCCGGAAGCGGCAAGCGTCTTAAGGGAGCCAAGATTTGCTTGGACTATCCCAGCGTTGGGGCAACTGAAACCTTGATGATGGCGGCGACCTTAGCGGAAGGCGAAACCATTCTTGAGAATGCCGCACAAGAGCCCGAAGTCGTTGATCTCGCTGGTTTCTGTCGAGCCATGGGAGCAAGGATTCGAGGAGCAGGCACGAAAACAATCGTGATTTCGGGCGTCCCCAATCTTCATTCTGTTGACTATGGCATCATTCCTGATCGGGTGGAAGTCGGAACATTCTTGGTGGCTTCGGCTATTACGGGCTCGGAGCTGTCATTGGCTCCAGTCATTCCTGACCATCTGACAGCAGCCTTGTCAAAACTGCGAGCCATTGGAACAGAGATGCGAATGGAGAGTCCGAACCGGATGCGAGTTATTCCTTCACGGGTCAGAAAGGCATGCGACATTGAAACCTTGCCATTTCCAGGATTTCCAACGGACATGCAGGCACAGTTTATGGCGTTGTTGACTTTGGCAGAAGGCAGCAGTGTGATAACGGAAACGGTATTTGAAAATCGCTTGCGTCATGTGGCTGAGCTCAACCGCATGGGAGCAGACATTCGTGTGAAAGGAAATATTGCTGTCGTTCAAGGAGTTCCAAAACTCTCGGGAGCCCCTGTCGTTGCGACAGATCTCCGAGCGTCAGCAGCTTTAGTCGTCGCAGGGCTGGCTGCTGACGGCACCACCACCATTCAAGGTCTGCATCACCTCGATCGAGGCTATGACGATCTAGAAGGAAAGCTCACCAAAATTGGGGCAAAAGTGACTCGATGTTCCGATGACAGCGTAGTCGTTCCAGCTTCTGAAGCCCGTGCTTCCTCTAAGACACCGTCTCCCGTGTCGGCTGAATAGAGCAATCGCGAATGGCGCTCCTTATCAGTCAGTCGGGAATTAGAGCAGCTAATGCTTAGTGAAAACAAGCAGGTTGGCACTGAACCAAACAAACCAAACACCCTAGAGAAGTGTCGAGTTTGTTCAAAGGCTCAGTGCCAATCATTTTTTCTGCTTGGCGTTGCCGTGAAGCCCAAAACCAACCTTAAATTTCTGCAGTTTCGAACCAACGCCCTAGATCCCTGAGCCGTCTAAAAACTGCTCAATAGCCTTATCGCTCAATCGGCAGGTTGATACTACTCCGCTGGGAGAAGTGGAATGAGACGTGAGGCGATCGCCAACCACAACTGCATACTGAGGTGCATACTGAGGTTCTTGGACGTGATGTGTCCGGTCGCGCAGCGTTTGCACTTCTTGTTCGAGAGCATCAATGCGATCGACTAACGCTCGAATCACCTGCGCTTCGGAGTCAGGTAAACTGCCATGCTCAAGGGGATCGACCCGTTCTCCTGAACGGTAGACAATACGACCGGGGACTCCTACGACTGTGCAATCAGATGGCACATCTCGCAACACGACAGATCCCGCACCAATTCGAACATTGTTGCCAATTTGCAAATTTCCCAGTACTTTCGCACCAGCACCGACCACAGCATTGTTGCCCAAGGTGGGATGCCGCTTTCCTGTTTCTTTTCCGGTTCCGCCCAAGGTGACACCTTGATAAATCAGGCAGTAGTCACCAATAATTGTCGTTTCACCGATGACAATGCCCATACCGTGGTCGATACAGAGGCCACGACCGATCTGAGCACCTGGATGGATTTCGATGCCTGTCATAAACCGAGATAGATGCGAAACCAGCCGAGGAATCAATGGCAAACGTAATTGGTAGAGCAGGTGGGCAAATCTATGGAGCGCGATCGCCTGCAAACCTGGATAACACAGCAAAACTTCGAGCCAATTTCGAGCTGCTGGATCTCGTTCAAAAATGATGCGAAAGTCGGCAACAAGAGTAGACAGCACAGTGATATTTCCCCGCTTCGCCTGTAAATCAAACTCTATACTAGCGTTCAATAGTTTGCAAAACATTAACAATCGGTGAGAAATGTTATTTTCGTAAGGATAGTTTTTGTAGTCTTAGCTCTTCCGATAGACAGAATTGCAAAGACAACACTGACCACCAAACTGTCTACCAATTTGAAATCGCTATTGTTGGCGGGGTTCCTGGGTTGCGATAAAAGTGCTACTGCATATCGAGAGAATAGTTATAGCTTTGCGCCGCGTCGAACGATCCGACCCAAACTCGATATTCGCCCACGCTCATCCGATCAATGCGAACTGTCGCATCAAGACTACGCCCAGTATCGTCACCGCACCAGACTCTACCTTGTTCATCTTGAATAAGTAGTGTGGTGTCTTGTCCGCCACTGTTCACCTGAATTAACATCTGCCCTATGTTTTGCTGGACATCCAGCACATGATCAGGCTCAGTTTCTGCAAAACCAACACAGCGAGTGCCCGCAGCATCATGAGCCGCGATCGCCGCCAACGGCACCGAACCCTGCGTATATCCCTGGATAGCAGGATGCTCTGTGCGAGAACTTGCGGACAATTGAACGACGCCGAAATTAGCGCGAGTCTGAGCGATCGCCTCTTGAAGCATCATCGGAGCAATCGCGGCAGAAAGGGAAACTGCGACTAGAGACTGTGAAACGATGCGGAGTAACCCTGAAGTGCGTTGAGTTGTCTTCATCGTGAATCACCTATATTTGCACTGCGGAGATATTTTTGACCCTTCAACTTTTGTATCATGATTTACGGAATCGTTGTTTGCCTAATGTGCCGCTGCTCCATGTGACCCCAATCGACCCATCAAAAGCTAACCTTGAGTTCCAACTTGGCCTCAACACAAAACTCAACAATGAAGCTCCACAGATGAAACTCGACGGCGTTGCCTTGCGTCAATCTAGCTAGAGGATTCAAATTCACCCAGCAAGGCGACTGACTAGGAGGAGTGCGATCGCACTTCTCAGCCGTATGATATTTGGGGTCATACTTCAAGGCCGTTGGTTTAGAAAAATCATTTAGGATAAGCGTCAGTCAATGGTTGACGTCGATGTGTGGGCAGAGTTTTGGCAAAGCCATACCACCACAACTGTCGTCTCTGCCCCAGCCCATTGCCTGATCGTTGATCCACGACAGTATACGGACACCGCAAGGAACGGAAAATCGAGAATGGCACGGATAAACGGAACTTTTTTTAGAGATGACATCGAAGGCACCTCCGACGCAGATATCATCAGCGGCGGCGGCGGCGACGACTCCATTTCAGGTCGCGATGGCGACGATCGCCTTTCGGGCGGGTCGGGCGACGACGAAATCGAGGGGGGCGACGACGACGACTTTATCACCGGCAGTTCAGGGGATGATGTCCTCGACGGTGACGATGGCGACGACGAAATCGAAGGGGGTTCAGGAGATGACGTACTTGATGGCGGCGACGACGATGATGACATCGAAGGCGGCGACGGGGATGACCTTTTAGAAGGTGATGATGGCGACGATGTCCTCGAAGGGGGAGATGACGACGATATCCTCGAAGGAAACGATGGCCGTGATGAGCTGATGGGCGATGACGGCAACGATGAGTTGTTCGGCGGCGACGGCAACGACATCCTCAGCGGCGGCGACGACGATGACATCCTCGACGGAGGCAGCGGAATTGATACCCTCAACGGTGACGAGGGCGACGATGAACTCATCGGCGGTCGCAGCAACGACATCCTCAATGGCGGCGACGATGATGACATCCTCGACGGAGGCAGCGGAATTGATACCCTCAACGGTGACGAGGGCGACGATGAACTCATCGGTGGCCGCGGCAACGACATTCTCAATGGCGGCGATAACAACGACGAATTGTCAGGAGACGGCGGCAACGACCAGCTCTTTGGAGAAAACGGGAGCGATGTCCTAGAGGGGGGGAGCGGCAACGACCTTCTAGATGGAGGAGGACGAGCTGACGCTCTAGATGGTGGTGGCGGCAACGACAACCTTGATGGCGGCAACGGCAACGACATCGTCCGAGGTAGTCGGGGCAGAGACGACTTGTCAGGCGGTAGAGGACGAGATTTGCTCGATGGCGGAGGTGGCAGCGATCGCCTCGTAGGTGGTCTTGGAAAAGATACACTGACAGGTGGCGGTGGTCGAGACACGCTGATTGGAGTAGACGATACAGACCAAGTCAATTTGGGGAACGGTTTTCTTGTCGGCGTCCGAGAGATTGACGAACTAACTGGAGGTCGTGGACGCGATCGCTTTGTCTTGGGCGACGGAGGTCGGGTCTTCTACGATGACGGCAATGGCCGAAATTCTGGACGTCGTGATTACGCACTGATCAAAGACCTGTCTCGCCGCGACACCATCCAACTGAGTGGAGTCGAGTCAGACTACATTATTCGGCGATCGCCTATTGGACGAGGCAGTAGCGGAGCCAATGACAGTGGCCTCTTTTTCAAGGGAAATCCCGGAGAAAGGCGGGAGCTAATTGCCGTCATCCAGGGTATTAGCCCAGATACGTTCGATTTCGATCGATTTAGCTTTGAATTTGTATAGCAAAAGGCATCATTCTAAATTCAGGATTCAGAATGAAATGCCTACCAAGCCAGAGACTCAGCGCCAGAGACTCAGCCATCCAAGCTGTCTTAATCTAACTGCGATTTGTTATAGCAATGCGCAGATAGGTTAGGACAGATATTGATGGAGAAGCCGCGCGGTGCGCGGCTTCTCCATCAACTATTGGTTTGGCGTTGCACATTCGAAGAGTGATTTTGGTAGGGGCATCGCAATGAGATGCCCCTACAGCAGGTCATCCATGAGTTGAATCTTTCCGCATCATTCTATACTGTGCAACACCATTGGTTTTATATCAGCGTGTAGCACTATACCTAAGGGCAGATTAGGATAAGAGCAGCTTGGAAAAACCAAAACCGAGAGAGGTATTAAGTTATTTACTTTCCTGTTTTTTTAAGCTGAGATAGCGTGAGAGGAACAGTGACCTGAAATGTTGTACCTTTTCCTTCAACACTATCAACAGAAATTTTGCCCTGCATCATCTGTACCATTGAGTAAGTGATTGCAAGTCCTAGCCCTATCCCAGAATGACGTCTCCGAATACTCTGATCGGCCTGACGAAAGACTTCAAAAATGTGAGGTAACTGCACCTCAGAAATGCCCACACCAGAGTCTTGAACGTAAATTTCGATATACTCAGGATGAGGGTCTACGATTTTTAAGCTGACAAATCCAGAGTCAGTAAATTTGATCGCATTTGTGATCAAATTAAAGAGTATCCGCCGCAAACAACGCTGATCCAGTTGAGCAATCGGATTTTGCAGCTGAATAGTAATTCTAAAGTCTAAATCTTTACTTTCTGCTAGAGATTTCAACTCAGCGACCGTCATTAGTGCCAGTTGTGACACATCAACGCTTGCCGTTTTTAGCTTGAATTGCTGGGTTTCAATCTTGGATAAATCCAAAATATCGTTTACCAAATCCAAAAGTTTTTTGCCGTTGGAAAAGATACGCTTCACCACTTCCGACTGATAGTCGTTAAGAGTGCCACGGCTCTGGTTGCTAAGCACTTGGGAAAACCCCAAAATTGCGTTGAGCGGAGTTCTCAGTTCGTGCGACATTGTTGTTAGAAAGTCTGACTTCAGTTGGTAAACATCGATGAGCTGGCGGTTTTGCTGTTCAATTTTCTGCTGTTGGCTTTTCAATTCTTGATTTTTTTTCCGTAGCAGGTCGTTTGTTTCTTTCAGTTTCTCATTCGCTAATAAGGTACGCTGTTCGGCTTTGTGGAGACGCAGCGAGCTGCGCAACAAGCGCGATAAACCTTCTGAAGAGATACGTCCTTTTGCGAGATAGTCAGAGGCTCCGGCTTTCATCGCATCGGCTGCCACTTGCTCGTCACCTTGTCTAGTCAGAATAATTAAGGGAACTGTGATCTTGAGCCGACGCAACTGCTTGACAAGAGATAACCCGTCCAAATCAGGCAGACGGTAGTCCAGCAAAATCCAGTGAAAGGGTCTGTCCTGCACCATGGCGATCGCCGAAGCGGCATCTTTTGCCTCTTCGATGGTCAACGGCAGAGACGAAGGGCGAAGAGACCGACGGATAGTCATCCGATCAACCTCATCGTCATCTACAATTAGTACTCGCAACTCTTCGTCCATAATCTTCTCTAAGACGGCCTTGTAGCTCTTGCTAACACCTTCATTCAGCGCCCTTTCACCTCAACCCTAGGGCATTTCGCACAGACCCCAAACTGACTGAAGGTTGCAACCGTATGGGCAAATAGGTCAGAGTTAGCGGCTTGAGGACATAACCTGCAACGTCGAGTTGAGAGGCTTCAACACGATCTTTGACTTCGTCTGATGTCGTCAACACAACAATCGGCGTTGGATTGAGTTTTGGATCAGTTCTTACCTCTTTTGAGAAGTCAAGACCCTTCATCTTAAGCATGCTGATATCCGGTAATAATAATGCGGCGATCGCTCGGAACAGCCGGTTCGAGAGATCGCTTACCTCTCAACATTTCCAGAGCTTCAACACCGTCTCGTGCAACAAACAAGGAATTAGAGATTTGATTCCGCTCAAACGCTCGTTGAACCTTCATCACGTCAATCTCATCATCATCAACAAGAATATGTTGATCGTTCGGGTTACCATCGCTTATTCTCAAACAATACTTTTAGCAAAGCTACAATCATTTCAACATGCCGTTGACAAACTTATTTAACATTTAACTCGATTTAACTCGCGGCAGCATTGACGCAGACCTAAGGTTTTGGTTCAGACTTCAACGATGGCAAAGCACTTGCACTGAAAAGCATCTATTCAGATTCTTGAGTGTCAGATTCTTGAGTGCTTTTCAATGTCATGCGTCTGTATCATTCTCCTTCTGTCTGTCCATTTGCAGGGTCAGACACGAAAGTCAGCTCATCATTCCAAATTTATTGTTCAGTGTGAGTCAGCAAATTTTTTTGTTTTCTTGAACCATACATCCGTCGGAATTACTACACATGATAGCCGCGCTGCACACCGATACGATTCCGTCAGTGGGCGTAACTCGCACATGTATTGTTGGCTCTAAGGATACAAATCTAAAGAACCTCAACGTCGTCTTTAAGTGCGATATGAGGCGAGATGGTCGAAAAAATTAGAACCTTCTAGCTGCATGTATAGCAATGCGCAGATAGCTTAGGACAGATATTTATGGAGAAGCCGCGCGGTGCGCGGCTTCTCCATAAACTATTGGTTTTATATCAGCGCGTAGCACTATATGAAGAGAGTGTTTGCCATGAAATTGCCATTTTGTCCAAAACCATTGGCTAGAATGGCAACGCTCAACTATACACTTAATCTCCTCTAGAAAATGTCAGAATCAAACTTCGCCACTGTTTAATGAGTTGACGTTTGTCTAATGAGTTGACGTTGGCGTCTTCTATAAATACATGCCTTTTCTCTAAGTTATTCTGGCCAAGTAAACCGAAATATAGTGCCTTGGCTGGATTCAGAGTCTAACCAGACAGAATTGTCTTCTGATTCAACAAGCTTTTTAACAAGAGAAGGCCCAATCCCTATATTCTCCTCTTTGTCCCGAGACGTCAGCGTTTGGAAAAGCTCAAACACCCGATCAGGATATTGAGAAGCGATACCAGGACTATCGTCGCTGACCGCAAATTCGTAGCCTCGATAGATACGTCGAACCGAGATTGATATTTGTCCCATCTGAATCAATCATGGTGCTTGATGGCGTTACTGATAAGGTTGGGAGAAATCTGCTGCAAAACTACAGCTCTAATCGTCAGAGTCGACATATTTGGAGCGATCGCCGCTCCAGAGTAATCCAGGGCGATCGCCGCATTTGCACCCAAGTCCAACTATGCATAGGGCGATGGCACAACACCGTATTGCCAGATCATGAGCAAGGCTAGATCCATCAGCTCATCAAATTCTGCGAAACAATTGGGTACTGACGACTTTCTCCAAAGCGACAACGCTCCACGTCGAGAAGTCCCAAAAAGTCTACGCTCTAACTTCAGGGAGATGACAAAATGTAATAAAATTGAGAAGAATTTACGTATGGTGTTTGTGCAAGTCATCAAAACTTTTACAGCACCTTGCATTGCTGATGACAACCCGAAGACTCTCAAATCTTCATCTTGCGGTTATCGAATCGATCTCTAAAGATCAATTCGATAACCGCAACGAGAAGATAAGTAGATGATGTACTGTTCCAACCCTTCGTCGCATTGACAAGCAGTTGGAACAGCGGCTACAGACTGTTTCACAGTCTATTCTGATTCAACAGACTGCACCGATGACAGTCTGAATACGACGACTTCAATGTTCTTGGAGCAGTTCAAAAGTTTGGCTTGTGTCAGCAATCCACTTTTAATGAGGAAACAATCTATGGATGTTGCGTGCCAATTTCCAACCCGTGGACAGCTTCAGAGAAGCCTTGCACAAGAAGTGCAGAAGCTCTACAGAGAGCATCTAGGACACACCGCAGGGAAGGTAATCTGTCAGCTTTTTGAACAGCAATTGACCCTCGTCATAGAAGATTCAATCACCCAACCTGAACAATTAATCGCCGAAGAAGGAGATTTGGACTTAGCTGAAAAGGTTCGTTCAGATCTTGACAGCGCGATTCGTCCTAAACTGGCGGTTCTCATCAACCAAGTGCTGGGCGTCAATGTGGTTGATATATTGAGCGATGCCGCTTTCCAAACAGGCCGAACAGCCATTGTCATTATTCTTGACGAGCAGCCCATAGTCCGAGAGCCAAAAGGCCGCTAGTTAATTTATGTAGGGTTGAACAACGAACAGTTTCTACTACACTCCGAAAAACACAGGGTGAGTAGCCTACAACCCCAGTCCAAAAAAGTGCAAGACTACATGTCCAAAGGAGTTAAATACCGCCCTATCACCTTTTCTATGTCTCCCAAAAAGTATGGCTTACTGACGTAGCCAGAAAATCCTGCAGCAAGCAACTTATCCTTATCTTGGCTCCGAGCCAAGGCAGTCACTGCAATTATTGGAATACTGCACGTGTTGGAACTCGCTTTCAGATACCGTAAAACCTCAACGCCGCTGAGACCAGGCAGCAAGATGTCCAGAACGATGAGGTGAGGTTTCATCTGCTGAGCCAATCTCAGGGCTTTGTGTCCATCGCTCTCTGACAGTATCGTACAGTCAAAACCTTCCAACACATAACTGAGCAACAGTAAGTTATCGCTGTCGTCATCAACAGCCAATACAGTTGGAGAGAAAATTTTCTTACGCTCAATATGGGTATGATACTCAGCCAGTTCCATGTCGGTGCTCAAAGGTGACTCCAGTTGTTGCCCAAAATAAGGATTGTTAAAAGATCGACAATTCACTATTTAGGGGATGAAGCACTCCTTAAAAGGCATAACGGCTCTTAAAGAATGGCTCAAACCGAACCTGGTTGGTCACTCTCCTGCGCTTGACTTAAGTCTTGAAGAGGTAGAGGGCTAAGCTTAGGCTTGGCTATCCATTATGAGACATATGGCGTGAATAGACAACTAAACTAAACTCTAGCGTAGGAACTACATCCATGGCTTATGCGCTGTCCATCTTGCTGATTATTGGCTTTATCACTCTAATTGCCTTCTATATTCGAGGATCGTTCCGACGACAAGCCCAATTCCGCTTGATTGGATTGCCCGCAACATCCAATCATTTTGCAGAAACTGTAGCAAGCCTTTCAGACTCCCATGCGACAAGTGGAGCAGTTAAGCAATTTTGGAGCCATGTTGACGACATCCAATCTGCACGATTGCAGGCGATCGCCCAAGCTCAACACAGTATTTTTTTTGAAACCTTCATCATGACGCCGGGGCGGCGAGCAGACGCATTTAAGGATAGCCTTTGCGCCCAGGCTCAAGCAGGAGTTCAGGTACAGATACTTGTCGATAGTTATGGCGCAAAATCCCTCCCCTCAGACTATTGGAGAACTCTTAGCAATGCAGGGGCAGAAATTCGATTTTTCAACCCATTCTCTTGGCGCGATCCTATTAGTTATCTGCGTCGGAATCACCGCAAGCTGCTGATCATCGATCAAGCGTTTGCACTCATTGGCGGAGCAGGGATTTCTGACATGTGGGACGGGATCGAGTCTGAAGGAGAGGCGATCGCCTGGTACGACTTTGAAGTGCAGTGGCAGGGGGAACTAGTTGGTCTTTTGACTGGACTTTTTTTTCAGCATTGGTTAGACGCAGGCGGTGAGGTCAACCTCAATGATCTCGACCCCAAGCGTAGTGAAGTTGAGCAGTCTTACCCTATTATCATTACTCCGGGCGAAGATCCAACACCATCTGACTCTTCAATTCGTAGCCTCTTACAGCTTTGTATTCTTTCTGCTCAGAAGCGAATATGGATAGCCAGTCCCTACTTATTGCCCGAGCCCAAGACTTGTCAGATGGTTGCAGACATCTGTAAGAAAGGCATTGAGGTGCGCATCTTAACGATGGGGCCTCAAAATGACAAGCCCTATGTTTACTATGTTTCGAGAGAGCGATACAAACCTCTGCTAAAAAGTGGTGTCAAAATCCACGAATATCAACCCAGCATGATGCACGCAAAAGTAATTTTGATTGATGACCATTGGGTCAGCATGGGCAGCGCCAACTTTGATCCCCGTAGTTTTTTCCACAATGATGAGTTAAATATTTGCACCAGCCATGCCACTCTTGTCCATAACATCGAAAATTTTTTCGAAGAGGCCTTTCAGAAAAGTCACTGCGTAGACTTCAAAGAATGGAGCGATCGCCCATTGCAGGAAAGAGCATACGGCAAACTCGGAAGCGCTTTCTATTGGCAACTTTAAGCCACAATGATATTGATCTTAAGTAGCTCATTTGAGAATCCACTCAGAATCAGCAAGCAACAGAGCCTTCTCGACCTAACGCAACATTAAAGTCGGCCTCGTTTATTCACCATCCAACAACTAAAAACCGTTTGCAATGCAACGCGCATATTTCAAGCGTCACAGCAAGAATGTTTAGCCTGTAAGAAATGTTCTCAATAAATATTTTTCATATAAATTTTATTCTCATCTATTTTTTTAGAGAGATTGCAACTATGATTCTTCCCCAGTCTAGGTGAGTTTCCTAGCATTAAATGCGGCATTTGTTCAAGATCAGATTAATTATTCCCACGCGCGCTTTAGAGAATTTTCTAGTCAAAATTCAATTCTCTTCACAAAAAATTGTGTGAAGTAGCCTTGGTCTCACTTACTCTCCGAGAAAGAGTACAGGCATGTTAGGAACACATTTGATGGTTATATTCGTCAGAGGCCAGAAGATTAAGAAACGAAAAAGGCTAATCATCTTTACCAAAATTTCATAGCAATTAGTTTTGGTTTAGTTGATTTTTGGGAATAAATAAGAACATAATCAGAGTGACTATTAATCTAAATCAACAGATTCAGTTAATAGTGGTGTCAAGCCGACGTTGATTCTTAATAGGTATAGTGGCAATGTCTGGAGCCAGCTCGCCGTTCATTTCGATCATCATTCCTGTCTACAATGGAGGGCTTGCCTTTCAAAATTGTCTGAAAAGCTTGTTTGCACATCTGCCAAAGACTGAAGAACACTTAGCTGAAGTGATTGTAGTCGCGGATGGCTGCACAGATGGCTCTGATTTGATTGCCGAGAAGTTTGGAGCCACCGTTTTACGAACTGAAGCTCCAAGAGGACCCGCTCGGGCTAGAAATATAGGAGCGAGGAAAGCGAGGGGAGAAGTTCTGTTTTTTGTCGATGCTGACGTTACTGTTCACAACAACACAGTTGACAAAGTTGCTCAGCTTTTTCAAACCCAGTCAACACTAGCTGCTGTGATTGGCTCTTATGACAATGAGCCAGGCGCACCCAATTTTTTATCTCAATATAAGAATTTATTTCATCACTATACTCATCAAACGTCTAGCGAAGAGGCTTCTACTTTTTGGGGAGCCTGCGGAGCGATGCGACGCGCAATATTCTGGGAAGTTGGTGGATTCGATGAAAGTTACGAGAAACCCTCGATTGAGGACATTGAGTTAGGATATCGATTGAGACGCAAAGGATACTCTATTCGTCTTTGTAAGTCTCTATTTGTCAAACATCTCAAGCGCTGGGAACCTGTTTCGCTGTTACGGGCTGAATTTTTCTATCGTGCGCTGCCTTGGACGGAGTTGTTGCTTCGACAAGAACAAGTGAACAACGACCTTAACCTCAATATCTCTACTCGCATCAGCGTCATTCTCACCTTTGGGCTCATTTTCTCTACTTTTTTGGGAATACTGTGGACGCAGGCGTGGTTCATAGCAGGCGCTTTTGCTCTGGCTTTGCTGATCTGTAATCTGCCCGTCTATCGTTTTTTTCAGCGCCAGCGAGGCACTTGGTTCATGTTGAAAGTGATTCCTTGGCACTGGCTCTATTTTGCTTACTGTGGGCTGGCTTACGGCCTCGGCAATATCCGATATTTTTTCAAAAACGACAAAAGCAACAGCTTAGTACTCTCCGAGTCCGACGAAGAAAAAGCACCTGTGTAGTCTCTTGACCTGACAAAAATGGATTATCAAACTCATCACAAGCCTGTTGTAGTAGTTGGAGCAGGGCCTGCAGGGCTGACGGCTGCCTACGAGCTCTCTAAACACGACATTCAATCCGTCATCATTGAGAGAGCAGATAAAGTAGGAGGAATTTCCCGCACTGAAACATACAAGGGATACCGATTCGATATTGGTGGGCATCGCTTTTTCACAAAAGTGGAAGAGGTGCAAGAGGTTTGGAAGGAAATTCTTGAAGACGAGTTCATTCAAACTCCTCGTATGTCCCGCATTTATTATGACGGGAAGTTTTACGACTATCCCTTAGCGCTGTTTAAGACGTTGAAAAACTTAGGCCCTTATCAAAGCACCATGATTTTGGCCAGTTATCTCAAAGCTAAGGCAAAAAAATACCTCAAGCTTAATTCTGAAGCAGAGACGTTTGAAGAATGGGTAACGGACTGCTTTGGCAGACGCCTGTATCGCATCTTTTTCAAAACCTATACCGAAAAAGTATGGGGAATTCCCTGCAACCAAATTCGAGCAGACTGGGCTGCTCAACGCATTCAGAACTTATCGTTGAAGCAGGCTGTCCTCAACGCTTTGTTTGGCGGCACTGATGCAAAGAGTCTAATCAAAAAGTTTGACTATCCACGTCTCGGCCCAGGGATGATGTGGGAACGCTGTCAAGAAATTCTTGAGGCCGATGGTTCCCCTGTTCACTTACATACCGAGGCGGTAAAAGTAGAACGCGAAGGCATGCGCGTCACTAAGGTTGTGGCTAAGCAGGGCGATCGCACATTCGATTTGGTCGGCGACCACTACATCAATTCGATGCCCATCACAGCTTTAGTGCATCGCCTAGATCCCCCGCCACCCGATGAAGTTCTCGAAGCAGCCCGAGGGCTAAAGTACCGTGACTTTTTGATTGTGTCGCTAGTGGTCAACAAGGAGCATCTGTTCCCTGATAACTGGCTATACATCCACAGTCCGGAGTTTAAGGTAGGCCGCATTCAAAACTTCAAAAATTGGAGCCCTGAGATGGTTCCAGACTCTAGCAAAACCTGCCTGGGGATGGAGTACTTCTGTAGCGAAGGGGACGACATATGGGAAATGTCAGACGAAGAGCTGATTAAGTTGGCATCTCAAGAAGCCATCAATCTGAATCTAGGAATCAAACCCGATGATGTAGAAGATGGCTGCATTATTCGACAGCGCAAGGCTTATCCCGTGTATGACGGCGAATACCGTCAGCATTTACAAGTCTTGGAAGACTACCTCACAGGATTCGAAAATCTCCAAACTGTAGGCCGCAATGGAATGCATCGGTACAACAATCAGGATCACTCCATGCTGACCGCGCTGCTCGCAGCAAAAAATATTGCAGGTGAAGACCATGACATTTGGAACGTCAATGTCGAGCGTTCTTACCATGAAAACTTCACTAATGAAGAATGGTCGAAGGTGAAGAAGCAGTCGGCCAAACAAGATGCTGAATCTGAGCCCCTAACAACTGTGGCATAGATTGGAGGACACCTGGGAAGCAATGGAGAAAAAAGAAGACCCGTTCGTTTCAGTCATTATTCCCGTCTTCAATGATGGAGAACGACTTAAGCTTTGTTTAGCTGCGCTAGCCCAGCAAACCTATGCGCGATCGCACTTTGAAGTCATTGTGATCGACAACGGGTCAGACCATCCAGAGCTAACCCAAAACGCAGTGGAAGCCCACGAAAATGCAACTCTAGCGTTTGAAGCAGTTCCTGGCTCCTACGCGGCTCGCAATCGCGGTCTAGAGCTGGCTCGTGGGGAGGTCATCGCTTTCACCGATGCCGACTGTATTCCCGCTCCAGATTGGATTGAACGTGGCCTAGATCAACTTCAGACTCCCAATTGTGGTCAGGTGGTCGGTAAAGTCAAGTTGTTTTTTGCCGATTCTCAACATCCAACTGCCGTGGAACTATATGAGAGTTTGACTGCTTTTCCTCAAGAGCGATTGCTCAGAGAGTTTCATGGAGGAGCTACTGCGAATGTGTTGACCTGGAGACACGTCATCGATCGCGTCGGCAACTTCAATACTAGGCTCAAGTCTAATGGAGATTTGGAATGGGGAAATCGTGTATTTGAAGCAGGTTATAACCAAATTTATGCGGTTGACGTACAAGTTAGCCATCCAACTCGTCGTTCCTTTGAAGAACTGCATAAGCGTTCCGTACGGCTAGCTGGCGGAGTATTTGACCGATTTATCAAGCCTTCCGATCCGTTCATCCAGCGTCAGAAAATGTTTGCTCGTCTGCTGCTTGATGACTTAACGCCTCCAGTTCATTTTTTTTTGAAGACTTTTCGTAACCCTGAGTTGAAACACTGGCAGCACAAGTTTAAGGGGTTTCTAGTCATTTTCTATGTACGCTATATCAGTGCTGGGGAGAAAATTCGCTTAAAGTTTGGTGGCACCTCGGATCGCGGATAGGAGTCTCTTATGCAAATTGCTTTCATCGTTGGTCACTTTCCTCGTCTTTCCGAAACCTTCATCCTCAATCAGGTGACAGGACTCATCGATCGTGGTCACCAAGTCGATATTTTCAGCGAATATGACGGTGACTGGGATCAGGTTCACCCTGATGTAGAGCGCTATGCATTGCGTCAGCATACCTATCGCTTACATCCAGTTCCTCAAAACTATATTTGGCGATCGCTAATTGGGCTCTGGCTGCTGCTGACGCGCTTTCCAAAAGCTCCTGGGTTACTGCTGCGATCGTTCAATCCCTTCGAGCATGGCATGTACGCAGTCGGACTATGGACGCTGTACGGTGCTGTTTCCCTCATTGATCGAGGTTGCCTTCAGTACGACATCGTTCACTGCCAGTTTGGCACTCAAGGACATCGCGGTTGGTTCCTACAGCGTCTCATGCCATCCACCACGAAGCTAATTGTGATGTTTCGCGGTCACGATATTAGTAGCTACATTCAGGATAAAAAACAGGATTTTTATGCTGACTTATTCGAGGCAGCAGATGCTTGTTTGACTAACTGTGACTTTTTCCGTCAACGCTTGATCAAGCTGGGATGTCCACCAGAAAAAGCATCTGTCCACTATTCTGGACTAGATGTAAGCAAATTCACTTGCCAGCCTCGTCAACCTGAAGCTGGTAACACTGTGAATCTTGTCACAACCGGACGCCTAGTAGAGAAAAAAGGAATCGAATATGCGATTCGAGCCGTTGCCCTGCAAAAGCAAAATTTTCCAAACATCCGCTATTACATCATTGGTGATGGTCATCTCAAAGATTCATTTACAAATCTGATTCAAGAACTCAACGCCGAAACCTACATTCATCTTTTGGGATGGAAGAATGAAGCTGAAATTATTGAAGTCTTAAATACTTGCCATCTCTTTATTGCCCCCAGCGTTACCGCTTCTGACGGGAATCAGGATGCCCCGGTCAACGTTTTGAAGGAAGCGATGGCTATGGGTTTACCTGTTATTAGCACCTATCACGGTGGCATTCCAGAACTTGTAGAGGATGAAATATCAGGTCTTTTAGTTCCAGAACGAGATGCCGAAGCCTTGGCAACTAAGCTGGGCTATTTGTTAGAGCATACTAAAGACTGGTCTAACATGGGCAAAGCTGGTCGTAGTTTTGTAGAAAATAACTTTGATCTACAACGCTTAAATGACAAGCTCGTTTCACGCTATGAGAAATTGCTTGAAAGGAATCGGGGAGAACTAGCTGATGATCACGTCTATGTAAGTCAAGCATTGTTGAAATAATCCAAAAAACTCAGATAGTCTAATTTATAAACACCTTACTTTATCGTAATTTTCTCGAGATTAGGAGTTAGTCATGGCTGATACCGCTATCACAATCGTAGTCGTCCCTAGAGAACGATTTAGCTGTGCGACAGCTTCTTTAGAAAGTATATATGAGCACACTCACATTCCCTTTAACTTGGTTTATATTGACGGGAATTCTCCAAAATCGTTAAGCAGCTATCTAGAGCAACAGTCCCAAGACAAAGGTTTCAAAATAGTACAAAAAGACTATTATCTATATCCTAATCAGGCTCGGAATTTAGGCATCCAAAACGCAGATACCAAGTACATTGCTTTTGTCGACAACGATGTCATTGTGTCTCCAGGTTGGCTTGAGGCGCTAGTTGATTGTGCCGATGAAACTGGAGCAGCCGTTGTTGGGCCACTGATGTGTCAACATGAACCGATCCATCACGAGATTCACTTTGCAGGGGGAGAATCTCATGTGTGGGTAGACAAGCTTGGGCGAAGACGCTTACGAGAAAAAATGCTTCATCAGGGTAAACGAGTCACTGACATGCGCAGCAAGCTCAACCGTGAAGTAACAGAACTGGCAGAATTTCACTGTGTCCTGGTGAGACGAGAAATTTTTGAAGAAATTGGTCTTCTCGATGAGGCAATGCTCAACACTAAAGAGCATTTAGACTTTTGTATGACGGTTAGAGAAAACGGTGGTGCTGTCTATTTTGAACCCAACTCATTAGTCACATACGTCCCAGGAACACCTCAAAACTTGGCTGACATTCACTACTACATGTTGCGTTGGAGTAACTCGTGGACTCTTTCAAGCTTGCATCATTTAAGAGATAAATGGAGATTAGCCGAAGACGCTTACTTTACGACTAAGTATAAGAAGCTAGGATGGCGACGAAAAATGACATTCGTTGCACCAGTCATCTACAAGCTTACTTTTGGTTTGTATAGCCCAAAGCTAGAACGGGTGATGATGTGGTTTGAAAAGCGTATTAATCAGTACCTCACTCGTCGCCACGGACTCATTCAAAAGCAGCGTTATCAACGCTATAGTTCTTCGGCTGATACTTCCACGACTTTGCCTGGCAGCTAAAAGTTACACGTCATTATTATGCGTAAATTGGTATTTTTTTATGCCCCCCGAAATCGTACATACTCCAGACAGCTTGCTGCGTCGCCCCCGATATTTACTGTGGAGCATGTGGCGCGATTTGCTAGCTTCTCGTGAACTGGCTTGGCGGCTGATGGTGCGAGACATTAGTGCTCAGTATCGCCAAGCTTTGCTGGGAGTTATGTGGGCGTTTATTCCACCAATCGCCATGGCGCTTGGCTTCACTCTAGCAAGAGATGCCAACGTTTTTACCGTAGGTGAAACAGATATCCCCTATCCCGCCTACGTTATGTTCAATACAGCACTGTGGCAAACCTTCACAGATGCGGCAACGGGCCCAGTTCAGGCCATTATTCAAGCAAAGCCAATGCTAGCCAGAGTGAACTTTCCTCGGGAAGCCATCGTGCTGGCAAAGCTAGGGGAAGTAGGATTTAACTTTGCTATCAAGCTCATCCTGATTGTTGCTCTGTTTTTGTATTTTCGTGTACCTGTTGGCTGGAGCGTGATTCTAGCTCCGGTGGCACTAGTTCATCTCATTTTGCTGGGTGTATTAGTGGGCGTCTTGCTAGCTCCGATCGGAGTGCTGTATCAAGATGTATCTAAAAGCCTGAACATGGTTATGGGGTTTTGGTTATTCTTGACCCCAGTCATCTATCCAGTACCCACCGAAGGGGCATTTGGCGTTCTGGTTGCTTGGAATCCAGTCACACCTTTGTTAACGACTCTACGGGAGTTGGCGACAACAGGGGTTGTATCTAATCCTCTTGGGTTTTGGGTAGTTAGCGGTGCAACTCTAGTGGGATTATTGCTGACATGGATCAGCTTTCGAATCGCCATTCCTTATGTGGTCGAGAGGGTAACGTCATAAATGCTAGTCAACACTCAAGGTCAATCGCTCTTTTCAGATTTGCCCGACGGGCTTCCTGTAATTTCAGTTGAAGGAGTGTCAAAAAAGTTTTGTCGTGATCTGAAACGCTCACTCTTCTACGGAGTGCAAGATATCGCATCGGATCTGACCGGAGGTCGGCACAATAGCGATCGCCTTCGAGATGGCGAGTTCTGGGCACTACAGTCCATTGACTTCAGCCTCTATCGCGGGCAAGCTTTAGGTCTAATCGGCACAAATGGTGCAGGAAAAAGCACCCTCCTCCGAATTATTAGTGGTCTCATCAAGCCTGACGTTGGAAGAATTCGAGTTCGAGGACGTATTGCCCCTCTCATCGCTCTCGGTGCTGGGTTTAATCCTATTCTCACCGGACGAGAGAATATTTATGCAAACATGTCCATCTTGGGACTTTCAACAGCACGCATCAAGGAGCGCTTTCAGGACGTCGTCGAATTTGCTGAGATCAAAGAAGCAATCGATGCCCCTGTACAGACGTATAGCTCAGGAATGGCTGCTCGATTAGGATTTGCTTGCGCTATATATACCGAGCCTGACATTCTCCTTATTGACGAAGTTCTAGCTGTCGGAGACGCTCGATTCAAAGCCAAGTGCTACCGTCGGCTTTACGAGCTTCGACAAAAAGGAGTCGCGTTCATTCTAGTGAATCACAACGCCCAATCTATCTTGAATATTTGCGATGCAGCGCTGTATCTGTCCGGAGGTGCGTTAATTGCCCATGGCGAAGTCAACTCTGTCGTTGATCAGTATGAGAATGATATTTTCCTCGATGGAACCGAGCGGTCTAATAATAGTTTGACATTTCCAGCTAAAGCTCCTGAAAAAAGTACTGGAGCTGAAATTCGAGCATTGTTTTTCCGAGATGCTCAAGAACAGCCGACTCAGACGCTGATAACTGGAGAACCCGCAACTCTTTGTCTGACCTGTGAGTCCAACGATCACTACACAGGCGTGACGTTTAATATCAGAGTCGTAAAAGTTGGAGGAGAGGAAAGTGCAGGAAACGTATTAGCTCTACGGGGCGAAAACGACGATGCTTTCTTCGAAATTTCTCCAGGTCTGTCTGAATTGCAACTCAGATTACCTTACCTAGGATTAGAGCCGGGTACTTATGCAGCGCAGATTCGTCTTAGAAAAGATTCCATGTACATGTTTGATGTCGTGGAAGCATTTCGCTTCACCATCGCTACAGCAAATAGCGATATGAGCAAATGTCGCTTTTATCAACCAAGAGATTGGGCGGTTGTATCCTCTCCCCATCCTTCTTCTATTGTTAATTGATTGCTCGATATCTATGACCATCTTAGGTTTTAAGGCTTCACTGTTTATACTTTTTGATGCTAGCGATGACCCAACCCCAACTTAGCATTATTATTCCTACACACAATCGTCCTCATCTATTACCTTCAGCTGTTCAGAGCGCATTGGGTCAAACCCTGGAAAACTGTGAAGTAGTGGTTGTGGATGATGGGTCTTCAGAACCAGTGGAGTTGCCATCTCATCCTCGACTTCGAATTATCCGTCTTGCTGATAATCGAGGCACTGCCACTGCCCGCAACGTAGGAGCAAGAGCCGCCCAAGGTCGATGGATAACCTATTTGGACGATGATGACCAGTTACTACCTCATATGGCCGAAGCTTCTCTCAATGCCGTGAAAACAGCCACCCTGCCCCAGCCTGTCGCAGTGCTTTCAGGCTTAGAAGTTGTTAATTCAAAAGGTCAGGTGACTGAAACTAGGATTCCCCCGACTCTTCCTCGCGGTTCGTATTTTTTTCTAGAAGATATAGAACCTGGAAAATCTTTTATTTCAAAACAAACGTTAGTTGTTGAACGCGACGTTTTGCTGAGTATTGGGGGATATGATGAAACGTTTCTATCTAGAGTTCACACTGAGCTTTTTCTCCGACTTAACCCTGTCTGCTCTATTCTAGGAATAGACAACATAACTTACCGATTGATTTCTCACAATGAACCTAGAATTTCCAGAGATCCTAGTTTACGGCAGGTTAGTTTTAACCGTCTCATAGAGAAACATAAACAGATATTTGAGTCTCATCCTAAGATGTTTGCTGACTTCGTCTACAAACATGCTCGGATGTCTCGAATGCTTGGACAAAACAACGCAGCCCTCGCAAGTTTGGGTTGGGCTTTCAGAATTCATCCTTGGCATATTTCGGCCAAAATTTTTCACACACTTCCCAGTCAGCTTAAAAATTCTATCTTTAGCATTTTGAAGAAGTAGAAATGCCCAGCAATTCCAACAAGTCGCTGTTTTCGTTTCAATATGATACTAAAGAGCTTGAATTCAAATTCCTCGTAAAATCTTGATATTTTTAACTCGAAGTTGAGAAACTGGCTGAGTATGTTTGGAAAATTATATTATTGGAACTTTATATTGAAAGTCAAAGTCGTGACTCTCAATAGTGAAAAGAATTTTTTGATACACTTTCATTCTATTTATTAAGCGCGCCAACGTAGCATTCAGTACAACAGCCAACACATCAGTTAACCGTTACAACCATGAACTCTGATAGTCTTCATTTCTCTATTGTCATTCCTACCTATAATCGTCCCGAGCGACTCAGGCAATGTTTGCAAGCGATCGCTCGGCTCGACTATCCGCGCGATCGCTTTGAAGTCGTGGTGGTAGATGATGGCAGTCCTGTTTCTCTGGAATCAGCGACATCGGAGTTTGAGACAAGCTTACCGTTGCGTCTAATTCGGCAGGAAAACACCGGCCCTGCTGGAGCACGCAATACAGGTGCTGCGGCAGCGAAAGGAAAATATTTGGCATTTACTGACGATGATTGTCAACCTTGCACGTCATGGCTCAAAGCTATCGAAGAAGCAACTAAAACTGTTCCTGATGCATTGGTTGGTGGACGCACAATCAATGCCCTTCCCAAAAATCTCTATTCCACTACAAGCCAAGTTCTTATTGATTATTTGTACGATTACTACAACAAGATGGGAGCCAAAGCAACTTTTTTTGCTTCCAACAACTTTTCCATGCCTCGTGCTTCTTATCAAAAACTAGGTGGATTTGACACAAGCTTTCCACTTGCAGCGGGCGAAGACCGAGAATTTTGCGATCGCTGGCAATTTCATGGTCTGCCGATGCACTACGCTCCAGATATGCAAGTTCGCCATGCCCATAGTCTGACCTTAAAAACTTTTTGGCGGCAACATTTCAACTACGGAAGAGGTGCTTATTGCTTCCATACTGTTCGCAGTCAGCGTAAATCTCAGCCGATCAAAGTCGAGCCTTTTGGTTTTTATATTCGGATGTTTTCCTACCCTTTCTCTCAACCCGGAAACTGGAAAAGATCTTTAGTTCCTGGTTCATTACTTCTGTCTCAAGTAGCAAATGTAATGGGATTTTTCTGGGAGAAGAGAAAGCAGGGATCGACTGCTGCGACAACTGCTATGCCATCTTCTTGAAGTGAGCGTTGGCTAAGTCCAAACGAACAAAATAGGGTTGATCAAAAATTCAGAAATTTAGTTTCATCTTAAACTGTTTCCTGACTGTCGATATTACTCATGTTTCTTCAGCGTTCCTTCAGTTCCCAGCACAATTTTTGGCCTCAGTTCATTTCACCTGCTTTGCTCGAAAACAGCATCATCATTGCCTATGTAGGGTTTGCATTCGTAGGAATGCTCTACCACGAAATGTGGATTGATGAGCTTCAGGCGTGGATGATTGTCAGGGAAAGTTCTTCTTTGGTCGATCTTTATCGCAACATGAGCTATGAGGGCCATCCTTTTGTTTGGTACTTTTGTCTTTATGTGCTGAGTCGATTCACCTCTAGTCCATACATCATGCAGATATTTCATCTGCTAATCACGACCTGTGTAGTCGTGACCTTTACAAAGTTTTCTCCTTTTTCATTACTACAGAAGTTTTGTTTTGCCTTTGGCTACTTCAGCTTGTTTGAGTATGGCGTTATTACCCGCAGCTACAGCTTAGGCGTTCTATTAGTTTTTCTATTTTGTGCAACATATTGTCGGAATCGAAAAAGCTATCTGTTAGGCTCCGCAATACTCGCCTTACTAGCAAATATCCATGTATTTGCCCTCATCCTCAGCGGCGTTTTGTCGTTGCTGTTGCTAACAGATGCATTGGCAGATCTGAAATCAATTCGTCAACAGCGCTCTATTATTTTCAGTCCTCTTGCCGGAGCGGGGCTACTGATATCAAGTTGGCTGATAGCTATCTTGCAGATGACCCGTCCAGTAGAGTCGGAGCAATTTGTTCACGACAACGTTGTTCGGGAAACTGGCTTGACCGAGCAGATAAAGTACTTTGCTAGTACTTTAAACAGTGTTTGGAGAAGTCACGTACCTGTTCCGATGACAGGTGAAACTGATTTTTGGAATACAAATATTGTTACGAGCAACGAGTTTCTGCCTTCGTTTGGCAGTATCAGTCTAGGAGACCTTATTGCAATAATACTGTCTTGTGTTTTGGTTGCCGCGACGTGTTTCTTTCTATCCAAAAAGCCTGTTGTGACTGGGGTATACCTACTGGGAACAGCATTGGTTCTCAGCATTAACTACTTGTACAATTGTGAGCTTCGACACTTTGGTCATTTGTTTATATTGGCACTAGCTTGCTTTTGGATTACAGAGAGCAAGCTAGACAGCTTGCGCCGATATCATCCAGCAAGTCTGAACCAAACAAAAATAGCTGCGGCTGGAAGCTTTTTCCTTTCACTGCTGTTGTCAATTCAGATGATAGCTGGTGTATATTCCATCAGTATGGATTTACTATATCCCTTTTCTTATAGTCGAACTGCGGCTGCTTATATTCGAAATAATGACTTAATAGACTTACCGCTCATCGGTGAAGATAGAGATGCATCATCGATTTCGGGATACCTAAATCGCCCGATGTACTATCTTATTCGGCGCGAAATAGGAACGTTTTGGAAGGGTACAACTCCGGCAATTCAAAGTGAGCCGGAACGCATTGCACTGATTCAAGAAGCCTTAGAACAGCTAGAAGAAGCTCAAGCTGTTCTGGTTTTGACTCACCCCATTAGCCTCAGCGCGCTAGGTGCTAACACCGTAAAGTCTTTGGCTAATTTCGGACAACCTCTAGCAATTAGTAATGAAGAGTTTTTCCTCTACCTTGTTCAAAAGGAAAACACTGAACTTGCGACCCTCAACAAACTAAGCTTAGCCCTTGACAGAAATGGGAACTGAGCGACGCTCTCGCTTTGCTTCATAGAATTGGCGTGCTGCACTGCCTAGTAGATAGAGAAGAATAGCGTTGCTCGAAGCTCCTACAAAAGCTCCTACTACAGGCACTAACTCCACGAAGCTCAAACCGGTCTTGATCGGAGTCCCTGTTCCCAACGAAAGACCATACATTGCGATAACTTCTCCTCTGCGCACAGGGTCACTCAAGTCAAAGCCATATGCGCCAGCAACGCGATATACCATTTCAGCTTGAAGTTTAGTCATTGCAGCAAGGTCAACCGCAAACAGAGCCAGGGCTACAGGTGGAAGAATGTTTGTGAGGAGGCCAACGCGTCCTGCTTCAAGAGCTGTGTTGTCGATGATACGTTGAGCGATCGCCTCTTCTGTCTCTGCTGGATATTGACGTTGCAGCGCTTCTACGTCAGCTTTGGCTTTAGCCCTATCTACTTGTCCCAACCAGAGCAGTAGCCAACTGAGCCAAGGCAATCCAGCAATCGTTTGAACCGTAGCATGAGAAGCGATGGGATGAAGGGTGTTTCCAATCGTCTGAGTAGCGCCCTCCAATGACGAGTAAGCCGCATCAGTTAGGCGATCGCTAACTTCTTCAAACTCCTGCCTAGAACGCTTCAAACTTCGTTTCAGCTCGTCCGATAAAGGAGACTGCGGTCGAGTGATCTCGACGAATAGGCGATTGACTGCATCTTGTGCTAGGCAAGACTGGCGGCTAGATGATGTCATAAACCTTCTTGGTTGTCTGCAGATAAAGTTAGATACGACTTTTGTCTACTATCTCAGATCAAAGTTTTACTGCTCACCACCCTAAGGATGAATATAGGGAACGTGAAGAAGTAGCTTCAGTCATTTGTTCAGAGCTGAGAGACTGAACTGTTTCTTCTTTTGAGTCTTCGGAACTGCTGACCGTATCAGCGGATTCACTGGGAGAAATTCGGGATTCGGCACAAAACGAAGCAGTATTGAATCCGCCAAATCGCTTGACTGTGCTCGAGCGGAATCGTAGATCTGGATTGACAAACCAAAACCGCTCAACAGAGCTCATCGTCTCGTACTCAGTAATAAGGTTAAGACCATTGTCTCCATCAATTTCGTAACGACCAATAACAGGAACGATTTCAGCGTAGCCGCGCTCGCGCAGCAACTTTCCATGGGCAGGATTTTCGGCATCAGGCACAAGGGCAAAAATTGTGTTTCCAGCATGGTTTTCACCCTCACGATCCCATGCCATCGAGCCTTGCCACTTGACGTAAGCTCCTCCAATTGCCAAGTCAGGATCGACATCATGAAGCTTGCAAATTTCGATCACATTGGGATGGTCAGCATCTAACGCCTCGACCGTAATATCAGAATCTCCCGTTTCTGAGCGACGAAATGGGAGGTGGTGGGTGGTACGTTGCGATCGCCACCGTCCCTCACTCTTCCGAAAGAAATCCATTGCATTCATCATTGTTGCAAGCTCCCAGCATCCAATTCCAGATTCACGATGTAGCGTAGTGGTACAGTCTTCTGAAATATAGTAACAACTTGTAGAAAATTGTCGATATTCAGAAACGCTTTCAAGCGAAACAGCCCCGAATGGAAACCTAATTAACCCAGTTCTTACGGACTTGAGTCAAATAAGCTCCCGTTCAGAGCTGTTCAAAGGGTCTAAGTGCTCTTGGAAACCGCCTAAAAATTCAGAATTTGAACTTGTTCAACGGTTTTTAGAGAACTCTTCTATGTTGATTTTACTCATGCCACTCTAGCGCCGAGGCACCTTGGACATATAGTCGATGTTCTGTGCCGAAACATTCGGAGGAGTACTCCCCTGCTTGCCAATGGTGCGAGCCATATCCAAGAAGTTGGCAGGGCTGCCCGCGCGTACCTGCTTTTCTTGGGGAGTAAAACGACGAATTTCGTTCTGCCAGATGATTTGGGGAAAGCCCAACTTGGCACGATAGTAACCGTCGTAGCGGGGAGACTGGATGTTAAAGGGCAACTCACCCTCAGGACGACCAGGCAAGTTTCGGCGACGCTGGAAAGGAACCGTATCGTAGCCGAAGTTCTCTAGGTATTCGTCGGTATCAAGCAAAGCTTCTGCAAAGCCTGCAATACCTTTGGTGGCTACAACGATTGACCAGGCAATTTTCTCCCGCTCGTTGTAGACATCACGTCCTAACACTCGCTGAACACACTGCTCAACGAATCGATAGTTGCTGTTTTTCTCGTAGAAACTGCTCCGAAATGTCTCGGAAAGCATCAAACCACGAATAAAGTCACGCACCGTAATTTGTCCATTACGAAGCTGAGACTCGAGAAAGGGTTCTCGATCCGACTTAAAGGCGTGGAAAAACATCTGTCTATAGGCTGCCTCAATCAGCACATCCATGTCTGAGGCAGACAACATGTTCTCGGTTGTATAGATTTTGGGTTTATCGTCGTTACCGACTTCATACCCAGAAACCCTTACATTCTGGGATTTTGGAGAGTAGCTCAGCAAGGGAAGGGCCACTTCAGAACCTCCATTAGTTTACGAAATCTTACGAAGTTTAACCATAATCATAGGGGGTTCTGAGAAGAGGAAAAGCCGAATCTGAAAAATCATTACAGAGCTTAACAATCATGTAAATTAAATAGAAGAAGAGGTTTCGTAAGCAATATAAGTGCTGTGAGACTGCAAAAAAGGACAAAGATTCTGCTAGTTCCATGCTCAACAGTCGCCTACCTGAAAAAGTCAGCATGTCATAAAAACGTGGGTTTTTGAGCTTAAAGAGCGATGAGTCTCTTACCACATCTGTTGTTCACTCATGCACAGCGCGATGGGACAACATTTCCAGAACTACTCCAGAACCACTTTACGAGAGTTTGCGCGACTCGAATCTATGTTTGTCCGTAGAGTCTATCCCTGAGGTTGGGAATTCTGATCCTGAAGAAGGCTCAATGAATTGCTATTGAAGATGAGTCTCACCGCTGTGATCCAGCTAATTCTTGGGTAAAGCGTATTGCGTCTGTTGCTCACGAACTGACCACGATGTAAAAGTGTGGGTGGACAGCAAACCCAATAGTTGAATGTTCAAACTGCAGCTCACAGCGATAAATGCCGCATCGAAGTCTGGTTAGAGGATGTTTGAAAAGTACTTAGACAACACGCTGGAACAAGACTGATCCCCCCAAA